>Ga0302319_10011825_pt1 | contig 16526 bp, 12 predicted proteins | sample Bog_T0_2_FD_203319 | JGI IMG/M metagenome (GOLD analysis project Ga0302319, IMG submission 203319) | Peat permafrost microbial communities from Stordalen Mire near Abisko, Sweden - Bog_T0_2 | ecosystem: Environmental > Terrestrial > Soil > Wetlands > Peat | place: Sweden: Abisko, Stordalen Mire...
CCAGTAGCCGGTAGCGAGTAGCCGGTAGCGAGTAGCCGGTAGCGAGTAGCCGGTAGCGAGTAGCCGGTAGCGAGTAGCCGGCAGCACCCAAGGAGCACAAGGCGGGATTCGCTGCCGGGCCAGGAGCTATTGCTAAAGCGGGAGATTGATGAAGATGGCGCTCGAAAAACGCGAGTAGTTCGGAGGCGTCGACCCGTCGTACAGGCGGATGTAGTACTGCTCCATCGCGGCTTGTCGCGGGATCGTGAAATTGGGTACGGGCGAGCGCAGGACGAGATCCGGCCCCGGCCCCGGCGTGAAGGACCAGTCGCGCCGCCGCACCTCGAATCCGCCACCGGTCGGGGGCGTCACGTTAGCCGCAATCTGAATCACGCTGCCGTTCAGTGAAGTGACCGCGAGTGCGTTGAGGCTGGCGAGCGGCGTTGCAGTCTCTGGCTGCTGCGGCAACCAGACGTCCGGCGGCACGCTGGCCGAAGTCCGTATGGCCAGATCGTTGGCCCACTCGTTGGCAAAGGCGATGGAGTATTTCGCCAGGCTGGGAGCGGTCCCGGCGAGGCCGATCTCCACCGAGCGGACCACAAGGTTCGCGGTGAGCCCCGCGGATGCAGAGGCCACGGCGAGCACGTCGCCGGGCCACACATCACCCAGTTGATCGGCGTTCCACTCCGTATACTTGCCGGTCCAGGCCGCGGCGCGGCTCGTGGAAACGGCGAGAATCGCGCTGGCGGCATTCTCACAATCTGCCGAGCTGCGCGGCACCGGGCTGGTGACAGAGCCCATCCAGCACGCCATTCCTGGCAGCTTGCCGCCATTGCTTTCCGCGGCGATGCTCGTGGTGTTCGCGAGACGCGCCACGGCGCGACGGCAGGTGCGGTAAGAGATTGCGATCACTTCGCCGGCCTGCGGCGTGCTCGCGGGATAGAAGAGCAGTTTCCCGGTGCGCTCGAGGGTGCAGTCAGCACCCTGCGCAGTGGTTCCGAGGCGGCGCACAACGGCCGAGCCGTTCGGCGGGGTGTTCACGACCCAGGCCGGCCCATGCTGCTCCACCGTAATGTTGCCGATGCTGCATTGCAGGTAGCTGGTATTGAGCGGCGCGAACAGGCACCAGGGCGTGGGCGAAGTCGAGAAGCTGCCCGAATAAAGCACGGTGGGCGCACCGGCGATTCCATTGGTGGTGTCCTGGACCTCGAAAACAATGCTGGCGACCGCGGGAAGCAGGTTCGCGCCAAAGCGTTCGAGGCCGTTATCCGTGCCGACCGCGTAGTAAGCCTGCAGGATCCGCTGCATGTCATTCGCGTAGAAACGTAACCGCAACGTATACAAATGGCCCGCGACGGCGGTGAAACTAGCTCCCGCGACCGCTCCGTTCACCAGTGGAGCGATGGTTGTTGCGGAATTCACTCGGCTGATTTGAAAGCCCGCAATGCAGCTGGCCAGGTCCGGCTCGCCTGCGCCGTAGAGGCCGTTGACAATCCCCGAAGTGTTTTGGCCGAACTGCACGCCCCCGGCTTCGATGATCAAACCGCCGCCCAGCTCGAGGTTCGAGATGGCAGAGAGCACCGTCGTACCCAGAACGCTGCCCCCGCCGCCGCAGGCGAGGCCGGCTGCGGTGATCGATAGCGCTGCGCCCGGATCATCGACGTTCCAGATTTGTGTGTTGATCGCCGGTCCCTGAAAGCTGTCGGTCAGAGGTTTCGTCTTCGAGGGAGGAGGCATCCAGGGCTCCTCGGTGAGATCAAACAGAACGGTTGTGCCGTCGCCCTGGAAAAATTCCGTCACGTAAGCGCTTGGTTCCATTTCGCCGCAGACGGTGACGTCATTGGCCAGCGCCTTAACCATAGAGACCTCGAGACCGCTGAGAGACAGCGTCCCCTCAGACTCGCTGAGCGAATGGGTAACGCTCCCCACCGGCTTCATCATGAGCGTTCCGTTCATCAGCAGATAGGCGCTGCGCACCGCGGCTGCAAGCGCACCGGCATTCTCCGACCAGGTGCGACTGCTGTCCGTCTGGAACACGGAAACGTTGGCGGTGGCGGCGGAGAGCGCTGACGCGATGTTCTGGATGTTGAGGCGCGCCATCATCGCTTCGAGCGCAGCTCCGGCTGTGGCGCCGTAGACGGCCCCGCTCTGCGGAATGCTCTGGCGGTCAAGCAGGATTTCGTCGCTGATGGCGGCGATCGCCGCGCGATACACCGCGCCCATTGTGCTCTGGCCCGCCAGCTCAAGCGCTGGTTCTGTGGCGACGTAGCCTGTGAAGAGGATGTTGCCGCTGTCGTCGGTGACGATCATGCGCCCGCTGCGCACGGGCGTGACCAGACTCTGAGCTGGCAATAATGTAACAGAGCAGGTTACAGGTTCATTGAGCCTGCGCACGATGCGAAATGGCCGCCCGGCGACAACAGAACCGGTGTAGTCCACAGGACCGTTTCCGTCATAGTTATCGATGGTGATCTTCATTCTGGCTCCCGATCAGACCAGCGTTGCGGGGCTGGGTAAGAAGCTGCGGAAACAAACAACGGGCTCGCCATCGTTGGTGTCCGTGACGGGAAGCGCGCGAAACGCGGCGCTCAGCGCGATTCGTTCGAGCGGTGGAACCAGCGCCGTGGCGCTCTCCGACGGTCCGGCCATGGATTGCAGCCGCGGGTAGTGAAAGAGAATGCGCTCGCCCTGTTCGCCGTCGATGAGAAAAAGCGCGGACCACTCCTGAAAGAAGCTGCCACCCTCCCGATCGACAAACCCGGAGATGGGCTGGACACGCATATTCGCTCCCGGCACACCGGCGATGAGCGGCTGCGCCAGTTGCAGGCCAGTCGCGCCGGTGGTCGCGACCGATGTCACGCGGGCGACGTTGAACGAGACGCGGCGTATGTAATCCGGATCGTAATTGACCGCGGTCGCGCTGGGCACAGAAGCCGCGGAGACGCCGCTGCCAACGAAGCCGGTCTGTCCGGCGTAGTCAACATCGACGGTGACCAACGACCCTGCGGAGAATCCAGCGGCGTCAGAAGCAGCGAGCGCGAGAAAGGTCGCGGTCGAGCCCATCGCCAGGTTCACCGGCGTTACTCCTTTGCCGCCGGAGCCATTGGCCACGCTGCCCGCGGCAGGCACGATCAGATTCATGTGCTGAGAATCGGCCGCGAGCGCCATGGATAGCTTGCTCCACGCCTTGAAACGAAACGAGACAGTCGCATCCACCGTTTCGCGCACCTGGAACTGGGTGGTGCCGGGGCTGCCGGTGACCAGCTGGCCAAAGCGGCTCGTCGACCTGCGCGCGAAATCCTCGATCCAGCCAAGTCCAATCCAGGGAGCCGGGGGCGCGCTTGCGGTAAATCGCCCGTTGACCGAGGGGTCGAACAGCGTGGGCAGTGCGTGAACGCGGTCCACGGGCGCGAAGTAAGCGCGCACAGACCGTCCTGTAGGCGGCAACGCGGGCATCGGTGGTACGGCAGCTATGCTCATGCTTCTCCCTGCTCCTGAAAGGCGAAGACGGTGACTTGAACGGTGCGGCTGAGGCGATCGCGCAGCACTACCGCGTGGCCAAACGAGGGCTCGGACCAGAAAACGAGCGTTTGCATCGCCGCCGCTGGACTCTGCGTGTAGTTCATCTTTTGTGCCGAGTACGGATACAAAAGCTTCAGCATCTCGTAATCCATCTCTTCGAGTGCGCGGCCGCGATCGAGCCCGGCGTTGGCCTGCGTGCCCGCGGTTGAATACTGAATTTCGCAGGTTAGCCGCGCGAGAATGGCCGGCAGCTGCAGATCGGCCTCGAAACCGGTCCAGTTCAGGGTGAAAGCGTCGAGCGGAGGCTGCGCCATGGGCGCCTCGGCCTCCACCACCAGGATGCCGGGGCGGGTCACCGCGCGCAGCATCATAGTGCGCGCCGGATTCAGTGTCGCGAGCCGGCTGCGCAGCGCGACGTAAAAAGTATCTTTTGCATTTTGCATAGGTCACTCACTCGGTAACAGTTCCGGTCTGCCACAACAGAAACGGCGCTTCGTCTGCCCGTCTGTCCGAAGATACGTAACAGTCGCGGTTCTACACAGGCCATTCACCGCATGCTTCCTGTAACAGCAGGCGGTACAAATAGGCCGAGCCCTGGCTCTCCGACGCCGCGACAGCCTCGATAAGGAAGAACCTGCCGGCCACGACCAGTCCGGCCGCCATGGCAAACAGGGCCTGAGCAGAGCTGAGCTTCAGTTGCGTCACCTGGGCCGTGACCGCGTCGGCAGAAACGAGCAGCTCATACCAGGGCAGTTCCCCTTCTCGCATCAAAACGCGGGCTTTCCGAAAAACCACAGGCGACAGGGGCAGCGAGAGAAAGCCGGGGGCGTCCAGACCGAGCTGCCCCGCATCGGTCGCGTCTCCCTCGAGCGGCGGCATCTGCAGGCACGCGGTCGTACCGCCAGAGGCTCGCAACAGTGCGGTAGCCACGCGTTGGGCCAGGCGGGACGGATTCTGAGTGCTGAGGTCGGCCATGGCTAACCCATCCTCACGGAGACCCACGGCCTGAGCATCGACTGGACGGTCGGGTCGACCAGTGCCGAGGAGAAATACTGGAGCTGCAGCGTGTCGAGCTTCGACGACTTCACGTTCAGGCCGGGCGTGGCCTGCGCGTTCTTCACTATCTGCGCACAGGCACATTTCACCGCGTTTGGAATCGTTGCCAACCCCGCTGTGTAGGTCACTTGAACCTCGTTGTAGGGCAGTCCGAGAATGTTGAGCGGGAAGATCAGCTCGCCCGTGTCGGCGACGAAGTCGACGGTGGCGGGATCTACGCTGGTCCACGCGCCGGGCAGAGAAAACGCCCACAGGATTTCTTCCTGGAGCGGGTAAACCATCTGGCCGCGACGCGGCTTGGCATAGCGTGCCTGGATGGAAACAAACGGCAGCGTTGCGGGCGCAACCGGGGTGAGCGGCAAATGACTCAACCGCGCTGTTTGCGCGCCATCCACCATGCGCAGACGCTCGGCATATTGCGTCGGGTTGAGGCTGGTGCGGCGGCAGTAGCCGTCGATGAGCGACGATGCGGCGGTGATCCAGTCGTCGGTTACATCGGAGGCCAGACCGTACGTCTGATACTCGGTGGGCTGAAGATAGCAACTCATAAGGTCTCCATCGTGAAAATCGGTCGGCAGTGAATCGGTTAGCGAAAGAGCGGTCAGCGAGAAACCGGTCAGGGAAAGCAGTGGCCAGCAGCGGCTGGTTTGCCTGTTGCTGGCCGTACTATCACTGACTGCTGACCGCTCCTCGGCTTGCGACTACCGGTCGACCAGCACCTGATAGTGGGCGTAGCTCGGGCCCCTCACCACCGGAGCCCCGAACTTCACGACCACATGCTGCGATGCCAGCGAGCCGGGTGTCCCGAGCTGGAAGACGCGCGGGTTGGGATCGCTGAGCCAGTGGTACTCGATCAGATCCTCGGTGACGATATAGGCGGGCAGCACCGCGCTGCCGTTACCGGGGGTGCCCGTATAGGCCAGCGACCATTCCGGAATCAGAGGCAGCTCGCCGGCCTGGGTGGTCAGCATCTTCACCGTGAAACCGGCGGCGATCTCCTTCGTGTTCAAAACGACGTTGAATTCGGACTTCATTTCGCGGTCGATCAGGTCGAGGAGCACCGGGTTGGCATAGATAGCGGTGGGCCGCACCGCGTAGCTGGTGTTGGCCACCATTAGCGCGATCGTCGACTTCAGGCCGTCCGTGATGGAGGCCGTGGCGCCGATGGTCGTGGTGTTGCCGCCCGCGGCGATCTGCCCGGCCGCGCCGAAGTACTGCTGGGTGGTGGTCGTGCTCAGCGACGTATCGTTGCCGTTCCACAACGCGACATCGTGCGCGAGCATCACCCCTTCGATGGTGTCCACCAGGTCCTTCGCCTGCAGGTACGCAAACTGTTTCTGCTGCGACCCCAGCTCCATGTCGAAGAGGTTGTAATTGAGCTGCGCGACAATGGCCTTCAGCGGCACGCTGCGCTCAACGCGGGTGGGCGTGACCACGGGCGCGACGATATTGCGCGGATCGACGAACCCCGCGGTGGAGGGATTCGGAATCGCCGTCTGCTCGAAGTAGCGCGACGGATGACCGGTGGCCGGCACCTGCCGGATGCGCTGGCCGAACAGATTGCGGCGTCGCACGATGTCGACGATCTCCGTCTGATACAGGGGAACTTCAATCGCTCCGGGCCCGATGTAGTCCGCAGCGGCATGGATGTCGAGAAAACTGGCTGTCATGATTTCCTTTCGTGATGAAACCGGTTGGCAATAAAAAGACCGGCGCCCCGGCCGGCCTCCCTGCCCGTCGTAACGAGCGTCGATCAGCTCACCACGCCGGCGCGCAGCAACTGCGCCTTCACCGCGATGCGCTGTTCGAGGCTCAGCCCGTGGAGCGCCGCGTCCAGCGCGCCCGCTTCGAGGGACTCAAGCGTGCTGAGTCCCTGCTTGGCCAGAAACTGCGCCGTCGATGCAGGAATGGTTTTGCGCGCGGTCTTCGCCCGCGTTTCGGTCCCTGATTCGGCGTGGGTCCGGACCTGCGCGCGCAGCTCCGCGATTTGCTGCTCCGCGGCTTCGAGCTTCTTCTCGAGTTCCGCTTCGCGGCCGGCGCCGCGATTCGTCTCGACGGCGGCGACAATTCTCTGCACGTCGCCGCTTCGCTCGCTGTCCCGCTCCACCATCAGCGCTACGGCGCGCTCCAGGAGCGATGCCGCTGCTTCGAGGCGCGCTTCAACCCGCTCGAAATTTCCGGTCAGATCGACTGTGTTTTCGCCGCTCTGCAAATCCATGTTGATTCCTTTCTGTTGCCGGCGCTCCGGCTGGCCGTAGTTACGCCATTCCGGAGGTGCCGGGTTGCTTCCGCCTGCACGCGCTCAGAGAGAGCGGGCCGGGGCGTGTTGGACCGGCAGCGCGCCGCTGCCAGCTCGAAGGATGTGTTGCGGTAGGCCGCCTTCTCGCGCAGCAGGATAGCCGCGCCGGTAAAGGTGGCCCGCGTCAGCGTCCAGATCTCCGCCCGCATATCCTCCACGTGGGCGTCGGCCAGCTCCCAGGACATCCCCATGGCGCCCGGCAGGCCGTGCCGCATCTGCCGCTCCACCTCGGGGAAATCCTTCGCAAACAGATAGCCGGCCACGCGCAGACGCGCGCCGTCCACATCCGCTTGGGTAATGATGCCGCACTTGCGTCGCGCGTCATGCCCGTCCCACGAGGGCGCGTAATCCACCGCCATCCCCAGCAGGGAGGGCAGCGCGGAGAGCGCGGCCCGCCGCGTGAGGATCACGCGATGTCCGCGCGCGCCCGAGGGCGGTTTCGTGCTCGGCTCGTCCACCAGAGTAAGAACGCCGGTGAACGGAGCCCGATTCGGATGGTCCGCTACCTCCGGCAGATGGACGGCCATAGCTTCCAGTTGCATGGCTTCTCCCGTCATGGCTGAATTTCCTGCTGAGTTTCGTGATTGGTAAGGGTGGTTGTTACGTTTTCTTCCTTCTTGCCGGCGGCGCCCTCCGGCAGCGGCGACAAACCGCGCATGGCCCGCACTTCATTGACGGTGAGAACGCCGGCCGCCAGCAGCGCGGTCTGCATCTGGACCAGCTGCGCCTCATCCGTTGCATCCAGATCGTTGAAGACGAACTCGAACTCCGTCCATCCCAGACGCTTGGCGAAGAGATCGCGGGTCAGGTGCTCCGCGATCAGCCGGGCCAGCGGCACGATGGCGCTGTGGAAGGCCTCATCGCGCAGCTCCCCGGCCGTCGACCGGTTCACATCCTGCTCGAGGCCGAGCAGCATCGGAGGCAGCGAGAAGGCGTTCGCCACCATCCGGATCAGAAATTCCTGCCAGGTGAGGCGCAGGTCGGCATCGGTACCGGCGGCAAAGCGCAGCACCTCGGGCTTCTGCTCGCTGCTCAGGATCGGAACCCGGCCCGTGCCCTCGATCTCGTCCTGCCACCACCGGATCAGCCGCTCATGCTGAGCCGGCGTCGTCTCGTTCAGCCACAGCGCGTACTGCACCACCGCATTGCTGGCCAGCTTGCCGGCAAAGCGATGGGCGCTGAGGAATGCATTGACTGTCTCAAAGGCCACCTCGAGCGGTCCCAGGCCGAAGGGGGTGTAGCTCCGCGGATTCATGCGCAGGTAGATGAGCTGGTTATCCTGGAGCGGGATCAGCGAGCCGGTTCCTGCCAGACCCGTCGCCTGCGCGAAGCGGACCGACGCCGGGCTTCCGTCCCACCGCGGGTCAATGCGGATGGTCGCGCCATCGACCGGCCACAGCTCGAAGGGCTTCGTGAAATCGCCGGTCAGCTCCATCTCGATCGCACCGAAGCCGCCCACCAGCGCGTCCTCGATGGCCTGCTCGAGGAGGGTCCGGAACGAATCTGACGCGTTGGGCGACTCGAGCGAGCGCCGCAGAATGGCAGCGCGCTTCGCCGCAAGAGCCACCTTCTCCGGATCGTGGTCGCGCTTCAGACGCACCTGCCAGTCCATGGCGGCCACGCGATCCTTGATCAGGTTGATCGCGCGCCGCACCACCGGCGTCTCCGCGAACTTGCGCAGGTTCGCCGGCGTGGGCTTGGGCAGCGCCTTTGCCGGTGAAGAATAAGGGGCGAGCACCGACGGCAGCGCCACCGTTTTGCGCTGCGCCCGGTCTTCGCGCCCGGCCTCGCCGCGTCCCGCCCCCAGCAACGCAACCGCCCGTTTCCATTGCTCTCTGAATTTCACCTGTTCTGTGCTCCTTCCGGTCATCGCCCAAAGAAAAGGGCATGGCGCAATGCCATGCCCTGCCGTCCAGCTCTGCTCGAACCTCTTTACACACGCAGCTCCCGCTTAGCCGTCTCCGCCACCCGCTCCAGATCGTTCACCGTCAGCACCCGGATATGGTGCGCCTCCATGGTCTCCACTCCGAAGCGATACTGATCGAGGTGATCCCGTTCGCTTTCATCCTGGTCGCTTCGATCCTGCTCGTCCGGATTTTTGCTTCCGTGCCCATTCCCCACGCGCCCATGGCCATCGCGCAGCGGATCGACAATCGCCGTCAGTTCCAGCTCCGCGTTCTCCACCCGCGTCACGCCCTCCCGCAGCGCGGGGGCGCTGAACGCCAGCACCTTGGCCAGCTCCACGTCGCCGCGCAAAGAGACGGCGTGGAACATCCGCACCACCCCGTTGGGCCGGTAGCCGCAGTCGAGCTTCAGCGGATCGCCGGGGCGCGTATAGGCAGAGGCAGCAATCCGGTGGCGCATCAGATCCCAGACCCCCGCGTGCTCAAAGCGCATCCGCATGCTCCGCGCGATGGCCTGCCGTCCGCTCACCGCCGGTCGCGCTTTCAGGCGGCGCGGCTCCACGTACAACCGCATCAGCCGGTCCATCTCCGCCGCCATATTCTCAGCCAGGCACGGTTTCGCGGCGGTCATTTGTAACTGATGCGAGAACGAATCCTCGATAATCTTCAGCAGTGGCACTGTCTCCGGGCTGTCTCCCGTCAGTTGCTGCCGCATCTCCCCTTCCATGGCCTCCAGCATGCCGATGTCGGCATCGGCGTCGACGCACCGCACCCGGCCCCAGTCCCGCGTGAAGCGAACGATAACCGAACGCATAGCCGAACCCGCAGCCGAACCCATCGCGGAACCGGATCCCGTTTCAGACCCGGACCCGGACCCGGACCGGGACCCGGACCGGGACTTGGACCGGGACTTGGACTCGGACCTGCCCGACGGCGCCGAGCGCAGCATCACTCCGATATTCACGAATTCGTTCTTCACCGCGTCCGGCACATACCGGATGAGCAAAAACTCGCACTGCAGCAATTCGTTCACATCCGCCTCTCAGGTACTTTATCGCCCCGCTCCGGCCCAGGGAACTGCCCCGCGCCCCGTCCGCCAACAACCCGATTCCACTCTGGAAACGGCTGGCGCGACGATTCCCGGAATTCGCTGATCCGCTCCCGCAGCTCCGAGCGCCGCTTCATCAGCTTCTCCACCAATCCCTCCACCGCTCCGGCGTCGCCTCCATACCACTCCGGAGGCAGGGTCTCGGCAATCGTCCAGATCGTCTGCGCTTCCAGCTCCTCCACGCAGCTGAGCCACGGCTCAAAGCTCTCCCAGCCCGTCACCTCTCGGTACACCAGGTTGCGGGCGTAGACGCCGCGCAGCGGCGCATCCTCGAATCGCCACTCGCCGGCATTGAAGCAAAAGCCCTGGTCGATAAAGGTTGCGGCGTAGCGTTTTTCCCGGCCCTTCCGGTAAAACAGCGCCTGGCGCCCGTTTGCATTGCAGGTCCATTTATCCAGCACCAGCGCTCCCGCAAATTCGTGCAGATTGCGCACTTCCGCCAGCTGTTCCTCGGGCAGATAATCCGCCACATGACCCGGCATCAGTCCCCCCACCAGCCGCGATCCGAATTGCAGGCCGGCCCGGCAACGCTCTTTTCTGTGCCCGAAGTCCATCTCCAGCTCGGCCGTGCGCTCGATTAGCCACGGCGTCACCTCCACCACATCGCAGTGCGGCATGGTCAGGCCGATCTGCGCGCCCAGCCGCGTTCCCAGCAGCTCATTGGGCAGCACGCGGAGATGCTGGGGGTTGTTCTGAAACTTCACCACCCACGGGTGGCCGTCCGCGCCGAGCATCAGGTGGCTTTGCGCGCCGCCCCTCATCTTGCGGATTTGCTGGATCGCCAGCACCGCCACAGTGGCCTCCGGTTTCCCCTGCTTAATGTACCGCTCTGCCCGGCAGTCTTTCCGCGCGCACCGCCATCGCCATCGCCATGGCCATCACACAATCGTCGTGCTCGCCCGCCTGCGCGCCCGTCCGGCCGCCGGGATGGCGCACGAACCCCCGGCACTCCCGCAGCAGCCGCTCGCTCGCAAAGATGCTCGGCGTCTGCACCAGCGCCGCCCCCAGGTCGGCCAACATTTTCGGCCGCGTGACCTGCGAGGTCAGAAACCCTGCCTGTCCATCCGACTCATAAATGCGAGAGTAGCCGCAAACGCTCTGCACATAGGCGAGCACCCCGGTTCCCAGGCTGTTGCGCTCCACCACCAGCAATGCGCCGCCATACTCGTGCGCCAGTTCCGCCGCCAGGTGCGCTGTCTCGAGCGGGGTGAGATGGGCCTGCATCTCGGCGCATTGCAACGCCCCCTCCATATCAACCACCTGGATGGCCGTATAATCTCCTTCCGTTCCCCCACCCGCCGGATCCACCGCGACGACATAACCCCGGTCCTGGAGCGGCTTCAGCCAGATTCGCAGGTCGCCGTTTCGCCTCGTTTCGATCGGTTCCTGCACCTCCCGCAGCCGGCCATCGATCGCCGCGACCTCGAAGATGCTTTTCCCGCTCGCAAGGAAGCATTCCATCGCATCCTCGGCGTATTCCTGCTTCGCCAGGCCGCGAAAGCTTTCCTGGATCTGCCTCCGATACCCAATCTGTTCCGGACTCAGCCCCCGCTCCTCCATCAGCTGGCGCTCCACCTCAGAGAGCGAAGCTTCCTCAACCGGCAGGCCAACATACGCTTCTTCGAGCCACCAGGGGAAAAAGTGCCGCACCGTGCCGGTCTTATCGGCCTCCTGCCATTCTTTCCAGAAACAACCTGAGGCTCCCATGGGCGTCGATTCCATGGCCAGCATTCCGTCCGGCGAAAGGGTAGCCATCAGTCCGCACAGCGTCTCCTCCGCATCGCCCGGCCAGCGCGCCAGCTCCGTGCAGTGCAGGTTCGTGAGCGTCAGCCCCCTTCCCGCATTGCGATCGCCCGCCGTCTCCACCAGATACTCGCTGTCGATCTCCGGGAACAGGATGCGCCGCGCGCTCCTCTTCACCGTCTTCAGGGCGCCGGTCTGCAGCGGTTCCGGCAGATGGGCCAGAAACCGGTGCACAATTCGGAAAATCTGCTCCGCTGCCTGCTGCTCGTGCGCCACCTGCACCGTCACCGTGCCGGGATGCAGGATGGTGCGCAGGAAAAACTGTCCCGCGATCCAGCTGGTCACCCCCATCTGCCGCGCTTTCAGCACGATATTTCTCCGTCCCGCCTCGGTTGCATATTGCCGTTGCGCCTGGTTGGCGACAAAGTTCACACAGCGCCCCCGCCGGTTTCTGATTTTCAGCGCCTTCTCCGTCAAGGCCATCGCTATTTCCACGCCGCTGTCCAGCTCCCCGCCCAGGCGGACGAGGTCCTCCCTTGCTCCCGTGCCCCAGTTAAACTCCATCGAGGGCTTTAGTAGGCGTACCAGTTGTAGTCGGGCGCGCAGACCAGCGTCCGCTTACCCGCAGACCCGATGGCCAGCGTCTGCGCAGTGACGCCGTTGTAATTGATGTTCTGGGAGCTCACCGTCTGCAGGGTAACGGCATTCGCTGAGGTGTCCGACTTGATGATGGTGAACTCGAGCCCCGTCGGCGACGCTTTGTCCGGCAGGGGCGTGTAGCAACTGGGCAGCGTGATCGTCTGCGCGCCGCTCGCCGCGTTGGCAATCACGTTCTTGTTCGCAGCCGTCAGCGTCAGCGTCGACGCGGTGTTGATGATCGTGCTCAGCGCGATGCCGCCGCTCGACCGTATGGTCCCCTGATACGTAACATTGAAGAACGGGTTGACCCCGGAGAAGTGCGCCTGAAAGGCGTCCCCCTGGTAGCCCGTGTACATTTGCGCCGCATATGCCGGGTAACTCGATGCCGCCGCGACCGGCGTGGACCACACCCTCGGCACTGCGCCGGTGGGATCGTTGATATTTGCGCCTCCGCTCGAAAATCCCGTCACTTCCGCATCCTCGAGCGCCTGATAGTAGTTACCGCAACCGGTCAGGTGATGCACACTGGCATAGGTCGGCGGATTACCGGCGGACGCGGCATAGGTAATCCAGTTCACGCCGCTCGCCATCTCCAGACAATCCACATCGGCGATCAGCAGGTTATTGCTGACATTCGCGGCAACATAAGCCAGGTTGGCCGCGGGAAAGCTGGTAACGTCCGGCCACTGAATATGGCCGCCGTGGATCTCCACGCCGTTGGCGCCTACATAGAAGCCCGCCACCGACGGGCTGTCGGCATAGGTATCGGTCCACACGCTGCCGGCGCCCCCCGTGTCGTAAATCACGTAACTCGTCGCATACGAAGCGTTCGCCGCCGACCCGGACGATGCATTGTTGGCGCAGGGCCCGGTAGAACAGGTATACGGGTAGCCGAAGCCGTGAACGAGATAGCCGGTATTGCCGGTGCCTTCGTTGTAGACCGCGGCCGTTAAGGCGTTGCGCACCACGATGTCGTCCAGATGGCTGTCGATCGCGGTCTTCAGCAGATGGATCCCGTACGCTGGCCGGCTCGCCGGAGTAAAGGCTCCACTGCTGTAACTCACCGTGACATTGCGCAGCAGGAAATTCGCCTGATGGCCCGAGAAAGTATTTTCCTCGCCAAGCAGAATGCCTTCTGCCGTGGTGTCGTTCACCGTCACATTATCGATCAGCGCACCGCGGAACCATTGCAGCTCGAAGCCGTGGGTGGCATTGCCGCCCGCCAGCAGGTTGAGATCTTTGAAAGTGCAACCCTGCGCCTGTGTCGAGTTACCCAGATAGAAAACATCGCCGCCGAGCGAAGCGGGGACGGTGAGCGTAGAGGCTACCTGAGCGCTGTCCGCGTTCACTGTAGTCCCACCCGATCCAAGCACGTTCACGCAGGCGCCGTTCGTGGGCTCCGTCAACGTTGCTGTAACGGGAAACGTTCCGGGTCCCAGACGTACCGTCTGGTTCTGTCCGTTTGCAGTGGCCTGGCTGACCGCCGCACTCCAGGCTGTATTCAGCGTTGTATAGGTCGTGCCATCCACCGTGATCTCGCCGTTAATGGTTGCGCCGGTCACTCCGCTCTGCGCGCGAACCGAACCTCCAGCGGTGAGGTTTCCGGATGCATCGAATTTCGCGGTGGCCGCTCCGCAACTAATGGAAAGGCCATTGCCGCTTCCGCCAAAGGTGTAACTGCATGCAGGACTGCCGCCGCCGAACTGCGTCGCTCCCGCTGTCAGCATCCATGCTCCCGTGGACGGCGTGTAGTGCAGCGCGTCGCTCCCGCCCGCGGCGTTGAATCCAGCGAGAAAGTTGTATCCGTGCGTCCAGGTGGAGCAGGGAAGTGAACCGCATCCCACCCAAAGAGCCGATGCTCCCTCGCTTCCCGCAGGTCCAGCCAGGCCCGGACCGAACGGCGGCGTGTTCATCGACAGCCCCGTCGAGAACGCCCCGTTCAACTGATATCCCTGGGCTGTCATCAGCTGTCCCGAACCGGGCGTCTGAGGGTTCGACTGCGGGTATCCCTGATAAAGCTGGGGACTGCTGCCGTTATTGATCTTCATCGCGTAATCGGCGCCCTGGAAGATTCCGGTGATTTCGTAGTCTACGGTGGTGTTCGGTTGCTCGACCGACGGCAGAAGGGTCCCCATCACGTTGAGACCGTTCTTGGTTTCCTGGTTGAAGTAATGGGGCTCGGCGAGAGTATCGCCGCTCGCCGGCGATCCCGCGAAAGGCTCCGTCCAGAACGTTCCATCGACGCTGCCGGCAGTGTAGTCGTAGACCTGCCAAACCTTCGCTGCCGGATAGATGTCGTAGGCATTCGACGGGACCACGGTCGCTGTCGCCGCCGTTACCCCGGTTCCGCCATTGCTGACGGTGCAGCCTGCCAAAGAGCCGGTCGGATATCCACTCTCTGCGCTGACGTAAACAGAGGGAGCTGTCGTCCAGGTTCCCGTGAGCGACACCTGTGGAGGATTGAGCAGATGCCCGTAAGCGTCCGTCACAAAGTAATACCCGCTGCCGCCGCTGGCCGAGCAGGCTGTGACCTGCCCTCCGGCAATCGTCAGCGTGACCGTCCCGCCACTTCCCATCAGGCTGTAAGCGCGCGTACTGAACCCGACCCAGTTGCCTCCAGTCAGTGAATCTCCGCCGACGAACAGCGTGGCCACGTTGCCGCTGGCGCTCATCACGATGGGCGAGACTTTGCCGACGGTCGAGTTGAAATCTGTTGCCGCGACGATGACGCCGTTCGTGTTGGCGGGAGCGACGCGGTCTGCCTCCAGTTCGAATCCGTATCCTGCCAATCCGCCCGTCGTGATCCACGCGCCTGAAGGATGCGGCTTGCGATCGGTCGCCACCGTCACCATGCCTGCCGCCACCGCCGTGATCTTCTCGCACTCATAGTCGTAGTCCCATGCGCAGGCCAGATTGCCCACGGTGAACCCTGTGCTCGATCCGACATTCCAAGCCACGTTGCTCTCGGGAAAAACGTTTGTCGCTCCCTGCGAAATGGCGCTGGTGAGCGCGGTCTGGGTGGAAGTGCCGAACGTCGCGTCCCATGCGCAGCCCGCGCAGCTCACCTGCGGCTGATGATTTGCGGTTTGGTAGCCCTGCTGAACCTGTGCGACGTAGCCGGCGTTGTATTTCCGGGTCACATCGATCAGGAGCCGCCCTTCCCCCTGAGTTCCGTTGTTCGTCTGTCCTGTTGTGGTGATCGCCTCCGAACCGTCGGAACCGGCGGTCAGCGTGTTCACTAATGCGGAAAAGACCGCGCCGCCTTCGATGTTGAAATAGCGGTTGCCTTCGTTGGCTTCGTCCGCCTGGGTATTCGGGCCGCCGTAGCTCGAGGTAAAGACCTGATGTCCCACACAGTCCCCATTGCCGTAGCAAAGCTCGTTCTGAAATAGATCTCCGGTATTCTGCGTCTCCGTGTACTTCCGCGACTGGACATACATTGTGCCGAAATTCGACTTGTCCCCGTTCGTTCCGTCGCCGGTTGCGAAGTTTCTTCCTCCAAGCCAGGCATTGTTCAGAACCTGCAGTCCCAAGGGGGAAGCGGGATAAACGCCGGCCCCGAAACTCGTCGTGTTCATGGCAAAGGTCGGGCTGGCGAAATGCCGATTGTCGACGTACGGTTCCGCCGAGTTAAAGAACCACATCGGTGGTCCAAATCGATAATCCACGACCCCGGCAATCGGTTGACCGCTCACTGGCCCGGAGAGGTAAGAACTGGAATACGCCGATTGCCCGGCGCCGCCAAACGGCTGGGTTTCCGTCTGTGCGTACCCAGCCGGAGCGATCACCTGACAGGCGTACGGAAACGCGCGGCACTGCGCCAGCGACATGGCAATACCGTTGTTGCCCGCGCCGGACTGCCACTGATCGGCATACAAATGGCCTTCCACCTGCTTTGCATAGAGCTGCGGCACCGTCAGAGGCCCGGACAGTGCGCCGCCTGCCAGCGGAAGATTGGCGGCACTGAGCTGATCCGCGTAGTGCTTGGTGGCCGCCTGATTAGCGGCCGATGGGTCGTTGCTGAGGGTCAGCGGTCCGCTCATCGTGCCGCCCGCCAGCGACAGCCACGAACCGCTCAGCGACGCAATTGCGTTCTGTACGTACGCCTGCGATGCGGATTGCACCGCTACGGTGGAGGGCTCCAACTCCGCCCGCACCGCCGCAACGGAAGCTGTCGCCGACGAAGGAACGACCCAGTATTCCTGGTTTACTGTTCCGTCGTTCAGGTGATAGACCGCCGTGTAGTAGCTCCCATTGGGTATTGCACCCGCGTTGG
>Ga0302319_10011828_pt1 | contig 16525 bp, 14 predicted proteins | sample Bog_T0_2_FD_203319 | JGI IMG/M metagenome (GOLD analysis project Ga0302319, IMG submission 203319) | Peat permafrost microbial communities from Stordalen Mire near Abisko, Sweden - Bog_T0_2 | ecosystem: Environmental > Terrestrial > Soil > Wetlands > Peat | place: Sweden: Abisko, Stordalen Mire...
TCGCTCATGTCGATGCGGATCATGGCCTGCTCATCGTCGAAGAGAAACTCGGCCAGCGCGCGCGCGGTTTCTGTTTTGCCCACGCCCGTGGGACCGAGGAAGATGAAGCTGCCGATGGGACGCCGAGGATCGCTCAAGCCAGCGCGGGAACGGCGGATGGCGTTGGCCACCACGGTCAGCGCCGCATCCTGGCCGACTACCCGCTCACAGAGCCGCGTCTCCATCTCGACAAGCTTCTTGACCTCGCCTTCCAGCATTCGCGAGACGGGAATCCCCGTCCACTTGCTCACGATGCCGGCGATGTCTTCTTCGTCCACCTCGTTCTTCAACATGCGCGCCGCGCCTGCGGTTGCTTCCTGAGCCGCTTCCAAACGCTTCAGTTCCGCTTCGAGCCTTGGCAACTCGCCATACTGGATTTGCGCAGCCCGCTCCAACTGCCCCTTTCGCGTCTGCTCCTCGGCCTCGAAACGCAGCGCCTCGATCTTTCCCTTGATCTCGCTGATCTTGCTGTCGGCCTCGCGTTCCTTTGTCCAACGCGCCCGCTTGGCCGTGATCTCCTCGGTCAATTCCGCTACCTGGCGCTCGACCTCATCGCGGCGCTCGATACTGTTCGCATCGGTTTCTCGCTTCAGGGCTTCGCGCTCAATCTCGAGCGATGTTTTCTGACGCTCCAATTGATCGATCTCCGTGGGCACAGAGCCTCTCTGGATAGCCAACGACGCTGCGGCTTCGTCGACCAGGTCGATGGCCTTATCGGGCAGGAACCTGTCGCTGATATAGCGATGCGACAGCGTGGCCGCTGCAACAATCGCCGCGTCCTTGATGCTCACCTTGTGGTGCGCCTCGTAGCGCTCCTTCAGGCCGCGCAGAATCGCAATCGTGTCCTCGACGTTTGGCTCGCCGACATAAACAATCTGAAAGCGCCGCTCCAGGGCCGCGTCCTTCTCGATGTACTTGCGGTACTCGTTCAGCGTGGTTGCGCCGATGGCCCGCAGTTCGCCGCGCGCAAGGGCCGGCTTGAGCATGTTGCTGGCATCGATTGCGCCTTCGGCCGCTCCCGCGCCAACCAGCGTATGCAGTTCGTCGATGAACAGCACAATCTCGCCGTTCGATTCTTCAATCTCTTTCAGCACGGCCTTGAGACGGTCTTCGAACTCGCCGCGATACTTTGCGCCGGCCAGCATGGAACCCAGGTCGAGCGAGATCACCCGCTTGTCCTTCAGGCTCTCCGGAACGTCGCCTGAGACAATGCGCCGGGCCAGACCCTCGACGATGGCTGTTTTGCCAACGCCAGGCTCGCCGATGAGCACTGGATTGTTTTTGGTGCGACGGCTCAGCACCTGGATAACACGGCGAATCTCTTCGTCGCGGCCAATCACCGGGTCAAGCTTGCCGCGGCGCGCCAGTTCGGTCAGATCTTTGGCATACTTTTCCAGCGCCTGGAACTTGCCTTCGGGATTCTGGTCGGTAACGCGCTGCGACCCGCGCACCGCGGTGAGCGCTTTCAGGATGGCCTCGTGCGTTGCGCCCAGGGCTACCAGCGCATCGCGCGCCGAATCGCCTTTGGCGTGTGCCGCGCCCAGAAGTAGGTGTTCAGTTGATACGTACTCGTCTTTGAAGTTGGCAGCCTCGCGGAAGGCCTGCTCCAACGCCTTGGTCAGCGTCGAACTCAGGCCGGGCTGGCTGGCCGATCCCGCCACCCGAGGCAGTTTCTCCTCGATCCGGTGCAGGTCGTTCTCGAGCAGTTCGGTGGGAACGCCAATTTTTTCAAGCACCGCGGGAATCACGCCCTCGCGGTCTTCGATCAGGGCGAGCAGCAGGTGGACCGGCTGCACCTCGGGGTTGCCGAGATCGGCAGCGCGCGCCTGCGCCTGCTGCATTGCCTGCTGCGACTTTACGGTGAATTTTTCCCAACGAATAGCCATATAACCTCAGTTGTCAGTTGTCAGTGATCAGTTGTCAGTTGTGAGTACCCAGTGGCCGCTATCGGGTTAGATGCGCTCGCACTGCTTACAACTGACAACTTACAACTAACAACTGTTTTACGCTGCCTTTTCCACATTGATCTTGATCTGCTTGGGCTGCGCTTCGGGCTTCTTTGTCAGCTCCAACTTCAGCACGCCCGCGTGGTAGCCGGCCTTCACGTTTTCCGTGTCCACGGAGGTGGGCAGGGTGAAGGCTCGGAAGAAGCTGCCATAGCGGCGCTCGATGCGATGGAAGTTCTGTTCCTTCTCCTCTGCTTCGAACTTGCGCTCGCCCTTGACGGTCAGCGTATGGTCTTCCACGCGGATGTCGAGGTCCTTCTCTTCGATGCCCGGAACTTCGAGCTCGAGTACGACCTTCTGCGCATCTTCATAGATATCCACCGCCGGCACAAAGCTGGCAGCGGTTACCGGTTCGTCATTGTCGTTCAGCTCGCGAAACAGCGAGTTGACGCCGTTCTGCAAAGTTGCAACATCCCGGAAGGGGTACCAACGAGTAATTGTCATAAATCTTATCCTCCAGATGGAATCTCGAATTGTGGGCCGGAACTTTAAGCCCCAGCCGCCCACTCAATATGACGAAATACTAGCACAAACGATTCATAAAATATGAGTGTATTACACTCATGAAGACAACGTTTCTCTAGTGTATTGATTCCAAACGATATTCTCCCGCGAGAAAACCGGAGACGCATTCGCGTCCCGGGTTCGATGTTGGAATTTGGGAGTGATTAGGGCGGAAAAGAGGAGGCAGAAATGGCAATGCGGCGCCGCAGACGAGGGTGACAGTTCTGCGGATGCTACGGCCGCTTCCCGCTCCACTCTAGGTAGCTCATAAAATCCGCTTGGCTGGGCATCTTGAGCTCGAATTTGCCGCTTAACGCACCGTCGACAAGTTCGTAGCTCAAGCGGTATTGCGGCCCTGGCTGTCCAACCTCGGAGAGGAAAACTGCAGTTCCCGGCTTGGGAGTGGAAATGTCATAGTGAATGAGGTGGCCCTCGTTGTCGAGGTAAATGGCCTGAAAAGATTGCCCATTGCTCGCAGGGTAGACATAGAGGAGATCGGTGTGCCGGCAATCGACGTCATCGGGGCTTGAGCAGGCGCCGGTTCTGGAGTGCCGCGCCAAAACATGGTCGCTAAGTTCGAGCCGGAAGGCATAGCCGCCCGAGGCTTGCGCGTGAGCCACGCCGCCGGTTGTCTTCGCCTCCCACGATCCGATCAGAAAGCGAAGGCCACTCCACAGATCGGGCTTAGGCGCGGCCTGGGCTGTTGACTGCGCGGCCGTGGTCTGGGCGGACTGGGTCTGCGCGGGCATGGCGCAAGCGGTCAGAAGTGCGATTGCGGCCAGCAATGCGAAGCGTTTCTTCATGGTCATCCTCGATGATGGAAGTGTACCCGAGGGTGCCAGGCCTGCGACGCTCAACCGGCTTCCCATCCGCTTCAGCGGCCTTTTACAATCGAGATCAGATGCCGCTTCTCGCCGTTGCTCTCCCATTCATCGACTGGCGCTGGGTCTGGCTCACCGTGGCGGCCTTCCTGGCCGGCGTTCTGAACGCGGTGGCCGGCGGCGGATCGTTCCTGCTGTTTCCCGCCATGCTGGGAATGAAGATGCTTCCCGTCCAGGCCAACGCCACTAATACTGTCGCGCTGTGGCCGGGCCAACTCACCTCCATCGCAGCCTACCGCGACGATATCCGGAAGAACCTGCGCCTTGCCTTGCCCATGGGCCTGGCTGGGTTGCTGGGCGGAACAGCCGGAGCGGTGGTGCTGCTGAACACGCCGCAAACAACTTTCCTGCGCCTGGTGCCCTGGCTTCTGTTGGTGGCGGCCACCATCTTTGCGCTCAGCGGGCCAGTCTCCCGCTGGCTTGAACGCCGCCAGCAGGCTCGCCGGCTGGGCGCGGATCCAGTGCCGACTCACGCCCCGCGCCGTCTGCCGGTTTTCCTTCTCACCATTATGGTCTGTTTCTATATTGGTTACTTCGGCGCCGGGGCGGGCTTTCTAATTATCACGCTGCTTTCGCTCTTCGGCTTTCAGAATCTGAACGAGATCAACGCTCTGAAAGTGGTATCGACTACGCTGGCCAACGGCGTCGCATTCATTATCTTCGTCGCGGATGGCCAGGTTGAGTGGCACTATTGCCTGCTGGCCATGTTCGTCTGCGCCATTGGCGGCTACACCTCGGCGCGCTTTGCGCGCATGGTGCCGCAGCGGGTGCTGCGCGGGCTGGTTATCTTGATCGGGTTTTCGATGGCGGGGTGGTTTTTCTGGCACAACAGATGACAGACGACAGTCAATGCTGCTCGCCCCAAGCCTCGAGCCTCCTCCCGGAAAAAGGAATCTGTCATCTGTAACCTGTCATCTGTAAACTTAAGCCATGAGCCACGAAGGCATTCGCTTTGTCGACAAGGAACACGCGGCGCGAGAGACTGAGGCCGACCGGCCGCTGCCTCGAATCGCCGTTACCCCGGAGAAGGTGCGCGTGCTGCTAAGCGAGGGCAAGGGCCTGGAGATCGACTGGGTCGACGGCCACCGCAGCGCATGGAGCTTTGCCTGGTTGCGCGAGGCCTGCCCCTGCGCCACATGCAACGAGGAGCGTTCGCAACAGGGCCGCAAGCCCGGCCAGCCGAAGCCCAAGCCAACCGCCGTGCTGCCCATGTACACCGCACCGCCCAAGCCGGCCAGTGCCCATGCCGTAGGCCGCTACGCGCTCCAGTTCAACTGGCAGGACGGCCATACCGCCGGCATCTATTCCTGGGAATACTTGCGGCGGGTTTGCCAGTGCCGCGAATGCACGTTTGCGGCGCAAGAGACCGTCGGCACGCCAAACTAGCCCACCAGGCTCTCCATAGTCGTCACTGCGGAACGCGACAAAGTTAGCTACACTGGTCCTCGCATTCCAGATCGTGAGGATTCCGTGCTCAAGAATGCCGCTCTGCTTTTCGCATTCCTTCTTTTTTCCTCGATTCCCCATGCCCTTGCCGATTTAGCCGCCATTCACGAGAGCGCGCTTCCACAGGAAACTGCCGTTCTGGCCGCGCTCGACGATGCCAAGCAGCTCGAGCCTTACAGCCATTCATGGACGAACAACTGGCAATATCCCATCGCCAAGGAAGACGTCGCCACGCGGCTTGGAAAAGATCTCGGATTCCTCACGATGACGCTCAGGAATCATCCCGATAACGCCGATCTGCTGCTGTTGACCGGTCTGGTGGCCCGCTACGCTTACAATCTGGATGTTGACGGCAGCTACGACACCGCGCTGAGCGTGCTAGGTCAGGCGCAGAAACTGGCTCCAGCCGATGTGCGCGCGCCTTGGTTCCGCGCTACCCAGTTGTGCCAAACCACCCAACCTAAATCCGGCGCTGATGAGTTTCTGTCCATCGAAGCAAGCCACGCATGGGATCAACTGTCCGTGGCGTTTTGGGACGACTACATGGAGTGCGCCTCAGTCACCAGTATGCCTGCCCATCTGCTCCGCGCCGCAGATCACCTAGAGAAGCTGCGCGCGCATGACTCCGAGATGCGCGCCTTCCTGACCAAAACAGCGCACACGCGATTCGCCCTCTTTGATCCGAAGAAGCAGTACGAGCCCAAGGAATTGTGGGTCGGAGCGAATGCAGGCAAGAACCCCGATTTCACCAGCACCACCTGTGGCGTGCGTCTACAAGCGGAAGGCAATTGGGAGATCAATCAAATCGGGATGGCCGAAGGCGGCGGTTGTATCGCTTACTTCAGTACAGGCCCCTACAAGGCCACTACGCGCAAGCTCTCGCCAAGTGTTCTACTGCTGATACAACAGCCTGATGGAAACGAAACGCTGGAAGAGTTTTCCAGGAAGTACATGAAATATGAAAAAGATGGCGCCTTCGAGCCTTTCACGCCTACCGGTTGCCCTGCCCCCGCGTGCATCGCGATGAAGGGAGTGCAACCCGGGATGTACAAAAAAGACGGGGACGGGCATGGCCGAATCATCGTCTTCGAGCGGGATCAGCCTGAGTTTCCAGGGTTGATTTTCGAGGATCCACTTCAGATGCCCAAGCCAGACGGAGGGAATGACGCGAAGTTCTATCGTCCCAACCAAGTCCAGCAACGCATTCACGGCAAGCTCTACTATCTTGTCATGCTGGACACGGCAGCTTCCATTGAAGAGCCCGCCATGAAAGACTTCGACTTTTTTCTTCAGAACCTGACGGTGGAATGAGAGCGCCTTACCGAACGCCTCATTTGCGCCTTACTGCGCTGCCGGGGCCGGCGGCTGCTTGGGCGCGGCTGGGGGTTGCGGAGGCTTGGGTTTGGGGGCTTCCTGCTTCTTGGAAGGCGCAAGAATCGCGTGCAGAATCGTTCCTTCCATGCGCGGCATGAATTCCACAATGCCGGCCTCGCCAATGTCCTGGATTAGCTTGTTGATTATGGCGTAGCCCAGCTCGCGGTGAGCCATTTGGCGCCCGCGGAAGCGCAGGCTCGCCTTTACCTTGTCGCCGTCCACCAGGAAGCGCACCGCCTGGTTCTTCTTGGTCTGGTAGTCGTGCTCGTCCACGGTCACCGAAAACTTGACCTCCTTGACGACGATCACTTTCTGCTTCTTGCGGGCGGCGCGTTCGCTCTTGTCCTTCTCGTAGAGGAAGCGGCCGTAGTCCTGAATGCGGCAGACGGGTGGAACCGCATTTGGCGACACCTCGACCAGGTCGAGGCCGCGTTCGCGGGCCATCCTCAGCGCCTCAAAGGGCGGCAGAATGCCAAGTTGTTCGCCGTTTTCGTCGATGACGCGGATTTCGCGCGCGCGAATTCTATCGTTGATGCGAATAAAGGACTTTGCGGAACGTTTGTCGAGTGCGATGGTGCTCCTCCAAAAGTCGTCGCTGCCCGCCTCCGGGGTTTTCCGGAATCGCCGCGGGTACGGGAACGCACACTGAGTATAGCATTGGCATGGCTGGGCTGAGTGAGCAGTTTGTGTGGGATGTGGGCTTGGGGACGCCGAGTTGAAAACCGGCCGGATACAGCACAATCGAGTCCTGGATACCCCCGGGAGCAGACCGGCTTGGGCTGCGGACCTACCTGAAAGAATCAATTCGCTCTCGTGGTATCGTATATACAGGTAGACAAACAGGGGGACAGGTACCATGCCACTCAGTATCAAGGCTCCGGAAGCCGACCGGCTGGCCCACCAGCTCGCTGCCCTTACCGGAGAAACCATGACGGACGCGGTGATCGTTGCCATGCGCGAGCGGCTGGCGCGTGAGGAGCGGAAGCGGGAGAGCAAGCGATTATTACTGGCTGACATTATGGCAATTGCGGAACATTGCGCCTCTCTCCCAGTTCTCGATAGCCGCACAGACGATGAGATCATGGGCTGGGACGAAAACGGATTGCCCTCATGATCGTCGACTCGTCCGCTCTTGTGGCCATCTTGCGCAATGAGCCTGAGGCTCTAAGACTTGCCGGGGCAATTGGAGAAAGTTCGGTGCGCTGGCTGCCGGCATCCTGCTTCCTTGAGTCCTCTATGCTCCTCCTTGGGCGAGATGGCGAAGAGGGTGTCCGCGATCTTGACCTTGTGATTGCTCGATTCCGCATCGAAATTGTGGGATTTACCGAGTCCCAGGCGCGATTGGCCCGTGAGGCCTTCAAGCGCTACGGCAAGGGCCGCCATCCTGCAAAGCTCAACTTCGGAGATTGCATGGCCTATGCGCTGGCCAGGGAAACCGGTGAAGAACTGCTCTTCAAGGGCACCGACTTCGGTCAAACGGATATTGCTGTCGCCGCGTATTGAACCCGACCTGCTGTCTCCGCCGCAGCCTTCAGCGTGCCCTCCGCGTTTAGCCCGGTCACCGTTATCCTCAGCTGCCGGTTGGCTTCGAGGCGCCCATCGATCTCGACGGGGAGAAAGTTCTCAGTCAGCGCAGACGTCCGGCCACTGCTCTCGAACTCCGACGAGGAATGAAGCGTGATTGCTTCCAGTTGCCGGCCCACAAATTGCTCGCGGTGCGCTCGGCTTTTTCCGGCAGCCAGCAATCGCAGCGCCGCCATTCGCTCCTCGACCGCCGCAGTGGGCACGGGGTGCTCGGAATGAAGCACCCAACCCCGGGTGCCCGCACGAGGCGAAAACGGAAACAGATGCAGATACCCGAACGGCAGCGCCCGCACCAGCTCCAGTGTCTCTTCGAACTCGGCATCGGTTTCGCCTGGGAAACCGGCCATGACATCGGCGCCCAGCGTCAGGTGCGGGCCGGCTGCGTCCACCAACTCCGCGATCTTTTCCGCGTAGTGCCAGGGCCGATAGCGCCGGTGCATGCGCCGCAGGACTGCGTCGGAGCCGGATTGCAGCGGCAGATGCGCGTGCCGGGCGAGCCGCGTACCTCCGAACTCAGCCATCAGCCCGATAAGATCCCGGTCCCAATCCATCGGCTCAATCGAGCTGAGACGCAGGCGGGGCAGGCGAGTATCGCTGAAAACCCTGCGCACCAGAGCGGCCAGTGTCCATCGCGCCCAGCTGTCATCGCCGGCGTGAAACCCACCATCCCGGTCCCTGCCCCATCGCCCCAGATTGATTCCCGAGAGCACCAACTCGTTGCCCCCGGCCTTGACGAATCCCTCCACCTGCGTCAGAACCTTTTCGCCGGGTAGGCTCCTTGACGAGCCACGAGTTTGCGGAATGACGCAGAAGGTACACCGGTTTCCGCAGCCCTCCTGAATCTTCAGGTTGGGCCGCGTCTGCCTCCCGGGGAGGGTTTGTCCCTCCTCAAGAAACGAGTGTGCAAAGCGGTCATCCGCCCAGACGGGAACGCCGCCAATCAGCATCGAGGAGACGCTAACCATGGTGGCCTGTCCGGCGGGGGGAGCTTCGAATGACGGCTCGCGAACCAGGCTGAGGGCGATCTCCGGAACCAGCGCCTTGTGGCTGTTGCCCACCACTGCGGCCACGCCGGCCAATGCACTCAATTCTCCAGGCGCACGCTGTGCATAGCAACCGGTCACCAGAATCCGGGCCGCAGGATTGAGCCGGTGCGCCCTGCGGATGAAGGACCGCGCGGACCGGTCGGCCTCCGCCGTAACGCTGCAGGTGTTCACCACCACCACATCTGCCGCTGAGGGGCCGCGCTCGCAAAGTCCCGCGGCTCGCAGGCGGTCGCTCACCGCTTCGCCATCCGCGCGAGCGGCCCTGCAACCGAAGTTCTCTACGTGAAATCCCGGCATACAGCCAGTTTACTTGTACGGAATGCGATAGAACTGCAAATAGCCAGCGCAATGGCATCTCCCCGGAGACAGAACGCCCGAGACGCCCGATCCAAGCAGTGCAATTGTGGTGGTCACTTCGGTAGGTTGTTATTTAGAAATGACAAGACGGCGTTCCCGTAGAGAGACGGTGCTGCGCTATAGGTGGTGTCGTGAGCGGCATTGGGAATGACGACGAGAGATTTCCGGTCAGTTGGCAAAGCTGCCATCACCTCTCGCGCCTGCTCTGTTGGGACAATCCAGTCGCGTTCGCCGGAGATGAACAAAACCGGAACCCTGATGCGCGAGGCGGACGGCAGTACCGATACAAAATCGGGCCCGAGGTAAATTCCGGTCCGAGCATAATAAACCAGCATGGTGGCTCGAACCACGCCTGGACAAAGCGCAACCAGAAACAACCCTCGCATCCATAGTTTCGCGCCTCGATCATACACGTAGTGGCGGCTGATGTTGTCGGATACGTCCCTGCCGCTGGGATAGACTCCATCGGCGACGACCGCGGCAACCTCCCGCGAGTTGGCGGCGGCAAGCATCGAGGCTGCCGCGCCCATTGAGACTCCCAGCAAAGCGATAGGAGCAAGCTCTTCACGCTCCCGGACGTAGTGGATTGCGCCCAGGATATCGCGTGCTTCCAGGTAGCCTCCCCCGACATACTGTGCGGCACTCTCGCCATGTCCGCGCAAGTCGACGGCCAGCACGTTGTACCCGCCGTGAACCAGGAAGCTGGCGCGGGGCAGCATGACCTGCCGCGTGTGATCGATGCCGTGGGCGATGATGACGGTTCCTCGCGGATTGCCGTCGGCGGGGAGCCACCACGCTTTGAGCGCAACGCCATCCTGCGAGCGGAACGAGACAGTTTCGCCATTCAGGCCGAAGTCCCTGGGCCCGCGGTTCATTCCGCGCCAGCGGGGATTTTCCCCGATCATTGAAGCGCTGCCGAGGTACCCGACAGTGGCGTAAAAGAGCAAGGCCAGGACGGTCAATGCCGGGAACCAGCGCCAGAATCTCTGGACCCTGTGGTGAGGAACATGAACACGTGCGGCTTTGGGTGAGTTGTTCATCGCGTGCAGAACAGCGCTATTCAACAGGATCAATTCCCTGGCATGCGACGCAGGCTCCTGATTGAATAGTGACACCATGATACTCTCGTCTCAGCCCGCTCGCAATGCCCCATTGCAGCCCCTCCGCTATACTTTAGACAGGCTCGCTGTTTCGCTTTCTTAACCCCGATCGAATGCAAACCTCTCCAACTGCAAGCGCTCCAGTCTCGTCCACTGTCGCCAGCGCAGGCGGAACACGGCACATTCTCGGCTTCGTTTACTTTACGTTTATTGTTTACCTCTCCATCGGCCTGCCGCTGGCTGTATTGCCGCCGTACGTTCACTACCGCATGGGGTTCAGCGCGGCGCTGGCCGGCCTCGTCATCAGCATCCAGTACATCGCCACGCTGCTTAGCCGCCCCTGGGCCGGGCGCATCTCCGACCGCGCAGGCGCCAAGGTCTCAGTGCTATGGGGGATGGCGATTTGCACGATGAGCGGCGCGTTTCTGGTGGTCGCGGCCGCATTGCACTTCAGCCCCTGGCTCAGCTTCTCCGCGTTGATTGCCAGCCGTCTGGCCCTCGGCGTTGGGGAGAGCCTTGGTTCCACAGGCGCCACTTTATGGGGCATCACCAGCGCCGGGCAGGAGTACACCGCCAAAGTCATCTCGTTCAACGGCATCAGCACCTATGGCGCCATGGCGCTGGGTGCTCCGTTGGGCGTAAAGATGGATCAATACTGGGGTCTGGCTTCGATCGGCGTGTTGACGATGCTCGTCGGCGCCTTCAGCCTGGCGGCAGCATTCCGCAAAAGCCCTGTGCGCGTGGCGCATGGCGAGCACCTTCCATTCAGCAGCGTGGCATGGCGCGTGGCGCCGCATGGCATGGCGCTGGCGCTAGGCGGCGTGGGCTACAGCGTGCTGGCCACCTTTGTAACGCTGTTCTACGCCAGCCGCCGCTGGGACGGCGCGGCCCTGTGCCTGACCGCGTTTGGCGTGGCCTTTATCGCCGCTCGCCTGCTGTTTATTCGCGCTATCTACCGGTTTGGCGGCTACGCGGTGGGGATGGCGTGCCTGGCGGTCGAGTCCCTGGGGTTGGTCCTGTTGTGGACCGCGTTTTCGCCGTCTCAAGCCCTGGCCGGCGCGGCACTGGCGGGATTTGGCTTCTCGCTTGTCTTTCCCGCGCTCGGCGTGGAAGCAGTAAAGCGCATCACGGAAAACAATCGCGGGACGGCGCTCGGCGTCTACACAGCTTTCTCCGATGTGTCTTTCTTTCTTGTCGGTCCACTGGCCGGAGCGGTGATCGGCGTCTACGGCTACGCGAGCGTGTTCCTGTTCGCGCTGATTAGCGTGCTGGTTTCGCTGGGCATCGTGATTGTGCTGCGGCAGATGCAGAAGGACTGATTAAGAGCGAGACCGGTCAGCAGACTTTTGCGCTATTTGGATTCGTGAAGCTGTCTTCGTTGCCCGCTTCACTCCCGTCCAAACAGGCGAAGTCCTTTTCGACCGCCAATGTCAACTGGCCGCATCCTACATCGACAACGCCGTATATGCCCACCTTCTCCGACCTTGCCCATTTGCGCACACTCTCGCTGGAAAGCACCACTGTAACTTCCTGCGGCCGATAGCGCACAGTTATCTCTTGTTTTGACACCTCCAGTTCCAACGCATAAGTCAATTTCGCATCTTGATCGGGCGCGAAATGAACAATCTCTTCGATTCCTCCAGCACTCAGCAGACGCTCCATCTCCGATGGCGACACACGGAGCCGTAACGAGTTACCTTTGATTCGCAGTTTCATCGGGCTTTCCTTTGCATCTTTGCGGGTGCCGGGGTGAATGCTCGGCTCCCTGTTCTCAAATGCTATCAAGGAAAGGGAACAATTCCCGGTAATCGCTGGGCCTGAAAAGATCATGACAGCCGACCCACCTTGACAGATTGATTTGAGTACTTCAACGTCAAGTTGGTACACCAGGCTGGAGCAAGGATGCGCGCACCAGAGCGAAGTGTCGAGCTGACGCAGGTTACGGAGTGGGAAGATGGGCGGCTTCGCTCGCTGCAAGACTCCCTGGCGGCTGAAGAGCCTCTTGAAATTCGGGTTGGCGGCGTCCCGTTTACGGTGACGATGCGGACCCCGGGGCATGATATCGAGCTGGCGGCCGGTTTCCTGCTGACCGAAGGGATCATTCAGTCTTCAGACCAGATTGCCGGCCTTCGCGCCATGACGCCGGAGAATGGGCTGCGAAGCAACGTCGTGGAGGTCGAGCTGAAGGATACGGAATTCGATTCCGATTCCTTGCAGCGCAACTTTTTCGCCGCATCCAGTTGCGGCATCTGCGGCAAAGCGTCCATCAACGCCATCCGGGTCCGCGGCTTGAAGGAGCCCGATACCGATTTTCGCTTCGATCCTGAGGTTCTTTGCCGGTTACCCGAGACTCTCCGCTCGGAACAGGCGGTTTTCAGCCGGACCGGCGGTCTGCACGCGGCGGCGCTGTTTGACTCAAGCGGCCAGCTCCTGGCCCTGCGCGAGGACATCGGCCGGCACAACGCGGTCGACAAAGTCGCGGGATGGGCGCTTTTGCAAAACAAGTTGCCGCTGTCCCGGCACGTGATGCTGGTGAGCGGCAGGGGCGGCTTTGAGATTGTTCAAAAGGCGTTGGCTGCGGGAATCCCTATTTTGGCTTCGGTGTCCGCACCTTCCAGCCTGGCCGTGAAGCTCGCCAGAGAGCTGAGGCTCACACTTGTAGGCTTCCTGCGCGGACGCCGCTTTGTCATCTATTCGTCCGAATTCCGCTGCGTATGCGCGAGGGATGCTCGATAGGCGCGCGCTCCGGGCTGGTCCTCCGGCATAAGTCTGGGCTGCCAGACAACCCTTCGTAATGCTCCGGCCATTCGATTAACGAGAAATTAACGAGGATGTTGCGATGATCGCAAGAAAACACTTTACGAATCTGCTGTCTGCGTACTAGTATCCCGAATCAGTCACGGAAAACCGATTCCCCATGTCAATCACCATCAACGGAAGGCCGCAAGCCATCGAGCCGGGCGAACGCCTGATCGACGCGATCAACCGCAGCGGCACCGAGATTCCGCAGGTCTGCTATCACCCCCAGTTAGGGCCGATTCAAACCTGCGATACCTGCATGGTCGAGGTGGAAGACAAGCTGGTCAGGGCCTGTGGCACCCTCGTCGCGGATGGAATGGACGTGCTTACTTCCTCGCCGCGTGCAGACGCGGCGCAGCGCGAGGCCTTTGACCGTATCCTCGGCAATCATCTGCTTTACTGCACCGTCTGCGATAACAGCAATGGCAACTGCACAGTGCATAACACTACCAAGCTCCTCCAGGTTGAGCACCAGGAAATCCCCTACAAGCCCAAGCCGTATGACGTGGATATGTCCAATCCCTTCTACCGGTACGATCCCGATCAGTGCATCCTTTGCGGACGCTGCGTGGAAGCCTGCCAGAATCTGCAAGTGAATGAAACACTGAGCATCGATTGGGAGAACGCCCATCCTCGCGTGTTATGGGACGGTGGTGCGCCGATCGGAGAATCGAGCTGCGTCTCGTGCGGCCACTGCGTCACGGTTTGTCCCTGCAACGCGCTGATGGAAAGGTCCATGCTTGGCGAGGCAGGCTACTTTACTGCCCTGCCAAAGCCCGCGCTCAACGGCATGATCGATGTGGTGAAGGGGATTGAACCGGAACTTGGGTACGGCGCCATTCTTCAGCTCTCTGAAGTGGAAGCAGCCATGCGCGAATCGCATATTAAGCGCACCAAGACTGTTTGCACTTACTGCGGTGTAGGATGCAGCTTCGATATCTGGACCAGGGACCGGCACATCTTGAAGGTCGAGCCTGCTCACGGGCCGGCCAATGGCGTCTCGACATGTATCAAGGGTAAGTTCGGCTGGGACTATGTGAACAGCCCCGACCGCCTCACCAAGCCGCTTATACGCGAAGGCGACTCGTTCCGCGAAGCTTCCTGGGATGAGGCTCTAACTCTTGTAGCGCGCCGGTTCGCCGAAATCAAAGCAGCTACAGGCCCTGACTCGCTGGCCTTTATTTCTTCTTCGAAGTGCACCAACGAAGAAAGCTATCTGATGCAAAAACTGGCCCGCGCGGTCATCGGCACCAACAACATGGATAACTGTTCCCGCTACTGCCAGGCGCCCGCGACCACGGGGCTATTCCGCACGGTTGGTTACGGCGGCGACTCCGGCTCGATCTCCGATATAGAGCAGGCCGGACTGGTGCTGATCATCGGCAGCAATACCGCCGAAAGCCATCCTGTGCTGGCCACACGCGTCAAGCGCTCGCATAAGTTGCGCGGCCAGAAGCTAATCGTCAGCGACCTGCGCGAGAACGAGATGGCGCGGCGCGCGGATGTGTTTTTGCATCCGCGCCCGGGCACCGATCTTTTTTGGCTCTCGGCAGTTACACGGTACATTATCGACAGTGGACTGGCCAACCAGGCATTTATCGACAAGTGGGTCAACGGCGCAGCGGAATACAGGAAAAGCCTCGAACCGTTCACGCTGGAAATGGCCAGTCAGCGCACCGGATTGCCCATTGAAACGCTGACCGAAGTTGCGCACATGATCGCGGAGGCCGATGGGGTCTGCATCCTGTGGGCCATGGGAGTGACGCAGCACATCATGGGTTCCGACACGTCAACGGCGATCTCCAATCTGCTGCTTGCGACGGGAAACTACATGCGGCCGGGAACAGGCGCGTATCCCTTGCGCGGACATAACAACGTTCAAGGAGCCAGCGACCACGGCGCCATGCCGAATTACTTCCCCGGTTACCAGAAGGTCGACGATCCGGTCATCCGCGCCAAGTTTGAGAAGGCATGGAATGTTACCTTGCCGCCCAAACCGGGGCTCGATAACCACCTGATGATCGACGCTATTCACGACGGCCGCCTCAAGAGCATGTATGTGTTCGGCGAAGAGATGAGCCTGGTCGATTCGAACGCAAATTATGTAGCGAGTGCGTTGTCGAAGCTGGACTTCTTTGTGATGCAGGAAATCTTCTTCACCGAGACCTGCCGATTTGCCGATGTTATCCTGCCTGCCAGCCCAAGCCTGGAAAAGGAAGGAACCTTCACCAGCACTGAGAGACGTATTCAGCGGCTCTATCAGGTGTTTGAGCCCCATGGAGAAAGCCGCCCCGACTGGGAGATTATTCAGGACATTGCCAACCGCCTGGGCGCAGGCTGGAAATACGAGCACCCCTCCGAGATATACAAGGAGATAGCTCCACTTACGCCACTGATGGCAGGAGTTACTTATGAACGGCTGGAAGGTTATAAGACGCTGCAATGGCCCGTGGCTGAAGATGGCAGCGACCAGCCTCTGCTGTATACAAAGCAGTTCAAGTTTCCCGATGGCAACGCGAACTTCTATCCACTCACCTGGTTAGAACCATCCGATCAACAGGACGCCGAATACGATCTGCATCTGAATAATGGCCGCCTTCTGGAACATTTCCACGAAGGCAACATGACCTATCGCACGGAGGGCATCCGCGAGAAGACCCCGTGTACCTTTGTTGAAGTCTCGCCAGAACTTGCCGCGGACCGGGGAATCAAGACGGGGAGTTGGGTTCAGCTTACATCGCGTTATGGCAAGGTGCGCGCGCAGGCGGTGATTACGACGCGAGTTACTGGAAAAGAACTGTATATGCCGATGAACTCAGTCGAAGAGCCGGTGAACCGGCTCACAAGCAGCTATACCGACAAGGTAACTCACACTCCGGCTTATAAGGAGACTTCCGTGCAGCTGAAAGTCCTGGGAGAAGCCGGCGAGAATCCGCTGCCGCGCACTAACTCCCGCTTTGGACATCCGACACCACAGAATGGCGTCGAGGTGGAACGCAAGTGGAAGCGAAAGGATTACCGGGAACCCGGGGTTCAATTGGTCCAGATCCAGACCCGCTAGCCGCACCCGCAGACAAGGAAAGTAAAGATGGCCCGACCTATTTCTCTTGAGTTACCGCCCCGCGATCCTCGCGAAGAGTTGCGCAAGCGCCTCGACGAAGCTCCCGTTGAGCACGCAGAGGCCTTGCTTGAATCGTACGAGTTATTGCAACAACTCCATGACCACGGCGTATTTCAACTGTTGCGCGGCGTACTGGGGGCAAGCGACAAACTGGTTGAAGCAGCGGTGGATGCGGCCAAGTCGGACGAATCGGTGCGCGCGATTCGTAACGCTATTATTCTCGGGAAGATGCTGGGGTCGATCAATCCGGAGGTACTGCAGTGCTTTG
>Ga0302319_10011830_pt1 | contig 16525 bp, 11 predicted proteins | sample Bog_T0_2_FD_203319 | JGI IMG/M metagenome (GOLD analysis project Ga0302319, IMG submission 203319) | Peat permafrost microbial communities from Stordalen Mire near Abisko, Sweden - Bog_T0_2 | ecosystem: Environmental > Terrestrial > Soil > Wetlands > Peat | place: Sweden: Abisko, Stordalen Mire...
AGCGGCTTCGCGGCAAAGGCGAACGATATCCTCGCCGGTTGCTTCCGGTTTCAGCAGCGTTTGATCAATTAGGTTGGCGATCGATTGCGTGCTCGCCAGATGCTCTTCTACAGTCACTGTCGGAGATCGAAAAACGCGGAAATTCGCAGACTTTGCTTCGGTCCACGTGCGATCAGCATAACACGCGAAGCGCTGCCGCCAGAGTTCGGTGGCGGTTTCAGCGGCGTGGATCCAACAGCATTTGGGCGAAGTTAGCGGGTAGCTCAGCCTTTCAAAGCGTTTTCAACGGCAACCGGATTGCGCGCGATCACCGTCAGGTAGGCGCGCAAGGCGTTATCCGGCTGGGATCGGCCTTGCTCCCACTCTTGCAATGTGCGCGGATTAAAACCGTATTGAAACGCAAATTGTGACTGGGATAAACCCGACCGCTTACGTACGGCTTTCACGTCAACGTCATCCACAATCAAAATTTGCCGGGTGCGCAGTTTGATTTCGCCGCGTTTGTACGCGGCGATTTCCTTTAAGCCGTCGAGTATAGTTTGGCCAAGGCTAGGCTTCTTCATCCGCTTTGCCTTTACCTTAGAAGTTGTCTTCAATGAATCGCCTTTGCGTCGAATGTGTGAGTGCTGATTACCGTCGCAAACTTCACACCTTAAGTATACGTACTACACGTATACGGCGTAGCGCATGAAGGCTCTCCAGCATAGAATCAATGGCGAAGGTGAACAGCATGAAGCGACGAAGTTTTATTCCTGCGTTAGCGGGTGCGGCGGCAGCGTGGGGCGGGCAAGATGCGGGCAATGCGCCGGCCAAACGCAAAGGGCGCTTGAAGCAGGGTGTGACGGCGGGCGTTTTTCGCGGCAAGCAGATGTCCATGGACGATATGTGCCGGGAAGCGGCGAATCTGGGCATTTATGGGTTCGATCTGGTCAAACCTGGCGACTGGCCCATTTTGAAGAAATACGGACTCGTGCCGACCATGCTGCCGCCGCCGTTTGGCGGGACGATTCCGGACGGGATCAACGTAACGGAGAACCACGACCGCATTGAAAAAACGTTGCGCGAAGGAATTGATATTGCCGCGGCGGCGGGTTGTCCCAATGTGATTACGCTTTCCGGCAACCGGCGCGGTATGGCGGATGAAGTGGGCGCCGATAACAGCGTAACGTTCCTAAATAAGGTGAAAGCGCAGGCGGAAGACAAAGGCGTGACCATTTGCCTGGAATTGCTAAACAGTAAAGTGAATCACAAAGACTATATGTGCGACCACACGGCGTGGGGCGTGGGCGTGATGAAACGCGTGAATTCGCCGCGTGTAAAACTTTTGTATGACATCTACCATATGCAGATTATGGAGGGCGATATCGTGCGCACGATTCGCGATAACTTCCAGTATTTGGCGCACTTTCATACCGGCGGCAACCCGGGCCGGCATGAGATAGATCAGACACAGGAACTGAACTACCATGTGGTGGCGCAGGCGATTGCGGATTTGGGCTTCAGCGGTGTGATTTCGCATGAATATACGCCGGTGCACGATCCGCTGACATCGCTGGCTGAGGCGATTCAGATTTGCACCGTCTGACCGGCCGAATTTAGAGCGTGGTGGAAGCATGCTATTCTGTCGCCAGCCACATGAATTCTATGCGCGCGCGTGGCGTTTACTTAGTTATTTTTTCTTGTCTAGCGATCTTAAGCGCAATTTGCGCTACCGTTCCGCTGCCCAATCAAGAAGCGTTGCCGAACGACCCCAGCCCGGTGGGCAAGCGCACCACGCGCAAAGAGCAGCAGGCCGGAACGTTTCGCGAATATCCGGGGTGGGAATACAACGACTTTCCGATTCCCGACGATTATGCGGTGCCCGGTGAATGGGTGTTCGCTCGTTTTATGTATCGTGCGATTCCAGCGTGGGGCATCCGGCGGCACAACTGGACCATTGATTATCCGCGATCCGACCGACACCTTTCGGCTGCCGTGCGCCGTCTTACTCGTATACAGGTGCGGTCCGTGGAAGAACCGGTAGCAGCCGAAGATGGCGACGATATCTACAATTGGCCATGGCTTTATGCGGTGGAGGTTGGACACTGGGATCTAACGGATTTCCAGGCGGCGAAGCTGCGCGATTTCTTGCTGCGCGGCGGCTTTTTCATGTGTGACGATTTTCATGGCAGCGAGGAATGGGAGACTTTTACGGCCAGCATGAAGAAGGTATTTCCCGATCGGGCGATTGTGGACCTGCCCGACAGCGATCCGATTTTTCATACGGTGTACGACTTGGACGACCGCTATCAGGTGCCGGGCATGCAGGTGACCGTTACGCACAGAGTTGCGGAGAAGGACGGCTTTATCGCGCGCTGGCGCGGCATTTACGACGACAAACACCGGGTGATGGTGGCGATTTGCCACAACATGGATTTGGGAGATTCATGGGAGAATGCCGACGATCCGCGTTATCCGGAGCAATATTCAGCGCTCGGCTTTCGCATCGGCGTCGACTATCTCGTTTATGCCATGACACATTAGGATTGATTACGGCACATGTTTGAATTCTTCTTCAAATATCCACTGAGCGTTTTTTCGAAGGGGCAACTTGTGCTGTTAGGCTCGTGGCCGCGCTGGCTGCTGGTACTGGGCATTTTGGCTGCGGCAGCGGGCTTGGCCTTTTTTTTACTATCGCCGAAAAAGCACTTTATCAAGGCGTTGCAAGGGTACCGGCGAGTGGTGCTGTGGGCGCTGGATTGGGCGCTGCTGGCGCTCTTGCTGCTGCTGCTGTGGCAGCCGGCGATCTCCGTGACTGCCCTGAAGCAGAACCAAAACATTATTGCGGTGGTGGTGGACGATAGCCGGAGCATGAGTTTGAAAGATACCGGCGAATCGCGCCAGCAGGAAGCGGTGCGCATCCTGGATAACGGATTGCTCAAAGATTTGCAAAGCCACTATCAGGTAAGGATGTACCGGCTGGGAGCGACCGCAGACAGAATCGACAAGCTTTCAGAACTGAGCGCCCAGCAGCCCTCCACCCAGATTGGTAAAGGTTTGCAGCAACTGGCGGATGAAGCGGCCACACTGCCGATTGGCGCCATTGTTTTGCTGAGCGATGGCGCCGACAACGCCGGCGGCATTGATCTGAAGACCATGACGGAGTTGCAGCGGCGGCGGCTGCCGGTGAACACCATCGGTTTCGGTAAAACGGAACTGGCGAACGATGTGGAACTGGATGGCTTTGACGTTTCAAACAAAGCACTGGAAGGGTCGCGATTAGAGGCGCAGGTGACCATCCGGCAGAACGGCTTCGGCAGCCAGCATACGCACTTGAATCTTTCCGGCGGCGGCAAAGTGCTGGCCACGCGTGAGATTATTTTGAGCGGCACCGGCAAGCAAGTGGAGACGCTGGAATTCAATGCGGGGGCGGGCGGCGTAAAGAGCCTGGAAGTACGCATAGATCCGCTTGCCGGCGAGACCAACCTGGAGAACAACCGGCTCACCCGCGTCCTGTTAGTGACCAGCGGCAAACATCGAGTGCTTTACGTGGAAGGCGAGCCGCGTTGGGAATATAAGTTTATCCGTCGCGCGGTGGACGACGATCCGGCGATTAGTGTGGTTTCCATGCTGCGCACCACGCAAAACAAAATTTACCGTCAGGGCATTAGCAATCCGGAAGAGTTGGCGGAGGGTTTTCCCAGCAAGCCGGAAGATTTGTTTGAATATGACGGCATCATTCTAGGCAGTGTGGAAGAAGCGTTTTTTACCGCTGGCCAGTCGCAAGCCATCAAGGATTTTGTCGACCGGCGCGGCGGCGGATTGCTGTTTCTGGCCGGCCGGACAGCGCTGTCCGACGGCGGATACAACGTAACGCCGTTTGCCGATTTACTGCCGGTGCAGTTGCCCGCTAGGAAAGACACGTTCCAACGAATTTTCGTGGCGGCGGAACTGACGGATGCCGGCCGCCGGAGTATGGTTTGCCGGATTGAAGACGACGCGGAGAAGAGTAACCGGCATTGGGAGATTTTGCCTTACCTGGCGAATTACCAAGATCCGGGCACTCCCAAACCGGGAGCGGTGGTGCTGGCGAATGTGGATGCGGGCGGGAAGCGGCTACCTCTCTTAATCACGGAAAACTATGGGCGCGGACGGAGTGGCGTGTTTGCTACCGCGGGAAGCTGGCGCTGGAGAATGCAGCAGCCGCTGGGAGATGTGAGTCAAGAAACCTTTTGGCGGCAGTTGCTGCGCTGGGTGGTGGGCGCGACTCCCACGCGCGTGGTGGCTTCTACACCGAACGCCAATCTTGAGGATGAAGGTCACGTTGAATTGCGCGCGGAGGTGAGAGATCAGCAGTATCAGCCGGCGAGCGATGCGCAAGTGGAGGCGAAAGTGATTGCGCCCGATGGGTCGTCGGAGACGGTGGCGCTGCATCCCGAGCCGCTCACGGCGGGCGTTTACTCCGCGGAGTGGCAGGCGTTGAAAAGCGGATCGTACGTGGCGGAAGTGACAGCGCACCAGGCCGGCAAGGTGCTGGGAAAAGATGCGCTGACGTTCCGGCGCGAAGACGGACAAGCGGAAAATTTTCATCGCGAACAGAATAAGGAATTGTTGAGTAAGCTGGCGGAGCAAACCGGCGGCCGCTATTATGCGCCCGGAGATGCCAAGGCGCTGACTAAGGAGATTTCCTTTTCGGAAGCGGGCATCAGCGGGCGGGAGACGAAAGAAATTTGGGACATGCCGGTGGTGTTTTTGCTGGTTTTGGCCTTGAAATCGACGGAATGGCTGCTGCGCAGACGGTGGGGCGTGGTATGAGAATCTGTCTCATCTTACTGTGTGCTTGCTTGAGCGTGCGGGCGGCGAATTATTTCGTGACAGTGGCCGGTTTGGGAGGCGATCCCGATTATGAGAAGCAATTTGCCAAATGGGCGCAGGATTTAGACCGCGAATTAAACACCGGCCCTGAGACGCACGTCATTACGTTGAGTGGAACCGCGGCCACTAAGCAGCAAGTGGAACAGACCCTCGATAAAGTAGCGGCGGAAAGCAGTGCCACGGATTCTTTTGCTCTGTTTCTAATAGGGCATGGCAGTTTCGATGGTACGGATTACAAGATGAATTTGCCCGGCCCGGATATGACTGGGGCGGAGTTGGCAAAAGCTTTGAACAAGATTCCGGCGCGGCGGCAGTTGGTGGTCAATATGACGAGTTGCAGCGGCGCGTCGTTCACGGCCTTGGCGAAGAAAGACCGGATTGTAATCTCGGCCACGAAATCGGGAACGGAAAAAAATGCTCCGGTGTTTGCCCGCTATTGGGTGGATGCGCTGCATGATCCAGCCGCGGACACGGATAAGAACGGTTCGATCTCCGCGTTAGAGGCGTTTCGTTATGCCGACCGTAAGACGGTCGCCTATTTTGAGACGGAGAAGTTATTAGCCACCGAGCACGCGCTGATTACGGATACGGCGAGCGACAAAGGCGTGCGCGATCCGAAGCCGGAAAATGGGCAGGGATTATTGGCAGCGGCGTTTGTTCTGATACGCGCGAAAAGCGAGGGCGCGAAAGCGCTCACGCCCGAGAAACAGCGGTTAGTGAGTAAGAAAGAGGATCTGGAAGCGAAGATTGACCGCTTGAAGTATGAGAAAGCAGCGATGGAAGAGGGCGAGTATAAGCAGCAATTGACGGTGTTGCTTTTGGAATTGGCGCGCACGCAGGCGGAGATTGACAAGTGAGAACTGCCGCGCTCTTGATCTTTGTTTTGTTGCCGTGCTGGGCGGCGGTGCCGGGAGAGAACTGCAAAACACTGCGGCGGCACGGAAAAACCAGTGAGGCGCGGGCTTGTTTTATGGCGTTGCTGCGCAGTGGAGATCCGTTTGCGCGAGCGGAAGGTTCATGGGGGCTTTACCAATACGTGGATGCCAACAACGAGTTCAAGGCAGCCGAAAAAGCAGGGCTGGCATCGGCTGAATTCAAGACGGAATGGGGCGAGTTCTTCTTAGAGGCGAGTCAACCGGGCGATGCCGCGAAGTTGTTTGCAGAGGCGATCACGGCCGATGGCAACGATGCCCCAGCTTACCTAGGGTTAGCGCGCGCCGCCGCACAGGGATTCGACCCTAGGGCGGCGGAGGCGGCTGAACAGGCTTTGCAGCACGATCCGAAGCTGTATCAGGCGCATGAACTGTTGGCCTATTTGGCACTGGAAGACGGTGAAGCAAAGAAAGCTGCGGAAGAAGCCCAGAAAGCCTTGGCGATTTCGAATGAAGCCTTAGATGCCATGGCAGTGCTGGCTTCCATTGATTGGCTGAACAACAGGGAGCCCAGCGAATGGATGCAGCAGATTCTGAAAATCGATCCGGTTTATGGCGCAGCCTACGCCACTGGAGCGCATTTTTTCGAGATAAACCGGCGTTACGATGAGGCCATTGCGTACTATCGCAAGGCGCTTAGCTTGGACTCGTCGCTAAGGGCGGCGCGTTCGCAATTAGGCGTGAACCTCATGCGTCAGGGCGCCGACGCGGAAGCGCACCAACAACTGGAGCAGTGTTTCAATACGTATTACCGCAACGCTGAGACCAGGAATTCGCTGCGACTGCTGGACAGTTTTGGCAATTACGAGATTTTCAAGACAGCAAACACCGAGTTGCTGCTGAGTAAGAAAGAATCGGCGTTATTGCGGCCTTATGTCGAAGCGGAAATGCAGCGTGCGATTGCTCGATACGAAGTAAAGTACAAGATGAAATTGCCTGGCCCGGTGCATTTAGAGATGTATCCGAACCATGATGACTTTATCGTGCGTACTTTGGGTGTGCCTGGACAGGGGGGCTTGCTCGGCGTAACGTTTGGGCTCAATGTGACCATGGATAGCCCAACGGCTAGGCCGCCGGGGGAATTTAGTTGGGCCAGCACAATGTGGCACGAGTTCAGCCACGTCTTCGTGCTAACGGAGACGCACCACCTGGTGCCGCGCTGGTTTACCGAAGGCGTAGCGGTGCACGAAGAGGGCGCGGCTTCGCCTGACTGGGGCGACCGGTTGACGCCTGAGATTGTAACGGCGCTCGAAAAGAAACAACTGCTACCGGTCTTGGAACTTGATAAAGGATTTGTACGTCCAAAGTTTCCTATGCAGGTGATGGTTTCCTATTTCGAGGCCGGGCGGATTTGCGATTACATCAGCCAGAAATGGGGCGACGATACGCTATTGGGAATGATTCATTCCTACGCCGGGCGCAAGACCACCGAAGAAGCGATTCAAGACAACTTGCACGAAAGCCCGGCGGCGTTCGACAAAGAGTTTACGGCATGGATTGGGGCGAAGACTGAGAGTACGGTAAAGCACTTCGCCGATTGGAAAAAAGGGATGAAAACGCTGCACGAGGAGTTAGAAGCCGGCAAGCTGGACGATGCGATTCGCGACGGCCAAACGGTGCGCGACTATTATCCGGACTATACGGGAGACGCGAGCGCCTATGAAGCGCTGGCCGATGCCTATAAGCGCAAAGGCAACCAAGCGGCGGCGCTGGCGGAGTTGGAGAAATATAGCAGCGCGGGCGGCACCTCGGTGGAATCTCTAAAGAAACTGGCCGAATGGGAACAGCAGGCCGGAAATTCAAAACAAGCTCGGAACGTACTTGCGAAACTAAATTACATCTATCCCGAAGACGAGGAGACACATCGAAGATTAGGCACTTTGCTGTTGGAAGCAGGCGATGCCGAAGGAGCGGTTAGAGAAGGGAAGGCGCTGCTGGCGCTGAAACCGGCCGACGCCGCGGAATCGCATTACGAATTGGCCAAAGCGCTCAAAGCGGCTCGCCGCTTGAACGAAGCCAAAGACCAAGTCGTGATGGCGCTTGAAGCGGCGCCGGGATATAAGCCCGCCCAACAGTTACTTCTTCTATTGAGCCAATAAAATGTCAACCACTCCCACTGCCACACCCGCCGATTCGTCTGAAGTCCGCGAACGCGTGAAGCGCTTTCAGGACGTGCAGAATTTAATTCGGAGTGAAGTGCACAAAGTGATCGTCGGGCAGGACGACGTCATTGAGAGTGTGCTTATTTCGCTGTTTGTGGGAGGGCACTGTTTGTTGACGGGGCTTCCGGGAACGGCCAAGACGCTGCTGGTGCGCACTCTTTCGCGCACCCTGGGCCTGCGCTTTAGCCGGATTCAGTTCACGCCCGATCTGATGCCGTCCGATATCACGGGCACGGACATTATTGAAGAGAACACAACCACGGGGCATCGTTCGTGGACGTTCGTGCCGGGGCCGATTTTTTCGAATGTGCTGCTGGCGGACGAAATCAACCGTACGCCCCCCAAGACGCAATCGGCGCTGCTGGAAGCGATGCAGGAACTTTCTTGCACGGTGCGCGGCAATCAGTACCGGATTGAGCCGCCGTTTTTTGTGTTGGCCACACAGAACCCGATTGAGTTAGAGGGGACGTATCCGCTGCCGGAAGCCCAGTTAGACCGCTTTTTGTTTAATGCGGTTTTAGATTATTTGACGGCGGAAGACGAAGTAAAAGTGATTGACCTGACTACGACGACGACGCGCGCGGAAGCGGATACGGTCACCACGGGCGAAGAGATTCTGAGCTTTCAACAATTGGTGCGGATGACGCCGGTAGCGGAATCGGTGGCGCGCTATGCGGTGGATCTGGTGCGCGCTACCAGGCCGAATCAAGGCGAGGCGCCCGACTTCGTGCAACAGTATGTGAACTTCGGCGCCAGCGTAAGGGCGGCGCAATTCCTGGTGTTAGCGGGCAAGGCCCGGGCATTGATGCATGGCCGGTTTCATGTGGCCTATGAAGACATTCGGGCGCTGGCGGCGCCGGTTCTGCGGCATCGCGTACTGCTCAATTTCCACGCGGAATCGGCGCGCATCAACACCGACGAAATTCTGCGCCGTTTGTTGGATTGGAAGCCGTCGCCGCGCGGTTAGACTTACGGAGCCTCAATACAAGTGCCCGCAGCCCAAGTCTCAAACAGATTTCTAGATCCCGCGGTGTTGGCTGGAATTTCCGGCCTGGATTTGATCGCCAAGACGGTGGTGGATGGGTTCCTGGCGGGGCTGCATCGTTCGCCCGATTTCGGATTTAGCCAGGAGTTCGAAGAGTATCGCGCTTATTCTCCCGGCGACGATTTGCGGCATGTGGATTGGAACGTGTACGCGCGCACGGAGCGCGCCTATTTAAAGCGCTACCGCGGCGAAACGAATACGTCCACGGTGGTGCTGCTGGATGCCAGCGCCAGCATGGGGTTCGGCGGGAAAGTGCGGAAGTTCGATTACGCCAAATATTTGGCGTCTTCGCTGGTCTACTTGGCGCATTTGCAGCGCGACAGCGCCGGACTGATTATTTTTCACGATGAAGTTTCGAATTTCGTGAGGCCGACCTCGCGGCAGGGACAGTTGATGCGGCTGCTGCATGGCATTGATGAGGCGCAACTCGGCAAACGCACAAATTTTGAAAAGCCGTTTTTCGAACTGCAGCAATTTATGAAGCGGCGCGGCGTGACGGCGCTGATTTCCGATTTCTTCGAGAAGCCGGAAACTGTGGTGAAAACCGTTGAGCCGCTGCGCTTTCGCGGGAACGAATTGATTTTGTTTCATGTGCTCGACCCGCGAGAGATTGAGTTGAAGCTGGAAGACGGCGCGCTGCTGGTGGATATGGAGACGGGCGAAGCGCTGGAATCGACGCCCGATTACGCCAAGACCGAATACCGGGAGAAGATTCAGGCGCACATCGAAGAGTTGCGAACCAAGGCGCAGGCGGCGGGCATTGATTACTTTTTGTTGCGAACAGACCGGCCCTTGGATGAGGCGTTGCGCGAATATCTGACTATCCGCCAAGGAAGAAAGTAAATGGGATTTCTTTCGCCGTGGTTCCTGGGCGGGCTGTTGGCTATTGGACTTCCGCTCTGGCTGCATTTGCTGCGGCAATTCAAGCGCACGCCGCTGCCGTTTAGTTCGCTGATGTTTTTTGAGCGCCGGGTGCAAAGTTCGGTGCGGCACCGGCGGTTGCGCTATTTGATGTTGCTGGCGCTGCGGCTGGCTCTATTGGTGCTGCTGGCGTTGGCGTTTGCGAATCCTTTTTTGATGCGCAGCGCGGCATCGCAAAGCAGACGGAAATTGACGTTGATTGCCATTGACCGGTCGTTCAGCATGCGCACCGGAGATCATATGGAACGGGCCAAGGAAGAGGCGCGCCGCTTGGTGCGCGATCTGCCTGCGGGATTTGTGGCGCAAATCGCAGCGTTGGATTCGCACCTGGAAATGCTGACCTCCAATGAAACCGAGCGCGGCAGCCTGAACGCGGCGATTGATGGGGTTACGGCCGGCGATCAAACCAGTTCCTATGGAGAACTGGCGCGCGCGCTGCGGCTGCTGGATAAATCGGCGAACATGCGGATTGCGGCGCACTTGATCAGCGATATGCAGCAGACATCACTACCGGCCAACGGCTTTCACGACCTGCAACTGGAACCGGGAACGGAGTTTTTTCTGCATTCCGTGGCAGAGCCGAAGAAAGAGAATTGGGCGGTGGAAAGTGTGACGGTGCCGGCACAGATTTTCGATCCGAAAAAAAGCAGGTTGACGGCCACCATTGCGGGTTGGCAGACACCGGCGGCCGTGCGGCAGGTGTCGCTTGTGCTGAACAACAGGACCGTGGCGACTAAGAGTGTGGCGATTCCGGCCAATGGCCGGGCGCAGGTGGAGTTTCTGGGATTCGACGTGCCGTATGGAGAGAATCGGGGCGAGATTCGTTTGGAGCCCCATGATTCGTTGCCCGAGGATGATGCGTATTTGTTTTCGGTGGAGCGGGCCGATCCGCGGCGCGTCTTATTTCTCTATGCCGGTGGACGAAGCCGCGAGGGGTTTTACTACAAGGCCGCGATGGAGTCTTCTACTAGCGCGGGCTTGCTGGTCGACCAGGCGCAGTTGGAACAAGCGCCGAATCTTGATTTGACGAAATTTGTGTTTGTGGTGCTGAGCGATCCGGGAGAATTGGAATCGGACGTGGCGCGCAAAATCCGGACTTATGTGGAGAAAGGCGGCGGCCTGCTCATTGCCGCCGGCATCAATACGGCGCGCTACGGCGCGATTCCGGTTACTCAAGAGAAGGTGAGTTGGGACAATCTGGCGCAGGCAGCCGGTGAAGTGGACGCACAACATCCGGCTTTAGCGGAGGCGGGCCGCTTTGAGAACGTACAGTTTTTGGATAGCGTGCGCGAAATGCCGAATGCGGGCGCAAAGGTGATTGCCAAGTTCGCGGACGGATCGCCGCTGCTGACCGAGGAGCGGGTTGGCGAAGGACGCGTGTTAACGCTGTCGGCCATGCTGGATAGTTCGAGCAGCGATTTTCCGCTGCATGCCTCTTATGTGCCGTTCGTGGTGCAATCGGGGTTATATCTGGCGGGCGCGAGCGACATTCCATCGAGCGTGGTGGTGGGTTCGCCGGCCACCTTGCGGCATTCGAAAAACGAGACGACGGCGGCGGATGTGGTGGGGCCAGATGGCAAACACGAGCTAGCGTTGAGCGATGCCAGCAGAGCCATGACCTTCAATTTGGCGCAAGCCGGCTTCTATGAAGTGCAGTCCGCCAGTGGGCGCAGAGCCCTGTTGGCGGTGCATGCGGACCGCCGGGAATCCGATTTGACGGCGATACCGGATGAAACTCTGGATTTATGGCGCAATACTGGTAGCAGCGCTCCAGTGGACAAAGCTGGCTCTGGTCAAAGTTCGACTACGCCCTGGAGCTTGTGGCGGTATGTGTTGACGTTGGTCCTGATAGCGGCGTGCGTGGAGAGTTTGTTTGCGACCCGCTACTTAATGGAAAAGAGGGAAGCGGCATGACGGCAATCGTACAACTGGATGACTACCTGCGGCGCGTGGAATCGCGGCTGCGGTTTTTGGCGGCATCGCGCGGTGCTGCGGCAACGGCGGCGGCGGCCCTAGGGTTGACTCTGTTGCTGGTTTGGATCGGCAATCAATACCGCTTTGTGCAGGACGTGGTGTGGCCGCTGCGGCTGCTGCTGTTTGCCGCGCTGGCCGTGGCGATTGCGTTTACGCTGGCCCTGCCGCTGGCCAAGTTGAACCGGAAGTTTGTCACCAAGTTTGCCGAGCAAAAGGAGCCGAGCTTCGGCGAACGCTTGCTGACGGTGACCGAGCGGCACGGCGATGAGAATCCTTTTATCGAACTGATTGCCGAAGACGCCATGGGCGTGGCGCAGCGGCATGCGCCGGAGCAGTTTGCAAATTCGCGTATTCTTTTTGGCGGACTCGGCGTTGCCGTTGCAGCCGTTGGCGTCCTGGTTTGGCTGATTGCGGCCGGGCCGGGCTATTGGGGTTACGGTGCATCGTTATTTTGGACGGGCAGCGGGAATACGGCGAAGACACCGCTCTATGACTTGACCGTGCAGCCGGGCAACAAAACCATCCGCCGCAAGTCCGACCAAATGATTACGGCGCATCTCATGGGTTTCAACGCTCGTCAAGTAACACTCCACGCCAAGTATGGCGATGCCACGAAATGGGACGCCACCGTTATGCAAGCGGGCACGGATGGCAACGCTTATCAATTTAAATTTGTTGGCTTGTCCGATCCGGTTGAATATTACGTCCTGGCCGACAATACGGAATCGAAGCATTTCAAAATTGCCGTGCGCGATTTGCCCGGTGTGAAACGAGTGAAGGTGGGGCTGCATTTTCCGGCGGAGTTGCATTTGAAAGATGCGGTGCAAGATCCGGGCGGCGATATTCGCGCGGTGGAAGGCACCAACGCAGATATTTCAGTGCTGACCGATAGGCCGCTCGATCACGGCGTGCTGATGATGGAAGACGGCTCCCGGCTCGAGTTGGCGAAAGGCGACGGCAACTGGCTCACCGCCAAGATACAGATTCATAAGGATGGGTCGTATCACATTGCCGCGCTCGACAATGGCGAGGCGATTCGCATTAGCGACGATTACTTTATTGAATCGGGTAAGGATGAGCCGCCTTCCGTTCGCATTACGAATCCGGGCAAAGATCCGAAAGTATCGCCGATTGAAGAAGTGCCGGTAACGATTGAGGCGACGGACGATTTTGGCGTGGAAGCGCTGGATTTGCACTATTCGGTGAATGGCGGGCCGGAACAAGTGGTTCCGCTACTGAAGACGAAGGGCACGAAGGAAGCGAGCGGGACGAAGCTGTTGTCGTTGGAAGACTTCAAACTGGCGCCCGGTGATTTGATTTCCCTGTATGCAACGGCGAAAGACGCCACGCATACCACGCGCAGCGAGATTATTTTTGCGCAAGCGGAGCCGTTCGATTTCAAGTTCAGCCAATCACAACAAATGGGCGGCGGTGGTGGCGGCGGAATGGACGGACAGGAGAGCGATATTTCGGAGCGGCAGAAGCAGATTATCGCGGCGACGTGGAATCAAGAGCGGGAGCCGGGCAAGAATCGCGCGGCCCTGCAAGAAAACGCCAAGTTTCTGGCCGATACCGAAGCGAAGCTGGCCGAACAAGCGCAAACGTTGTCGGAACGAATGGCGAGCCGTGAAATGGGCGGCGCGGGTTCGGCGTTTGCCAATTTTTCCAAATTAATGACGCAGGCGTCTGGACAGATGGGCGAGGCGGTAAATCAACTGAAGCCGGGCAAATGGCCGGAAGCGTTGCCCATTGAACAGAAGGCGTTGCAATCTCTGCTGCGGGCCGAAGCGCTGTTTCGCGATATTCAAATTGCCTTTGGGCAGCGTGGTGGCGGAGGCGGTGGCGGAGGGGCGCAACGCGATTTGGCGCGCATGTTCGACCTGGAACTGGATACCAGCAAGAACCAGTACGAGACCGGGCAGCAGGATGCGCAGCAGAAGCAAAACGATCAACAAAAAGCCGTGGATGAAGCGCTGGAAAAGCTGAAGGAACTGGCTAAGCGGCAACAAGAATTGGCGGCGCAGCGGCCGCAGCAACAGGCGTTCGAGCAGAGATGGCAGGAAGAGCAGTTGCGGCGCGAGGCGGAAGAATTGCGCAAGCAGATGCAAGAGATGGCGCAGAGCCAACAGCAGCAGCAATCGGGACAACCACAGCAGGGCGGCCAACAGCAACAAGGCGGGCAACAATCGTCTTCTTCGAGTTCGGGTCAGCAATCCTCTTCTGGCCAATCGAGCGCCAGAAGCAGGCAGCAACAGCAGAGCCAGGCGAATCAGCAACGGCAGATGAATGAAGCGTTGCGGAAATCGATGGAAGCGTTGAAGCGGTCGGAAGACGAGATGCGCAAAGCAGTGAGCGATAAAGACGCGGCCGCGCAACGGCGCGCGGCGGACAATCTTGCGCAAGCGGAGAGTGCGCTCAGCAAGGGGCTGCAACAGCAAGCCGATAACTCGGTGGCCGGCTTATCGCAGAAGGCGCAAGAAATGGCGAACGCGCAGCGGGATATTGCGAATTCGTTGAAGCGCATGTATGGGGAGCAAAGCGGGTCGTCGGTCACGTCGCAGTTGCGCCGGATGCGCACGGGCCAGCAGGAACCGGGGCCGAATGATTTGCCGGAGATGCGAGATCCTTCCATGCCGCGCTATTACACGTATGACCGGCGTCCTTGGGATCGCGATATGCCCGTGCCGCACAATCCGTCGGCGGAAGAGCGGGCGATGGCCGATGAAAAAGAACGGATGGCCAAAGAGATTCAGGACTTGCAGCGCGGCATGCAGCAGCAGGAGCGAGCGATGCAGTCGGCGCAGCCGGGCGCATCGTCGAAAATGCGGAAGGCGCTTTCCGAAGCCGAGCAAGCGGAACTGGCCATGCGTATGCAGAAAACCGCCGAATGGATGAAGGAGGGCTACGGCGACCGGAACTTGAACGTGGAAACCAAGATGGCCGATGGCTTGGAGCAGTTGAGCCGCGATTTGCAGGATGTGCAGAAGACTGTGCAAGAAGGCGATCAAAACGGCAAGGCGGGTAAAGGGGACAGGAACGCCGAGGCTTTGGCGGAAGTGCGTAACTTGCGCCAGATGTTGGAACAGGCGCAAAATGGGCGCGCGCAGCAGAACTTGTCGCGCGACGGCCAACAAGGTCAGCAAGGGCAGGAAGGGCAGCAGCCAGGCGGCGAGCAACCGGGAGGACAGCAGTCAGGCGGCCAGAATCAGGGCGGTGGTCAGCAATATGCTCCGAACGGCGGCGCCAACTATGCAATGGACGGCCGGAGCTTGCAAGGCGCTATCGACGATTTGAGTTCGCTGCGCGGCAGGCTTGATCCAAACGACAGGCAACTGCGCGGTTACGTGGATAACACACTCGGGTATCTGCGGTTGCTACATGCGGACCCGAACATTTTGCAGACTACGATTGGGCAAGACGCCGTGAGCCGTTTGGAACGCTTGGAAGTGGAACTAGCGCGGCGTACGGGAGAACTGCAACAACTGAACGGTGCGCGGCTGCATGCGCCGGAAGATTCGCCGGAGAAATACCGAGACGCCGTGGCCGAATATTTCAGGAAGCTGAGCCAGGCGAAGCGTTAAGTTACTTGAAGTGGTTTTGCCGCATGAATTCGGCAAAATCCTCATACTGGTCGATGGCGATGAAGTTCACGCCGGCATTGAGGGCGGCGAGCCAGCGTTTTTCCACGGCGGCGCGCGAACGGAAGTTGTAAGCTTCGCCCCAGCCAGAGCCGTGGCCCGGTTCGAAACCATCGAGAGTGTAGAAGCGCACCCAGAAGCCCTGGTGGTGGGCATAATCGACGAGCGCGTGAAGGCGCGCTTCCGAGGCGGCGGTCCATTCGCCCGCTTTGGGTTGGCCGCCTTCTTCCACTTCATACCAGGAGTTGTTCCACCAGCGCCGATAGTTGGTGGGCTTTTCCTTTAACAATTCAGATGGCGGCAGAGTGGCGAGCGCGTGATTGCGCGCAGCGGCGTCTTTCTCCCTGATTTGGATGGTGTGAGCGGAGCCGAAGACGCGCAGGCGGTCGCCGGGCTTGAGTTCGTTGAAGAAGACTTGTTCCTGCTCATCGGAGTCTTCGGTGATGACGAGTAAAGGACGACGCATCAGCGGCGTGAGTTTGCCCGGGTCCGTGGTCTTGGGTGCAGTGGTGATCCAATCCTGATATTGGCCGAGTACGTTCCAGACGGCGTGCAGGAGCGGGGCTTGGGTGTCTTTAAAATCGAAATGCAGAATGATGAGGGGCCATGTCTCGGGCTTGTTCTCTTTGAGAGCTTTTTCGACAATGGGGCGGACGCGTTCGAAGAAGTAATCGGCGAGCATGGGCTCGGACCCTTTGGTCTTCGCAGTATGCGAGACCACCACGCGGCCTTCGTACCAGGCGATGTCTTGTTCAATGGATACAGGCGTTCCGGTGCTGAGAGCGCGGTCGATGCGGTCGGCCCATTGCCCCTCATATGGATAACAATTGTGCGCGTCAAGGATGGGCTTGTTGGCGAGCATGCCGTCGAATTGCGCCGCTAAGGAGCCACGCAAAAACAACTTCACATTCTAGGCGAGATGATGTAATTCCATTTGGGCAGGACAGGTTTGCCAGTAACGGAGAGTTGGCTGAGTTCAGCTTTGGAAGGCTTGATGCC
>Ga0302319_10011832_pt1 | contig 16523 bp, 11 predicted proteins | sample Bog_T0_2_FD_203319 | JGI IMG/M metagenome (GOLD analysis project Ga0302319, IMG submission 203319) | Peat permafrost microbial communities from Stordalen Mire near Abisko, Sweden - Bog_T0_2 | ecosystem: Environmental > Terrestrial > Soil > Wetlands > Peat | place: Sweden: Abisko, Stordalen Mire...
AGCGCGTAGCGAGTTTTTCGGCCGTAGACAGCAGACGTAATCTCGGCAATTCTAAGCAAGTCGTTCTCGATCAGAACCGGGATGATCTCGTGGTTCCCCGGGCGTTCAGGTATTTCCCATCCGTCCGAAATATTGCATATGCTTGGTATATATACCAAGCATATGCTGCGTTAGGGATGTTTTCGGTTGAAAAAAATTAGACAATAATTGCTCTTGAGGTCATATTAACTGATTTATACTGCTCTGAAGAGCATATTTATTTATAATTTGCTCTTCGGGGTATGTAGTGTGGTATAATCTGCTCTTGAGAGCATACTATGCAACCAAACCAGCTACTAACCTCACAACCCTATCCCGTTGAGCGCGCCCTCAAGACCGTGGGCAATAGTCTCCGCACAGCAAGACTCCGGCGTGGATTGACCATGGTGGCGGCCGCCCAAAAGATTGGGACAGGATATCGCGCCGTAATGGACGCCGAAAGAGGTAAGCCCTCTACCGGCGTTGCCGTTTATGCAGCGTTGCTCTGGCTATACGATTTGCTTCCGGCCTTTGAAGATCTTGCCAGTCCTGTCAAAGACGCGCACGGTCTAGCCCTGGCCCGTCGCAAACAACCTGTGCGTGCGAGAAAGGCCCGAGGACTCAACAATGACTTCTGATGTCGCGCAAGTGTGCTTTGTCTACATCACGCTGCCGGGAGCAGTGTCGGCTGTAACGGCTGGTAGATTTGTGATCGAGACGGATTCGCGCGGCGATCCGCTGGGGCGCTTTGTCTATGGACGTTCTTACCTCGAAAATCCAGATGCAGTGGACATCGATCCGGTAGAACTGAAGCTTGCTGAGGACACCTACGAAACCATCCAAATGGATGGCGTCTTCGGCGCCTTGCGCGATGCCGGCCCCGACTTCTGGGGCCGGCGCATTATTGAGAAGCGTGCAGGTATCCCAAAACTACGGGAGATTGACTACCTGCTCCAATCGCCAGATGATCGTGCCGGCGCTCTCGGATTCGGTACGAATAGTAAGCCTCCCGCGCCGCCGCGCAAATTCAATCAGACCATTGAACTCGAAACGCTCCAGGAAATCGCCGAAGCATTGGTCCGGGACGAGATTCCCAACAATCCGGATACTGAGCAGGCTCAGGATCTGTTGCTGCTCGGAACCTCAATGGGTGGTGCACGCCCAAAGGCAGTCATCGAGAGCAAAAGTGGGCTCTGGATCGCGAAGTTTTCCCGGTACGATGATCGCTGGAATTATCCGCGCGTCGAGCACGCCATGCTGGAGCTCGCGCGCCAGTGCGGTATTGATGCGGTCGAAAGCCGGATCGTCAACGTGGCTGGCAAAGATGTTCTTCTGATCCGGCGTTTCGATCGGCAAAGAACGCCCGCTGGTTACACCCGTGCGCGCATGATTAGCGGTCTGACAGCCCTACGAGCGGACGATGCACCGGCAGCAAGAGATCGCTGGTCCTACATTCTTCTTGCCGAAGAATTACGCCGTATTGTCTCGGAACCGAAAGCCGATGCGCGTGAGCTTTTCCGCCGCATGTGTTTCAACGCGCTGATCTCTAATATGGACGATCACCCGCGCAACCATGCTTTTATCGCTTTTGACCGGAATTGGAGACTTTCGCCAGCCTACGATCTTATCCCGCTCCCAACCGTCAGCCAGGATCGCCGGGATCTGGCCATGGAATGCGGTCGTCAAGGCCGCTTTGCCAATGCCGCAAATATTCTATCCGAGTATCCGCGCTTCCTACTCGATCACGAGGAGGCGGAGAAGATTGTCTACGGAACGCAGGAACAAGTGGAGAAAACTTGGTACAACACATCCCTTAAGTGCGGCGTTTCCGCAAAGGATGCAGAAACAATCCGTGGCGCATTTGCCTATCCGGGTTTTTCCCGGGACCTCGGAAACTAGATCCTGAGCGATTTGAAGAGGCGCGACTCTTGAAGCGCTCAGATTAGTACTGTTATGTCGGCTTGTCGGAGCATTTCTGTGCGCTTGCCGGGTGCTGTCCGCCTGGACAGCCTGCCCTGAGCCTGTCGAAGGGGTCAGTCACCACACCGCAGATTCTGGACGGTCAGTGCTTGCAGATAATTAGCCCACGAAGGAGCACAATAGAAGCAGTCAGGAGAGCGGGGCTATTCTGTTCCCTATTCCCTGTTTTTCTACACATTGCGCCATGTATCCTATTGATTCTGGATGGGATATTCCGATCCGAAGCCAAAAAAGATACCCTCCCCCCCGGGTCCACTTCACCGTTTGTTCGCCTTATAGCAACAGAGCTTTATCTAAACCCTCCAATATCAATCACTTTCCCGCGCTGTCCGCGCACCGCGTTATCATCTCAACGTGGACAAATCATCTTTTTCCGCCCTTCTGAATCAGCCTCGCCTCGACCATGAACGCTTTTCCGCCCATCGCGAACTGGAATCGCTGCTCAAAAAATCCCTTCGCGGCGATGTCCGCTTCGATCTCGGTTCTCGCGCCCTTTACGCAACCGACTCCTCGAACTACCGTCAGCTTCCCGTAGGCGTGATTCTGCCCCGCGACGCCGCCGACGTCGAGGCCGCTCTTGCCGCTTGTCGCGCCACGGGAGCCGCAGTCCTGCCGCGCGGAGCGGGAACCAGTCTCGCCGGCCAATGCGCCAACGTCGCCGTAGTCTTCGACTTCACGCGCTGGATGAATAAGCTTGCCTCCATCGATCCCGCTGCCAAGCTGGCGCGCGTTGAGCCGGGCATCGTCCTCGACCGCCTCCGCGAAGCCGCCGAGCTGCATCACCTCACTTACGGACCTGATCCCGCGACGCATTCCCGCTGCACTCTTGGCGGCATGATCGGCAACAACAGTTGCGGCGTTCATGGACTGATGGCCGGCAAGGTGGTGGATAACGTCGAGTCGCTGGACATCGTTCTCTACGACGGCACTCGCATGTCCGTGGGCCGCACTTCGCCCGCCGAGCTCGAATCCCTGATCCGCTCCGGCGGCCGCGTAGGCCAAATCTACGCGGACCTGGCCAAGCTGCGCGACCGTTACAGCACGCTCATTCGAGAGCGATTCCCCAACATTCCCCGCCGCGTCTCCGGCTACAACCTCGACGAACTGCTCGACGAGAACGGCTTCCACGTAGCCCGCGCGCTGGTCGGCTCGGAGGGCACTTGCGCCACGGTCGTCTCCGCCACGCTCAACCTCACCGCCAGTCCGCCCTTCCGCGTGCTCACCGTGCTCGCCTTCGCCGACGGCTTTCTGGCAGCCGATGTTGTGCCGCGCGTCCTGGAACATGCGCCTATCGGTCTGGAAGGCTTCGACGGGCTGCTCGTAGACTTCATGCAGCGCAAGAAGCTCTCCGTAGACGATGTCGCTCTGCTTCCGCCCGGCCGCGGATTCCTGCTGGTGGAGATGGGCGCTTGGGACGCAGCCGAGGCGCAGTCCAAATCCGAAGCCCTGGTGCGCGCGGCGCAAACCTGGCCCGAAGCGCCCATAGCCCGAATCTACGACTCCGCCGACGCCTCCCGCATCTGGAACGTGCGCGATTCCGCCCTCGGCGCAACCGCCTTTGTCCCCGGCGAGCCGGAACGCCACGAGGGTTGGGACGATGCCGGCATTCCTCCCGCGCACCTCGGCGCTTACCTGCGCAAGCTATCAACTCTACTTGCCGAGTTCGGCCTCAACAGCCCGCTCTACGGACACTACGGCCAGGGCTGCGTCCACATGCGCATCAACTTCGATTTCCACTCCGTCGAGGGAGTCCGCAACTTCCGCGCGTTCATCGACCGAGCCGCCGATCTCGTCCTCAGCTTCGGCGGCTCGCTCTCGGGCGAGCACGGAGACGGCCAGTCCCGCGCGGCTCTGCTGCCCAAGATGTTCGGCCCCGAGCTGATTCACGCCTTTCAGGAGTTCAAGGCCATCTGGGACCCGGCGAACCGCATGAACCCCGGCAAGCTCTCCGACGCCGTCCGCGTCTACGACCCCATCGAGAATCTGCGCCAAACGCCGCCTGTTCCCGGCGAATCTGCCACCGAACTTGAAACCCACTTCGTCTTCGCCGCCGATGGAGGCTCGCTGCAACGCGCCACCGAGCGCTGCGTTGGCGTAGGCGCCTGCCTCAACACCAAAGGCGGCGTCATGTGCCCCAGCTACCGCGCCACCGGCGAGGAGCAGCACTCCACCCGCGGCCGCGCCCGCCTGCTCTGGGAGATGCTCTCCGGCGCGCTGCGCAAGGAAGGCTTCCGCAGCAAGGCCGTCCACCAGGCCCTCGACCTCTGCCTCAGTTGCAAGGCCTGCAAGACCGAGTGCCCTGTAGCTGTCGATATAACCGCCTACAAATCCGAGTTCCTGGCCCAGCGCTACAAGCATCGCCCGCACCCGCTGCACCATTACGTCTTCGGCTTTGCCGACCTGCTGGCCCGCCTGGGCTCAATCTTCCCCGCGCTGACTAATTTCATCTTGACCGGCCCGCTGACCAGCCCGCTCATCAAGCGCATCGTAGGCGTAGCGCAAGAGCGCAAAATGCCCCGACTGGCCGCGAAGAGCTACAGAAATGTACACAGCTCTTCCGATGAAACCGCCAATGTTCTGCGGTCGCAGGTGGTCATTCTCTGGCCCGACACCTGGAACAACTACTATCACCCGCAAACTCTGATTGCTGCTGAGAAGGTCCTTACTCAGGCCGGCTTCCGGGTTCAAATCCCCAAGAGCCACATCTGCTGCGGTCGCGCTCTCTACGACTTCGGCCTGCTCGGCACAGCTCGCGCCTATTTGGCAAAGGTCTTCGACCGCATGGCTGCGGAGATTGATGCCGGCCTCCCGTTCATCTTCCTCGAACCAAGTTGCGCCAGCGTCTTCCGCGATGAGGCGTTGGAATTATTCCCCGACGATGTTCGCGCAAAGCGCATGAGCAATCAAGTCTGGCTGCTGGCCGACTGGCTCGCCGCCAAAGCTCCTGAGTGGGTCACCGGCCGGCTTCCGGGCGCACAGGTCATCCTCCACGGCCACTGCCACCACAAAGCCATTTTCGGCGGCCCGGCAAACGAGATCGCCTTGCTCAAGAAGGCCGGCGCGACGGTCGAACTCATCGACTCCAGTTGCTGCGGTATGGCTGGACCCTTCGGCTTTGAGGCGGACAAGATCGAAGTCTCCAAAGCCATCGCCAATCTCGGCCTGCTGCCGGCGGTCAACTCAGCCGCGCCCGCGACCATCATTGTCGCCGACGGTTTCAGTTGCCGCGAGCAGATCGACCAGTTGTCAAACCGCGAAGGATTGCATTTTGCGGAGGTATTGGCAGGCTCACGCCGTTTTGAGGAGTGAGACGCCAAACAAATGAAATCAAGCTGCACGGTTCCGGGCGTGCCGGGAACAACTCAGAGCTGGTGATAGCTTCCCTTGCCCCAGGGAAGTTCAACAGTTGCGGAACATCCCGTGGTGGTCAAAGTTACCCGAAGCGAATTACTCTCCATCCCGGATAAAGCGGGAAAGGCGGGCGACACGGCGCGGCCCTCGACGTTCACGCTGAACTTTCCTGTCTCCGGCTGGCCGGCGGATAGCATCTGGAACGGAATTTCCGCGTTTGCCGGAAGTCCCTCAGCGTAAATCAGAACTGCCGTGGCATCAGGCACGGCGAGCCGCACTTCAAGCCGGCATCCTCTGTCGGTATTTTCACGCGGGAACGGAACCAATGTGCCGTAAATAAGAATTTCCTTGTCGGAGGAAGTGAGCGCGTACCGGACAGGCTCAGCCCGCGCCGCCTGCACGTTCAGGTGGAACTCTTCGTCCCCGAGGAAGTCACTGTCCTCCTGCCCTGGACGGGGCTTGTGCATCAACAAAAGCCCCTTGGCGTTTACATAAACTTCGTTGGAAAGATTACGGGGTTCCGCCCCTATCTTCCATACCGTCAGCGTATATTTCTTGTTTTCCGGAGCTCCGAAAACATACACGCGGTAGTGCGCAACTCGCTTCCCGGAGGAGATCGTCTCCTCTATTTCGGAAAATTGAAAATACAGCCTGTTGGGATTATTCTTGCCGGGCTGATTGTCGTCCCAGCTCATCTGCCGCTGAAGTAAACCCTGCGTTTCTTGCGGAATTTCCTGCTTTGGAAGTTGGGCAGGAGAAGTCAGCGCAAGAGCAGCCAGGCAAAGACACGGCAGCGCCTTCTTGAGCACTATTCCAGGGGGAGGGAACATGGCATATTTTTACGTAATTCCCCTCCCGTCCGCAAGTGATTTTTTCGCTAAAAATTCAGCGTGATTTTAGCCGTCAGCGCCCTCGGCGTTACAGAATGCGTACCGCTGAAGGTGGAAAGAAAGTTGTAGAGGGCATATTTATTGGTGACGTTGATGGCCGTCATGTCGAAATTTACCTTGTAGCGATTGGCGCGGAAGAGGTTGTCCTTGCCGATGGATGCGTCAAAAAGGCTCCTGGGCGCGATGCGCGGAGGGTTCTTGTCGTTGTCTCCCGTGCCCGGAGCGGGAATGTCGATCAGTGCCGAGCTGTACTCCGATGCCAGGCAGACGGCAGGCAAAGGATGGCCGGGGCTCGCTGTCACGCCATTGCAGGTAAGTCCCGCCTGAAACTCCTCGTCCGCCGTCAACCCGCTCAGCTTCACTGCGGGCTGGCCGCCGAGCGTGGTGGATGTAGCCGCGCAGGCGCTGTTGGGATCGTTGGAGAGAGGGTTGTAGCAAGGAGTTGCCCCGGCCGCCATCCCCGAGTCATAGCGCCAGTTAAAGCCGCCCCACAATCCGTTCAGCGCCTTGCCCCGCGAATACGTGTACTGCAGGTGGGTGGTCTGATTGAACTTTTCGTCGTGGTCGATGCGGAACGGCAATCCCGTCTGGCCCACGGTGGCTCCCGCTCCGGCAACCTGCGGCGGATAGAACCGCGCAGACACCGAGGAAGCTACAAAATAGGCGCTGAAGTTATGGATCTGGGGTACACTCACGCGCAATGCATAGCCCGGTATCTTCGAGTTATGCCAGTCGATGGGAAAGGTGATGGGCGTATTGCCCAGCACGCTGAAGTCGAAGGCGTTGTGCGTGTACTTCCAGATGTACTCGCCGCTGACCATCACCCGCTTGCCGAAGGCCTGCTGCAATCCTGCGTGGAACTCGTTGCGAAAACCCGGCCGCATCGTTCCCGAAACGCCGGAGGCGCAATTCAGTAGAGGCGCCAGCACTGCGATCGAGCATCCCGTGCTGGACAACACCAGGTTTTCGTTGAACGGCGTTTCCAGAGAGCGCGCATAGGAAACGCGCAGCACGGTCGAGGTCGGCTTCACGTTATACGCAATGCCCACGCGCGGTTCCGTTTGGGTGGCTGTCGTCAGGCCGTTGTAAACGTCCCCGCGCAGCCCCAGGTTGAAGAGCCAATTGCCCGCCTTGATCTGGTCTTCGATATAAAGGCCAAGCTCCTTCACGTCGGTATGGCCGTGGAAGTTGTAATAACTTCCGCCGCGCGTAAAATCATAAGGCGCCAGTATGGAATTGTATGTGCCATAGTTGTGAGCAGAGTTAATAGCCGAAGGATCGTTCGAGTAAAAGCCAGCCGCTGCGCATTGTGATGGGCTGGATAATCCGGGCTCCGGGGTATTATCTGTGAAGCTGGTAACACAAGGCGAGTTATAAGTCGCATCCACCACGCCCAGGCTGTCGTTCTCTCTCAGAAAGGTCTGCCCGTATTGCGCTCCGGCCTTGATGTTGTGAATCCCCTTGGAGTAGGAAACATCGGAGTGAACCGCCGCATTGGTCATCGTGCGGTACTGCTGAATGGACGAGGTTTGCAGGTTGGCCGGTCCCAGATCGGCCAGGGGATTGCCGCTGGGATAGTAGTTATAGCCGTCCCTTCGGACAAATGCACCCAGGTTGAAAACCGCGTTATTGCCGATAACTCGCGTATAAGTCGGCGATATGTTGATCGTCCCAATCTTGGAGCGCTGATCGGCGTTGCCCACGTTGCCGAAGACCGGGCTAGAGCTCGTGCCGCCGCTCACCACGTTCTGCACGTTCAGGTTGTCATAGGAGTTAGGCGTCTGAAACCACGAGCGGCTGTAATTCAGGTCCAAATGGATAGAATCCTTCGCGGTGAAGTTATAGTCCACGCGATCAAAAAAGTTCTGCTCATTTCCCTTGTCGTGAAACACTGCGAACTCCGGCGGATCGAGAAAGCGGCCGGAGTTTAGCCCGTCAACCTCGATAAAGTTTCCCCATTTATTGCCGCCATAGGCCAGGTCGAAGCCGGCCGAGGCCGACCCGAAGGAGCCATACGAACTGCTCACGCTGCCGGTAGGCTTGGTAACTCCCTGGCCGGAGCGCGTAGTGGCCACGATCACCAGGCTGGTCTTGCCGCCATACTCCGCCGGCGGAGCGCCGCTGATTACCTCAATGGACTGAATTGAGTTAGCAGGAATTTGGTTGGAGAAGACCTTGCTCTGCTGGTTGGTCATCGATTGGCCATCCACCGAATAGGAGTTCTCCGCATGGTCGCCCAGGCCGTGCATCTGGCCGTCGGAGTCGGCGGAAATGCCGGGTGTGGAAAGCGTCACCAGCGAACTCAGGCCGGATGACTCGCTTTCCATCGGAACCTTGATAAAATCTTCCCGGTCAACATCGGTGTGAAAAGTGGGGTCGGTTTCAATCAGGTCGCCCGTTGCCTCCACGGTCACCGTTTGTGTGCTGCCGGCCACCTGCAAGACCAGGTCGAGGCTGGTTCCCACCACAGTGCGAATCTCAACATTCTGGCTCAAAGGAGTAAAACCATTGGCCGTAACATTCATCCGGTAAGGGTTGAAGGGAATATTCGCGAAGACAAACTGGCCGGACGCGTCGGTGGTTGCGGTGCGGTCCAAGCCGCTTACTTGGTTGACCAAATGAACCTTTGCGCCCGGAATCACCGCGCCGGATGGATCGGTGACGGTGCCGCGCACAGCGCCCGCGTCGCTGCCCTCGCCCTCAGCCCGCGCGTGAAGCGTCGCTGAAATCATTAGAAGAACGCAAAGTATGCTTAAAATTGTGCCGCGTTTGAACGGCATAGATAGTCTCCTTAATAGCTATACAGATGGAATAAACAGGCCATGGCTCTTGCCGCCGCGGCATCCTCTGGGCGAGGGGCCATCCTATCGATTTCCAGAATCAGCCTGTTAAAGTGTGCCGAAGATGCGCCCTAAAATTACGCGGCGCAAATGGAATCAGGCTAATAAATCAAAGGATGCCCTAAACGCCGGCGGGCGGCGGAGGGCGTGTGTAGAGCTTGGGATGCCAGTGGCGGACAACCGCGCGCGCCTCGACAACCGGCGCAGGGCTCCCCACTTTGACCAGGACAACCGCAGTCGCCATCACCGCAACCGGCGCAGCGGAGTGCATCGCGATGCACAGCGAACAATGGTCGGCATCCCGGTCCAGCGGATGCATGTGCGCCACCTGGACCACCGCCAGCAGCGCCAACAGGGTCAGGCACAGAAAAGCGGCTGCTCCGAAAGCGCGCGGCTTCCGGCGGTCAACCCTGCGAAAATCTGCCTGTAACCCTGTCAAAGAATCATCCCCTGCTTCTAGGATACACAGTATTGGACGCGTCAGCAGCGGATGAGATTCCATTTCCTGCCCGTTCTCGTTGCAATTGGGGTGTAAATTCTGCCGCTTATGGGAAAACGGCCCTTCGGCTGTTGTTATCGGGTATAGCGATTGCGAAACCGCACTGCAGCGCGCGTGACTCACTCCGCCAAAAAATTTTATCCCAGCGTTCCGGCCGCCACCGGCGAAATCGCGCGCAAATGCTCGACGGCTTCGGGAACCACCTTCAACACAAAATCCACATCAGCCTCTGTCGCGGTCTTGAGCAGGCTGAAGCGCAGGCTGGCTCGTGCTCGTGTCTTATCCAGGCCCATGGCCATCAGCACATGGCTGGGCTCGGTGGCGCCGGAGTGGCAGGCCGAGCCGCCGCTGACGGCGACGCCCTTCAGGTCCATCGCGATTACCAGCGCCTCGCCCTCCACCTGATCGAACCAGATGTTGGTTGTGTTGGCCGCGCGGGGAACGGGTTTGTCGCCATCCCAGCCGCCGTTCACGCCGGTGCCGGAGATTTGCAGGATGCCAGCCTCCAGGCGGTCGCGCAGTTTCGCCAGCCGATCAATCGTTCCATCTTCCAGCGAGTGCATGGCCAGCTCCGCAGCCTTGGCCAGGCCCACGATGCCGGGCACGTTCTCGGTTCCGGCGCGCTGGCGGCGTTCATGGCTGCCGCCCACCAGCAGCGGCTCAAGCGGAGTTCCGCGGCGCACAAACATTGCGCCCACGCCTTTAGGCCCGTGCATCTTGTGCGCGCTGATGGAGCAGAGGTGGCATCCAAAGCGGCGCACATCGAATTTGACTTTGCCCGCGCCCTGCACTGCGTCGATGTGGAAGAAGACGCCGGTATCGGCGGCGATCTTGCCGATCTCTTCCACGGGTTGCAGTACGCCGGTCTCGTTGTTGGCCAGCATCACGCTGATCAGCCGCGTCTCAGGACGGATGGCGCGCAGAATCTCCGCCGGGTCGATGAGTCCGCTTGCGCTGGGCGCGATGAAGGTCGTCTCCACGCCATGCAGCGCCACGCGGTCCGCCGCTCGGAGTACCGCCGAGTGCTCAATTGAAGTCGTGATGAAGTGATCGCCGGGGTGCAGCAGGCCGATGATGGCCGTATTGTCGCCCTCGGTGCCGCCGGAGTTGAAGACCACCTCAGCATCGTGGCAGTTGAAAAATTCCGCCATGGTCGCGCGGGCGCGGTTCACGGCGCTGTGCGCCTGCTGGCCGTCGAGATGAATCGAGGAAGCGTTGCCGAAATGCTCCATCCAATACGGACGCATCGCCTCTATCACTTCCGGCAACAGGGGAGTGGTGGCATTGGCATCCATATAGACTCGCTTCATCAAAAATCTCCTTTGAATCGATTGTACGGGAATCGGAATTTCGCTCATGGCAATTCGCGCTCAATGGGCGATGAACCGGCCTCGTCTGTCAAAAACCGGCCCTGATCTGGTAAAGTTTTTTCACGCGGCTCATGCCGCAGGAGGAGATTTTATGTTCAAGCTTCCCCGCATTGCAGTCTGCATTCTCGGTTGTTGTCTGCTGTCCGCAACACCCTCACTCGTTCTCGCCCAGGCAGCCGTGCCAGCCAAGCCTGCCGCGCCGGCCAAGCCTGCCGTGGGCACGCTAATCCCACCAGCACAAACCTACGGCAAAGTGCTCAGCATCATGGAGCAGCAGTTCGTCTCGGCCGCCGAGGCCATGCCGGAAGAGAAATACAACTTTGCGCCCCCGGCCACCCTGGGCGAGTTCAAAGACGTACGCACCTTTGCCAGCCAGATCAAACATGTTACCGAAGCCAACTACTACTTCTTTCACGATCCCAGCCAGCCGATGATCGACATCCGCCCCGACATTGAGAAACTCACCACCAAGGCTGACATCGTGAAGGCTCTGAAAGATTCCTTCGCCAATGCCCACGCTTTCATGGACACGATCACTGCCGAGAATGCCTTTGTGCAGACGGCGCATGGCACGCGCGCGGAATTGGCGGCTTTTGGTATCGCGCACTTCATGGATCACTACGGCCAGATAGTTGTGTACCTGCGCTTGAACGGGATTGTCCCCCCGGCTAGTCGCGGGGCGATGTAGTTCCCGCGGCTCATTACTTTTCGCTGTTCAGCACCCTCATTTGGGCGGCATCATAGCGGGTTCCCGCCACGGCTCCGGCGGGAACCGCGGCTTACAGAGCCTCAATCGGTGAGCGTCACTTGCAGCGCGCCCAGGCTCTCGGCCAGTTGCGCCCGCGTGCGCGTATCGTACGATGCGCGCCTCAACCCGGCAAGAGCCTGCCCGTCAACCACATCCTAAGCTCTTGATTTTAGACAAACTCCCGGTCGCTGCTGGCCACGCCGCCCTGCCCGCCGCTTTTTCTCTTTCCTCCGCGCCCCATCTCTGTCATACTCGATAGTGTCCACCCTGTACGGTCCATCCAAAAATTCCCCTCAAGAGGTTGCACCCATGTCGGCAAAATATGTCTTCGTGACGGGCGGAGTTGTGTCCAGTTTAGGTAAAGGCCTGGCGGCGGCCTCCATCGGCTGCCTGCTCGAAAGCCGCGGCCTGCGCATCAACCTGATGAAGTTCGATCCCTACCTCAACGTTGATCCCGGCACCATGTCACCCTTCCAGCACGGCGAGGTCTTTGTCACCGATGACGGCGCGGAGACCGACCTCGACCTGGGCCACTACGAACGCTTCACGCACGCGCCCTTGTCGCGCGACAACAACCTCACCACCGGCCGCATCTACGAGCAGATCATCCTCAAGGAGCGGCGCGGCGACTATCTCGGCAAGACCGTCCAGGTCATTCCCCACGTCACCAACGAAATTAAAAACGCCATGCGCAAAGTCAGCGCGAATGGCGCGGACGTCACCATCATCGAGATCGGTGGTACGGTGGGCGACATCGAGTCGCTGCCGTTCCTCGAGGCCATCCGCCAGATGCGTCAGGAGCTGGGCCGCGAAAACACGGTCTTTGTCCACCTCACGCTGGTGCCGTGGATCGCCGCCGCGCAGGAGCTCAAAACCAAGCCCACGCAGCACTCCGTCAAGGAGTTGCTCTCTATCGGCATTCAGGCCGACATTCTGCTCTGCCGCTCGGACCGCAACATCAGCAGAGAAATGAAGCAGAAGATCGCCGCCTTCTGCAACGTCGAGGAGCGCGCCGTCATCGGAGCCACAACCATGCCCTCCATCTACGAGGTGCCGCTCGGCTTTGCCCAGGAGAGCGTCGACGAGCTCATCCTTAAATACCTGCACAAGGAAGCGCCCGCGGCCGACCTTACACGCTGGAAAGACCTGGTTCACCGCGTCCATAACCCCAAGGATGAAGTACACATCGCCATCGTCGGCAAGTATGTCGAATATGAGGATAGTTATAAGTCGCTCAAGGAAGCGCTAACTCATGGAGCAATCTCGCAGGACCTCAAACTCAAGGTAACTTGGATCGAAGCCGAAGGTCTGGAATCTAAAACTCCTGAAGATAGGAGTTATGAGTCGCAGTTAGAAGGATTCGACGGCATTCTGGTCCCCGGAGGCTTCGGCAAGCGCGGCATCGAGGGCATGTTAAACGCTATCCGCTATGCCCGCGAAAAAAATGTCCCTTACTTCGGCATCTGCCTGGGCATGCAAACCGCCTGCATCGAGTTTGCCCGCAACGTCTGCGGCTTGAAGGGCGCCAACTCCAGCGAGTTCGACCTCGCCACCCCGCACCGCATCATCTACAAGCTGCGCGAACTGACGGGCGTTGAAGAGATGGGCGGGACAATGCGCCTGGGCGCATGGGCCTGCAACCTGCAACCAGATTCGCTCGCTGCCCGCGCTTACGGCGCAACCGAAATCAGCGAGCGCCATCGCCATCGCTACGAGTTCAACCGCGAATACGAAGCGCTTCTAACCGGCGCTGGCCTGCGCTTGAGCGGCACCACCCCCGACTCCACTTATGTCGAGATCGTCGAGCTTCCCGGCCATCCATTCTTCCTCGGCTGCCAGTTCCATCCCGAATTCAAATCCAAGCCACTGGAACCGCATCCGCTTTTCCGCGAGTTTATAACTGCCAGTTACAAGAACCGGCTTTCGAAAAGTCTTTGCAGCCTCAACGTTTCAGACGGGGAGGATGTTCTAAAGTAAACATGGTGACCGTCTCCCGGGATTCTCCATCGCCATTTTGAAAACCGGGCCTGTCCGACGGGGCCATAATAGATGAAGGGAGAGATTCGATGCCTGATGAACTAGGTAGCGCAGCATGGGAAACATTTGAACCTCAAGTCGACTTTTCGGCCGAATTCCGAGAGATATCTGGCGATTTTGGAGATCCTCTAGAGATTGTACGAGAGGCGATTTCGAACGCCGTCGATGCCAGTGCCACGGAAATTAGAATCCTATTCGCCTACCGACAAATTCGCGGGACTGGGCGACTTGTAGTTGAATTCGAAGACAACGGGGATGGCATGTCTTTTGATGTCTTGAAGAGAGATTTTTGGGGCCTCGGGCGCTCTACTTCGCGCGATGATCCGGCTAAGATCGGTGAAAAGGGGCACGGGACGAAGATTTTCCTGAAGTCAGAACAGGTCTATGTGAAGACACAGACCGGGACTGAGGCGTGTGAATCCATATGTGAGCGCCCCTGGGAATCACTCGGGAGCAATCAGATGCACAGCCCCTCAATCAGGAGAATTGAGAAATGGAAAGAAGGTACGGGAACCCTTGTAGTCGTAACGGGGTACAACGAAAATGAACGTGCTTCCTTCACGCGGGAGGTAGTGCGTGACTATATCTATTGGTTCACGAAGTTCGGTTCTGTCGAACTTCTTGCCGAACGGTGCGATTCTGTGAATCTGAAGATAACGCTGTGCTGCCTAGATTCAGAAGGCTATGAGGACCTTGACTTTGGACATAGATTTCCTGAGGAGAACCCTGACGCAGAACGTCTCTTTTCGACGCTGGGTGCGAATGCAGCAGATCATTTCGTAAAAAGATATCGCTTCCTTAACCTAAGGCTAGAGGATATGCCTGAGGTGTCTTTCGACATGATTCTATCTGTCGAAGGAGACCAGGCTAAACGTCTCTACAATCCATTGATCCGCGACCGTGCAAGAAAGGGAAGGGGCACCTATAAGGTGGGAGATCGGTACGGAGTGTGGCTCTGTAAAGATTATATCCCAGTTGAAAGAATCAATGAGTGGATCACGGGGTTCGGCACCGGATCGAATTCCTACACACTTCTACATGGGTTCATCAATTGCCAGCACCTAAAGCTGACTGCTAATCGCGGGTCCGTTAAGAACACATCACCAAAGCTGTTGGAGGCCATTCGCCATGACTTCTGCGCAAAATTAGAGTCTATCGACAAAGATCTAAGTGGCAGCGGCATCTTCACGCTCTTTGACTGGCAAAGCGAACAAAGGACCCTTGCGCAGGAGAAAGGTGACTTTGAGCGCAGAAAGAAGCTCATATCAGGAAAGAAAAAGGCATCATTGGGTGGGCTGGAAGTACTTGCTCCAAATAATGAGGCGGAATTGTTTGGGTTATTCATGGAGGTCTATTCGCGAAACCCCGATAGCTTCCACTTTGAGCCGCTCGATTACAGTACCTCACGCGGAATTGACATTATTGGAAGAGTTAAGACGGCCAACAGCGTTACCGATCCAGAGTTTGCTTATGTCGAGCTCAAATTTGAACTAAGACCGGAACTCAACCATGGATTCAAATATTTAGGTTTTATACTGTGCTGGGATTTCGACAGGTCTATTGTGTTTGATCAGACTGCATTTGCGGCTATTAGTGAAACAGAGGAGAGATTTCTGAAACAAAGCATAAACAGCGATGGACACCATCTCTATTTCTTGGATTCGCCGAAGGTCGCGAGAAAGATCGAGGTAATCCGCCTAAGGGAATATCTCTCGGAGAGGCTCGGCATAGATTTTAAATAGCCGGTGCCCTAGAGCGTTTTAGGAATTACTGTAGACCGTTGATGCAGTGATTGAACCATGCCTTTGCATTGTCTGGAGTGATCAGCCGGATGGCTTTGGCGATGGCTTTTTCCAGCGCATCTTTGGTTCTTGCCTTGGCTGAGCGAAGGATTTGTTTGAGCTTGGACCATGCTTTCTCTATGGGGTTCAGGTCAGGCGAGTAGGGCGGCAGATAGAGCACTTCCGCCCCTGCTTTTTCGATCAATTGCCGCACCCCCTCGATCTTGTGTGAACTCAAGTTATCCATCACGACTACGTCGCCGGGCTTGAGCGCTGGACACAGAATGTGCTCAACGTAGGCCAGAAAGATGTCGCCATCCGTAGCCTCTTCGATGGTCATCGATGCAATGATTCCGCGCAGGCTCATGGCGCCCAGAATGGTCATGATTTTCCAGCGTCCGCCGGGCGTTGTTTCACAGATGCGCCCACCTCCATTGCTGCGCGCATAGAGCCGCGTCATCGAGGTAGTGACCCCGCTTTCGTCCAAGAAAATCAGGTGTTCCGGAGAGATCGTCGCGATTCGAGCGATAAACTCCTGGCGCTGTTTGCGGTTGGCTTCGGTATCTCGCTCAGTGGCGTGGAGCGACTTTTTTTAAGTCGCAGTCCCAGTTTTCTGAGCAGCTTCCAGACCTGGGGCAAGCTGAGCGAAACACCCGCCTCGCTGAGTAACTTCTGTTGCACTTCGGCCAGCGTCAGATCGGGCTGCTGAACAAACCAGGTCCTCACCTGTTGTTGCGCTTCAATTCCAGTGTGCGGTTTACGCCCCGGCTTGTGAGGCACTCGCTCGGCCTGACCGGTGCGGTTGCGCGCGGCGGAAATCTTCTTCGCCCAGCCAACACTCACCAGAAAACGGCTGGCCAGGTCCTCCAGCGTTCCTTCGCCTTGATCGTAGGCGAAGAGCAACTTACGGCGCAGATCATCTCCAAGGGTTTTCCCCATATCTGTGTTCGCCGCAGAGTCTCGCCAAGAATAGTCTACACTATTTACTAAAATGCTCTAGCCTGCGCCA
>Ga0302319_10011833_pt1 | contig 16523 bp, 16 predicted proteins | sample Bog_T0_2_FD_203319 | JGI IMG/M metagenome (GOLD analysis project Ga0302319, IMG submission 203319) | Peat permafrost microbial communities from Stordalen Mire near Abisko, Sweden - Bog_T0_2 | ecosystem: Environmental > Terrestrial > Soil > Wetlands > Peat | place: Sweden: Abisko, Stordalen Mire...
CTAAACCTGATGGCAGCAAATATGACATATATAAGGACGGCTTAAAAATATATACTACCATTGATTCGCGCTTGCAGCAATACGCAGAAGACGCTGTTGAACAAAACTGTAAGTTTTTGCAACCTCTCTTTTTCAAAGAATTAAAAAACAGGAAAAACGCCCCTTTTGATTTCAGGATATCAAAAGAGGAGGCTGCTACTTTGATAAATGAATCGGTTCACCGCTCCGATAGATATGCAAGTATGAAAGGAGCAGGAGCTTCTGATGCTGAAATTACTAAAGCATTCAATACACCTGTGGCCATGACGGTGTTTACCTGGAGGAACAGCAAGCACTCCATTGATACGACTATGACTCCACTAGATTCTATCCGTTGGAGTAAAAGCTTTATGCAATGTGGTTTCAGTTCTATTGATCCGCATACAGGATTCATAAAAGCATGGGTTGGCGGTATTGATCACCGCTTTTTTAAATACGACCACGTAAAGGTTGGCAAACGCCAGGTAGGTTCTACCTTTAAGCCTTTCATATATACACTGGCCGTGCAAAATGGTTATTCTCCCTGTTATAAAATGCCCAATGTTCCTATCACCATCAATTACGATAACCAAAGCTGGACCCCTAAAAATGCCGATACCGAAAAAGAAGGTAAAATGATGTCATTAAGCGAAGCCTTAGCCTTATCTGTTGATAGAATTGCAGCTGCGTTAACGCATCAGTTTTCGCCACAAGCAGTAATAAACGTGGTTCGCCATATGGGTATAGAAGATAATATTGATGCTGTTCCATCACTCTGTTTGGGTACTTGTGAAATATCTAATTTGGATATGGTTGGCGCTTATTGTACCTATGCCAATAAAGGTATTTGGGTTGAACCTACATTTGTCACCAGAATAGAAGATAAAAACGGAAGAGTCCTTGATCAGATCAAGCCAAAGACAAGTGAGGCCTTGAGCCAGCAAGATGCCTATGTTATGGTAAAAATGATGGAAGGTGTTGTACAGTATGGTACCGGTGAACGGTTGCGAGGCAGCAAATACAACTTGACTAATCCTATTGCCGGAAAGACCGGTACTACGCAAAACTGTTCCGACGGATGGTTTATAGGCATTACACCGGATTTGGTTTCGGGCTGTTGGGCCGGATTTGAAGACAGGTCTATACACTTTGAAAATATGCAGTGGGGCCAGGGTGCAAGTGAAGCACTACCCGTTTGGGCAGTTTATATGCAAAAAGCTTATGCTAACAAAGCTATCAATATTTCACAGGGGGATTTTGAAAAACCGGACAAACCCCTCACTATTGAGTTAGATTGCGACAAATACAAAGAGAATAACAATTCAGGTTCTGAAATGTTCAAATAAGTCGGAGCCCGAAGGCAATTATTTAAAGAGACTTTTTACAGGTTATAGTACCTATTTTAATCCAGTTTCATTTCAGGAATATCTCCTTCAATAATAAGCGTTCCGGCCGTTTTTGCTTTTATTTCTTCAACACTTATGCCCGGAGCCCTCTCTAAAAGCTTAAACCCTTTAGGCGTTACATCCAATACGGCAATTTCGGTAACAATACGTTTCACACACTTAACACCGGTAAGAGGCAATGTACAATTAGGAAGCAATTTTGATTCACCCTTTGGGTTTGTATGCTGCATAGCAACAATAATATTTTTCGCAGCAGCTACTAAATCCATAGCACCACCCATTCCTTTTACCATTTTACCCGGTATTTTCCAATTGGCTATGTCGCCTGTTTGACTGACCTCCATGGCTCCTAGCACAGTAAGGTCTACCTTGCCGGCACGTATCATTCCAAAGCTTTCAAAGGAATCGAAATACGAGGCACCCGGCAGAACGGTAACCGTTTCTTTGCCTGCATTAATAAGGTCAGCATCTACTTCACTGTCTTTAGGGTATGGTCCTGTACCTAATATTCCGTTTTCCGACTGTAGGATAATAGTCATCCCTTTAGGAATATAGTTAGCCACCAACGTAGGAATACCAATCCCCAGGTTTACATACATTCCATCTTTTAATTCCTGTGCTATGCGTTTAGCTATTCCGTTTTTGTCTAACATAGTTCTTTAGTTTGATACGGTTCTTCTTTCAATTCTCTTTTCATAATTCTTGCCTTCAAAAATACGGTGCACATATATTCCCGGTACATGAACCTGGTCGGGATCTATCTCTCCTGGGTTTACTAAATGCTCCACCTCAACAATAGTAATATTACCTGCTTTTGCCATGGGCACACTATAATTGCGTGTGGTTTTTCTAAAAACAAGATTACCTAAGGTATCTCCCTTCCATGCTTTTACCATGGCAAAATCAGCATGCAATGCCAATTCCATTAAATATTTTTTACCATTAAATTCGCGCACCTCTTTGCCTTCGGCTATTTCGGTACCATAGCCGGCAGCAGTAAAAAATGCCGGAATGCCCAACCCGGCCATTGCTATACGTGTCGCCAAGGTTCCCTGCGGAACTAAATCAACCTGCAATTCACCCTGCAAAAATTGCCTTTCGAATTCAGCGTTTTCGCCAACATAGGATGACATCATTTTCTTTATTTGCCTTGTTTTCAACAATAGCCCTAATCCAAAATCATCTACTCCTGCATTATTAGAAATACAGGTTAAATTTTTAACTCCCTTTTTCAATAATGCTGATATGCAGTTTTCGGGGATACCGCATAAGCCAAATCCACCAAGCATTAGCGTCATGCCATCATTAATATCTGCAATAGCTTCATCGGCATTTTTAAACACTTTATTCATATCCTTAATTTATGTGCGAATTTAAAGAAATTTTAATTCTTAGAAAGGAATAAGGCATTGATTGAATTTTATAGGAATAGTATATTTGTTTCTTTGTTTAAAATATGGCCATTGCTTAAGCCAAACTATAGAACAACAGAACTCTGATAACACGCATGCAGACAAATACAATTCAGTTGGACGATAAAAAAACATCTGTTTTTTATCAGGTTATTGGATTTTTGTTTTTCGGCGCTTTATTTTACATGGCAGTATACTTCTTCAAAGAACGGGAATTATTTGTGGACCAGTCCTATTCTGACTTACGATTACTGGTATCAGGTAGTCTTAATAATGTTGATCTGGGAAGGTGTAGTGATATTATCAGGATGATTTTGCCATGGGTTGCTTTAAAGCTTGGATTATCCTTATCAGCAATACTTATTTTCCAATCTGCCGGAATTATAGTATTCCATTACCTTATATTTCTTTTCACAACATTAAAATTGAAAAATAATGGAGCGGGTTTAGCCATAATGCTGGCTTCCTCTCTGGCCTATACCGATTTTTTTTATGCAGTTGCAGTTGAGGTAAATGACTCATTAGTTTTGGGCGTTTTATTATGGGCCTTTATTCATTTTGAAACACCCTTTTCTTTTGCCCGGCAGAAAATGAAAGCTACCATAGGCGCTTTATTGACTGTTGTTTTAATGATATTCTTTCATCCTTTATCAATATTTCTTATCCTTTTTGTTATAGGTCTTGAAGCAACAGCATTTAAACGATATCGTGATTCTCAATTGTGGATTATAGCTGTTGTGAGTGTTGTATTATTTTATTTAAAATTCGAAGTGTTTTTTTCGAACACATATGACCAGAATAAAATAGTTCCAATCCATACCATTATCCATGAGTTACCGGGAATTAAAAACTGGCCAATTACATTGTATTTGCAGGGTTTAATACTGCTTCATTTTAGAAGTTTAAAGTGGCTGTTTTTTATTTGTATATTGTTTACCATCCGGAAAGGAATTATGTTTTTTCTTTTTACTGTTTTATTCATTTCATTATTTACGGTTATCTTCCTGGGGTCATTTTACAAAGGGGCTTCATCTCTATTTGTATATGATGCCTATTTTTCAATTTATGGTTTTTTTACTGCCATACTTTTCGTTTGTTTATTCTATAGTCCATCAAAAAAGAACTTGTTGCTGCTAATCACTTTACCTTTGTTATGGATAGGAATTAAAAAGATGTATTATGCCCATGAACAATTTACTTATAGGGTATCCTACCTGTCTCGTATTGTTAATGATGCAAGAAAAAAAGGGGATAATAAATGCATAATAGACTCCAGATGCTACCCAAGTACTTATGCTGACGTAGATTGGGCTATTCCTTTTGAAACCTTATTATATTCATCTCTCCCCGGCTCTGACTCATCGGTTACAGTTTTTATTAAAGAGCCTTCTTTTGATTCAATATGCAAGACTGATCGGGATCAAAACAATATATTTTTCGGAGCCTACTTTTACCCTTTTCAGTTTTCTAGTGCTGATATGCCTTCCAGGTACTTCCACCTTCCTTCTACGGGATACAAAGATTTAACAAGTTCCCAGGAAGATACCTCCTTTCATGAGGATGTTTTTTCCAATAAAAACGTAAAAATCATCCCTCTGGAACAAACTGTCAATGTCCGCTTATACGATTACGTTACTGTGTTGAACTTAAAAATTGAGAATAGATCCGGTAAAGTGATACCGGCTATTCCCCGCAAGAAAGACCCTGTTCAACTTTCTTATACGCTTTATGATCATAACGGAAACAAGATAACGTATAGAGCGCCTACACCATTTGAAACGGATATACTAGATGAAACTCCTTGCGGGCTGATTATTTACCTGCCTTTTGAAAAAGGGACTTACTTTGCCAAGCCCGATATTATAACAGGAGATAAGAACTTGTGGAACCTATCCTCCCCATTGATAAGAATAGTTATTAATTAAATCCTCCATCCGTTTTGCAGCCTGCCTTAAATGAATAATTTTGTAAACTGTTAATAAATGCCGCACTTTTTATGTGCGGTGCAGTTAAACATAGTAAGAATAAAAAAAGGAATTGACCTTGAAGAAGATATTGTTTGTTGCTTCACACAGACCCAACAGGGCTCCGGCACAACGGTTCCGATTTGAGCAGTTTATAGATTTCCTCGAAAAAAATGGCTTCCATTCGGTTCATTCACATTTCATTTCAGATTATGACGATAAGTATCTTTATCGTAAGGGCGCTTATTTTCAAAAATTCAGAATATTGATAAAAGCGATTCTGGTAAGACTAAAAGATATTTCAAGAGCCAATGAGTTTGATATCATTTTTATTCAAAGAGAAGCGTTTTTATTAGGATCCACCTATTTTGAAAGGCGTTTTTCGAAATCAAAAGCGAAATTGGTTTATGATTTCGATGATTCGATTTGGCTTAATGATACTTCCAATGCAAATAAAAAACTCCGTTGGCTCAAATACCCCGGTAAGATAGACACTATCATATCTATCTCCGATATGATTTTTGCCGGAAATAAATACCTGGCAAATTATGCCTCCTATTACAACAGCAATGTAAAAGTTGTGCCGACAACTATTGATACCGATTGGCACAAAAGAAAGATTTACAGAACTCCTGATGATACTCCTGTTTGTATTGGTTGGACAGGCAGTATAACCACTATAAAGCATTTTGAATTTGCCGTTCCTGTTTTGCTGAAGCTGAAGGAAAAGTATGGAAACAAAATATCATTCAAAGTAATTGGGGATGCAAACTATAAAAATGAAGAGATGGGTATTACGGGTATTCCATGGAACAAAGACACGGAAATTGAAGAACTTTCAACATTAGACATAGGCATAATGCCCCTGCCAAATGATGAATGGTCGAAAGGAAAGTGCGGGTTGAAAGGCTTACAGTACATGGCTCTTGAAATTCCGGCCATTATGTCTCCCGTGGGTGTTAACAGCGAAATAATTACGGATGGCATAAACGGATTTCTTGCCAAAAACGATCAGGATTGGTTTGAAAAGCTCTCCCTTCTTATAGATAATTTCGAGCTAAGACAGACAATAGGAAAGGAAGCCAGAAAAACAATTATTGACAAATACTCCAAAGATTCTGAAAAAGGAAATTATATTAAATATTTTAATGAATTGCTCCAAGTTAAGTAACATAAAGGCGCAGGTGTAGAATATTCCTTAATTTCGCACATCATTTTAACCCGTGAAACTAAAAATTTTATCTTCCTTTCTATTTATTTGTGCACTTTTATGTTCCTGCAATAAGGATATACTTTACAGGAAATGCATTACCATTCCTGATAATATATGGGATATGAACAAACCCCTCGTCTTTGATGTACCTGTAAACGATATTGATACGATAAACAAATACAATATCTTCCTTACCGTAAGAAATGCGAACAGTTATGATTTCAATAACCTCTACCTCTTTATCGATATTAAAACACCTATGAAATTTACGGAACGCGATACCATGGAGTGTATACTGGCCGACGCAGATGGAAAGTGGCTCGGTGATGGATTAGGCGATATTTGGGATAATAAGATTTTATTTAAAAAGAATATAAAATTTCAAAAACCGGGAAATTATGAATTTGTAATCAATCAGGCTATGCGGGTAGACAGCTTACCTATGATTATGGATGCCGGAATAAGTATTGAAAAATCTATTGCTAATACAGTGTCAAAATAAAATTGATATGAAAGTTATACAACATCTTAATAAAGCAAAATCAACCCTGTTTTCCTTTGAGATACTGCCACCTCTCAAAGGAAAGAGCATTAATTCCATTTACGAAAGCATTGACCCTTTGCTTGAATTTAATCCTTCGTTCATTAATGTAACCTATCACAGGGAAGAGTATATTTATAAAAAACGGGAAGGCGGCTATTTGGAGAAAATATCGGTACGCAAACGCCCGGGAACAGTCGGTATTTGTGCTGCTATTATAAATAAATATAAAATTGATACCGTACCGCACCTTATTTGCGGGGGATTTTCCAAAGAAGAAACCGAAAATGCACTTATCGACTTGCAGTTTCTCGGCATTGATAATATACTTGCGTTACGCGGCGATGCCGTTAAAACAGAAATATCCTTTGTGCCTGAACCAAGCGGCAATGAACATGCTATCGATCTGGTTAAACAAATTGTAGCTTTAAATGACGGGAAATACCTATATGAAGAGGAGATTACCGATACCAATGCCAATGCAGGGTTTTGTATTGGGGTGGCAGGGTACCCCGAAAAGCATTTTGAATGCCCCAATTTTGCTGCTGATTTAAAATACCTGAAAGCAAAAGTGGAAGCCGGAGCGGAATATATAGTTACCCAGCTATTTTATGATAATGAAAAGTATTTCAATTATGTAAAGCTGTGCAGGGATAACGGTATTAATGTACCTATTATACCGGGAGTTAAACCCATTTCGAATAAAAAACAACTGCAAAGTCTTCCTAAATTCTTCCATATTGAAGTGCCGGAACAATTGGCTGATGCCATTGAAAAATGCGAGGACGAAAAAAAGATAAAAGAAATAGGCATTGAATGGGGTATTAAGCAATGCAAGGAATTAGTCAAGTTTGGCGTGCCTTGCATCCATTTTTATACCATGGGTAAATCAGAATCGGTAAAAAGAATTGCCGGCGCTATTTTTTAGTCTTTTCAAGATACTTTACTAAATATTTCCCCAATATATCATATTCCACATTTACTGCATCACCGGCTTTAATGCTTTTAAAATTGGTATGATCAAAAGTGTAGGGTATTATGGCAACAGAAAAAGTATTTTGCCCTGTGTTTGCCACCGTGAGGCTAACACCGTTGAGGGCGACAGAGCCTTTTTCAACAATGAATTTACTATCCTCTTTTTTGCAATTGAAAGTAAATAGGTGGCTTCCCTTCAGTTTTTTAACGGATTGGCATTTTACGGTTCCGTCTATATGCCCTTGTACAAAATGCCCGTCAATCCTGCCATTAGCTGGTAAGGAACGCTCCAAATTGATACTATCCCCTATCTTCAGATGCTTCAGGTTGGTTCTGGCTAAAGTTTCCTTTACAGCCATAACCTCATAGCGTGATTTTGAAATAGGTATTGCGGACAAACAAGCCCCGTTATGTGAAACACTTTCGTTTCGTTTTAATTTTCCGGCAAAACTTGCTTCCACTTGCAAATGCAGGTTCCCGCCTTTCATGGTGGTGCTTTTAACCTTCCCAACGTGCTCAATTATACCTGTAAACATGCTGCAAAATTAGGAATTAAAAATTAGGAATTACGAATGTGCAATTCAATTCCTAATTTTTAATTACTTTGCAGATAATTCTTGATTTTAAACTCCTACTTTCTACTTATTTTTTGCCCAAGTTTCTTGTCATACGGTTTAGCTCCATTGGTGATATAGTGCTTACAAGTCCTATAGTACGCTGCATTAAGCAACAGATAGCCGGCGCAGAGGTTCACTATCTTACCAAGAAAGCTTTTTTACCTGTTGCAAAGGCCATAGGAAATACCTATAAAATTTATTCCATTGAATCGGATATAAATGAAGTAATTGATGCGTTGAAAAAGGAATCTTATGATTTTATAGTGGACCTGCATCACAACCTGCGCTCGATGCAGGTAAAACGTGCCTTAAAAAAGGACTCGGCCGCTTTTCCTAAATTAAACATTGAAAAGTGGTTAATGGTAAACCTGCGGATAAATAAGCTTCCTAACGAGCATATTGTTGACCGATATTTTGAAACGGTTGATTCCTTAGGAGTAGAAAATGACGGGCTTGGGTTAGAATATCACATACCTCCTGATGAAGAAATAGATTTAATGAGTCTTCCCGCTTCTCATCGCGACGGTTATATTGGTTTTGTTATTGGAGCTAATCACTTTACCAAACAATTACCTGTTCACAAGATAATCTCTATTTGCAAACTGATTGATATGCCTATTGTTTTACTGGGAGGAAAAAACGATGAAGAAAAGGCAATTCAGATAGAACAAGCCATAGGAGCCAAAATCTTCAATGCTTGCGGAAAATACTCTATTCATGGTTCAGCATCCCTGGTGAGGCAGTCAAAAAAAATAATTACGCACGATACAGGATTAATGCACATTGCAGCCGCCTTTAAAAAAGATATCATCTCTGTTTGGGGCAACACAATCCCTGCATTTGGAATGTATCCATATAAACCCGGAGCTAATTCCAACATAGTTGAAGTAAAAGGGCTCTCTTGCAGGCCTTGTTCCAAAATAGGATATAAAGCTTGCCCTAAAAAGCATTTTAAATGTATGGAACAAATAGATGAAGATTTAATTGTTCAATTAATTAGGCGTTAGGAATCCTTTTACTAGTCCAAAAATAATTCCTGATTCCTAATTTTTAATTTTTAATTTTGTCACATTATGGAACTAAACGAACAGGAAAAATTCCGCCACGATGCGGCCGAAGAAATACGGAAACTGGGTATTGACCCCTACCCTGCTGCACTTTTCGAAGTAAATGCCAATGCCGCAGAAATACTTGCCAATTACGAGCGTGAAAAGGGCGACTATCAAAACATAAGTATTGCCGGGCGCATTATGGGCCGCCGCATTATGGGCAACGCCTCCTTCGCGGAAATACAGGACCAAAGCGGCAGGATTCAGATTTACATTAAACGGGATGATATTTGCCCCACCGAAGATAAAACCCTCTATAATACCGTATTTAAGAAACTGCTCGATATTGGCGATATTATTGGCGTAAAAGGCTTTGTCTTCACTACGAATACCGGAACTATCTCCATTCATGTTACTTCGCTTACCTTGCTCTGCAAATCGCTCAGGCCATTACCTGTGGTGAAAGTGGACAGCGAAGGTGTGGCACATGATGTGGTATCAGATCCCGAACTTCGCTACCGTCAACGTTATGTGGATTTAATTGTAAACCCTCAGGTGAAGAATGTATTTATGCAGCGGGCCAAAATAATTAACTCCATGCGTAACTTTTTTAATGACCGGGGTTACCTGGAAGTGGAAACCCCCATATTACAATCTATACCCGGAGGAGCTACAGCAAGGCCCTTCATCACGCATCATAATGCATTGGATATCCCGCTTTACATGCGTATTGCCAATGAACTATACCTGAAACGCCTTATTGTTGGGGGATTTGATGCGGTGTATGAGTTTGCCAAAGATTTCCGTAACGAAGGTATGGACAGAACCCATAACCCGGAGTTTACTCAAATGGAGATTTACGTGGCATATAAAGATTATGAATGGATGATGCAGATGACAGAGGAAATGCTGGAAAAAATAGCCATGGACCTTTATGGCACAACAGTAGTTCCTTGCGGAGAAAACACACTTGACTTCAAACGACCGTTTAAAAGAATAGGTATTTTGGATGCTATAAAAGAACATACCGGCGATGATGTATCCGCTATGGATGAAGACGAATTAAGGAAGGTTTGCCAAAAGCACAACATCCATGTAGAAGCGTCTATGGGGCGGGGAAAGCTGATTGATGAATTGTTCTCCGCCAAGTGCGAAAAACATTATGTTCAACCAACTTTTATTACAGATTATCCGGTTGAAATGTCGCCTTTAACTAAAAAGCACCGCTCCAAACCCGGACTGGTAGAGCGTTTTGAACTGATGGTAAACGGGAAAGAACTGGCCAATGCATATAGTGAGTTAAATGATCCGGTTGAACAGCGCCTGCGCTTTGAAGAACAAATGAAGTTAGCCGCCCGCGGAGATGACGAAGCCATGACCATAGATAACGACTTTTTACGTGCACTGGAATATGGTATGCCTCCCTGTTCCGGCATTGGTATGGGTATTGACAGGCTTACTATGCTTATGACCAATAATCCATCTATACAAGATGTGCTTTTCTTCCCTCAAATGAGGCCTGAAAATTTTTAGTCGGATTAATTTAAAAAGGTTTTTAGCCATGCCATTGCCTCCGGCTCGGTGGAGAACATTTTTACGTGTGACCCCTTTACTACACTGGTAAAATAGTCAATCATAATCCGTATTCCAAGTTTTTCAGATATAATGGCCGTCGCAATGCGGTCTTTATCCAGCATATCGCTTTTTAAATATTCCATAGCCTCGTTGCACATGGTATGATGAGAACGTGCATCAACCTTTACCAGTTTTTTTTCGTTATAGCCCAATTGGCGGTATATATCGTGCAGCGCTATAATAGAGTCTTTATCAACATGGGCATTTTCCACAACATCGAGGTGGATAATACCATGCTCATCACGATATATAACATGCGCTTTCGTCTTAATCTGTTCCATAAACAGGACTACTTAAATTAAATAATTGAGTAAAAAATAGAGTGCATCAGGTGTTGGCAAAATTAGCATTCAAGGAATCAAATCCCCTAGATGTTGATAAATTTTCAAAATACTTTTTATGTGTCCTCACTTATTATTTCATTTTTTCCCTTCTTCATCTCCCAACGATTCCTGAATCTCCGCAATAGCTTCCTGCCTTTCTTCAGGTGTCATCGCTATAAATTCTTCCAGTTCGGGAACTTCCTTCAGCACTGCTGTTGCAGGCTTTGGAAGCACATATTGCATGAGTGCAAGATAGATTTGTAGAAAATCTTTACTGTTCAGATTTTCCATGTGCTTTTTGAATGTTGTTTTATTTTTAAGCACAAAATCGCGCAAAAAATCGCGTTGTTCAACGCTCACTTTATGAAAACCTCCTTTGGGCCTTCCTTTGGGATTACCACTTTTTCCTTTTTCAAATTGCATAATTATTCGGGTTTTAATTGTTTAAAATAACAGGGAATTATCAGGGGAAATAACAGAGAAATAACAGGAATAACAGGGAAAATTGAAATTTTGCAGTCGATTGATAAACAGTAAGTTATAAATTTTATTCCCTGTTATAACAGGGAATAACAGAGAAGGCAGTATAAAAAAGTATTGTTTTGCTTGTTGAAATTGTAAAGTCATTTTGTTTTTCATACTGCAAAAATAAACTATGAAAAAGTGGTTTCGGAAAAAGTCAATGACTTTTTAAAATTCACAACTTCTATTGAAAAAGGAAAGGGAAGCAGCGGTAACCCAACTTAAGTAGATATTACGCGAATATTTTCTTTAACTTTGTCAATTAAAAAACCAATATATCTATGATAGATGAAGATAGTCCAGTAGAGTTTTGGGGTTCACTTAGCTACTCTTCAAAGGATTTTATAACAACCACACACATTTTTCCGTGGATGCCTATCTCAATTTCAGAAGATAAGGGTTTGCCTTTTTGAAAACGAGATTAGTGTTTAGAGGGTTTATTGTAGTTTAAGTCTTGGGCTCCGACCTTCAACAATTTATAGCTGATAACTTATCACTTATAACTCATAACCCATAACTATTTATGTTACTTTTGCGTTATGGAATTCACCGCCCAACAGATAGCTGCATTAGTCAACGGAAAGATAGAGGGAGATGCCTCTGCCAAAGTGGGTAAGCTCGCCAAAATTGAAGAAGCTACGGAAGGTTCTCTTACCTTTCTATCTCATCCTAAATATGTTCCTTATCTAAAAACTACGGGTGCATCTGTAATAATAATTACAGATGGAATTACGGATGAAAAAGGTGCAGCTACTTTAATAAAGGTTAAAGATTCCCGCCAGGCATTCACCATATTGATGGAGGCTTATCACAAACAACAATTTGCTAAATCGGGTATTGAAAAGGATGCCAATGTATCGCCTAAAGCCACACTGGCAGGGAATGTATATGTAGGTTCATTCACATTTGTCGGGGAAGATACAAGTATAGATGCCGCATCTTACATTTATCCCGGAGTCTATATAGGTGAAAATTGCAAGATTGGTAAAAGCTGCATTATTTATCCCGGAGTTAAAATATACCGAGATTCCGTTATCGGCGATCATTGCACGCTGCATTCAGGCGTGGTAATTGGTTCTGATGGTTTTGGATTTGTCCCCAATGAAGAAAACAACTACCGCAAAATGCCGCAAGTTGGTAATGTGATTATTGAAAACAATGTGGAGATAGGATCTAATACAACTATTGACAGGGCTACCATGGGGTCCACCATTATACATAAAGGAGTTAAGTTAGATAACCTGATACAGATAGGCCATAATGTAGAAATTGGAGAGAATACCGTTATTGCCGCACAATCGGGTGTTGCCGGTTCCACCAAAATAGGCCGCGATTGCATGATTGGAGGACAAGTGGGCATTGTAGGGCACCTTACCATTGGCGACAGAGTGAAAATAGCTGCACAATCGGGTATTGGCTCCAGCATACCAGACGACAGCACAATACAAGGTTCTCCTGCCCTCGACCATATGGATTATAAAAAGGCTTATGTCATCTTCAGGCATCTGCCTGAACTGAACCGAAAGATAAAAGAATTGGAAGCAAAAATTGAAAGCTTGACAATTTCTAAATAAAGTTTCGACAAAAAATCTTATTATTGTAATCTTAAAAAGTTTATAGTCTGCCCCATAAAGACTAACAACCATAAAGAATGAGTGAAAAACAACGCACAATTAAGAATCCTGTAAGCCTGAAAGGCAAGGGGTTACATACTGGAATAGAGACAACAATAACTTTTAAGCCTGCACCCGTTAACCACTGGTATAAGTTTAAAAGGATTGATTTGCCCGGTGAGCCGATCATTGATGCTGATGTAGACAATGTAACAGATACTGAAAGAGGTACTACGCTGGAACAAAATGGAGGCAAAGTGGCTACTACTGAACATCTTTTAGCAGCACTCGTTGGCCTGGAAATTGATAATTGCTTAATCGAGGTAAGCGGCCCTGAAATTCCGATTATGAATGGCAGTTCCATGCCTTTTATAGAAGCATTGGAAAAAGCAGGAATTGTTGAACAAGATGCTCCACGAGTATATTTTGAGTTAAAAGATAATCTTACCTACGAAGATGCCAAAGGGCATATTGAAATGCTTGCCGTTCCCCAGGAAAGTTTCCGGTTAACGGTTATGGTGGATTATAATTCCGAAGTTCTTGGAACACAACATGCCACCATATACAATGTAAGTGAATTTAAAAAAGAAGTGGCCGCTTGCCGCACCTTTGTATTCCTTCATGAGCTGGAGTTGCTGCTGAAACATAATCTTATTAAAGGCGGCGATTTTGATAATGCCATTGTACTGGTAGACAGGGAAATTCCAAAAGAAACAATGGAATATCTGGCCAAAGTATTTAACAAGAAAAGCAGCGAAATAGAAGTTAAATATCCGGGCATTTTAAATAATACCAAGCTTAATTTTTATAATGAACCTGCCCGCCATAAACTATTGGATATGGTAGGTGACCTTGCCCTTGTGGGTATGCCTATCAAGGCACATATTCTTGCCGCAAGACCCGGCCATTCCGGCAATGTGGCATTTGCCAAGAAACTGAAAGACGCAGCTAAAAAGGATAGGTTTAAAAAAGGAGTAGCCAAGTACAATCCAAATACTACCCCTTTAATTGGAATAACCGAAATAATGAGCCTTCTGCCACACCGCCCTCCCTTTTTATTGGTAGATAAAATACTTGAATTGAGCAGCACCCATGTGGTTGGTGTAAAAAACGTTACTATGAATGAGGATTTCTTCCGCGGGCATTTCCCGGGAAATCCTATTATGCCCGGCGTTCTGCAAATAGAAGCCATGGCGCAAACGGGAGGAATACTCGCCCTTAAAACAGTTCCCGACCCCGAAAACTACCTCACCTTTTTTATGAAGATAGATAATGTACGCTTCCGCAACCAGGTTGTTCCGGGCGATACACTTATCTTTCATTTAGAATTAATGGAGCCTGTAAGGCGCGGTATTTTCAAAATGAAGGGGACTGCTTATGTGGGAGATAAAATAGCTACAGAAGCGGAAATGATGGCACAAATAGTAAAAGTAAAAGAGAGCAATGGAGTTGCCCTTGAAAAGAAAACAGAAAAAACAGAAAAGGTTAAGCAGAATTGAAAGAAATGATATCGCCACTTGCACAAATACATAAAAACGCTGAAATTGGTGAAAATGTCACCATTGAAGCCTTTGTAGTCATTCATGATAACGTTAAAATAGGCCCGGGTAGTGTTATTCAAAGTCATGCTGTGTTAATGCCGGGAGCGCGTATAGGTAAGAATTGTGTCATATTCCCCGGTGCTGTCATCAGCGCTGTTCCTCAAGATTTAAAATTTGTAGGAGAAGATACAACCGTTGAAATAGGTGATAATACTGTTATCAGAGAGTATTGTACCATTCACCGCGGCACAAAAGAAAACTGGAAAACCGTTATCGGTAGCAATTGCCTTATCATGAATTATGTTCACGTGGCACATGATTGTGTTATCGGCAACCATGTAATACTCTCGGGGTATTGCGGGTTGGCAGGGCATGTAGATATAGAAGACTATGTAATCATGGAAGGTTATTCCATGGTACAGCAATTTATACGGATCGGCGCCCATGCTTTTTTGGCAGGCAGTTCAAAAGTCAGGAAAAATGTACCCCCTTATGTAAAGGCTGCCAGGGAGCCCCTATCCTATATAGGAGTAAATACGGTTGGCTTATCCCGTCGGGGATTTAAACCTGAAACCATCAAAAATATTGAAGATACCTATCGCCTGCTGTATGTAAAAGGGACCAGTATCCCAACTGCCCTTAAGGCAATAGAGGATGAGATACCCGAATCAGCAGAAAAGCGCCACATTATTGATTTCATTAATAAATCGCCTGACGGAATTATGAAAGGTCCTTTAAGCAGCCTGAAAGAAGCCGGCGCTGTTGGAAAGTAAAAGTTTGGAAAATGAGACTTTTCAGTTCTACAAAAGCTGTAATACTTCCAATAATTATCGGTACTATTCTTTATTCTTGCCATGCAAGCAATGATTCTGGCAAGACTACAAACACTAAAGATACCGTTTCTAAATTTTCACAAGAAACAAAGAAACCACAAGTCATCAAACAGCATGTATTACTTTCGAATATAAAAACCCATATATTCTCTGACCATTCAAATAAAGACACATTTAAGTTGGTTTTAACTGGTGATTCTTTATATACTGCAACAGCCATTTTTTCTATTATATCCCACAAAGGTGTGAGAATTTATGCCGATACGTTTCTTGGTTCCGATCTATTTAATAACGATGATACCGTGCCTCCAAGTATTGCCAAAATTGACGACACCATTAAAGAAAGGGTACGAACCTTTTTTGAAAACATGGAATTTGTTGATACGGCTGCAAGTATGGGGGGAGATGGAAATGATAATACAGATACAGTATTTATGCAAGAAATAGAAGCTGACAAAACAATTATCGGCTTTCACTATTTTATTGGGTATGAAGATGACCAGTACATTGCTTATTCAAAAAAACAACATAAGGTTTTGGTTTATTGGAGTTGCTGCTAATATTATGAATATCCAATTAACAAATGCAGGTAAAAAATATGGAAGCCATTGGATATTCCGTAATTTCTCCCATCAGTTCAGCGAAGGGATAAAACAGGTAATACTGGGTCCGAATGGCTCCGGCAAATCTACCTTGTTAAAGATTGTTTCAGGAGGCGCTACCCTTTCGGAAGGGGCTATAGAATATTCCATCAACAACAAAAAAATTAAACCTGAAGAGGTATTTCAATATGTATCTATAGCCGCGCCATGGCTCGATATTCCCGAGGAGTATACTTTAGAGGAAGTAATTACTTTTCAC
>Ga0302319_10011834_pt1 | contig 16522 bp, 10 predicted proteins | sample Bog_T0_2_FD_203319 | JGI IMG/M metagenome (GOLD analysis project Ga0302319, IMG submission 203319) | Peat permafrost microbial communities from Stordalen Mire near Abisko, Sweden - Bog_T0_2 | ecosystem: Environmental > Terrestrial > Soil > Wetlands > Peat | place: Sweden: Abisko, Stordalen Mire...
AAAGATTCGGTTTAGGTTTGTTGCTTGTTTCGGTTTTATTTGGACTGTTTACTATTGCTGGTTTCGTTTGCGGGCTGTTCTCATACCTCCGCCGAACCGCGACAGAAACCAACCGGCCTGCTCACGCCATCTGATACTGGCGGCTGGTTCGGCATATCTTACGCGACTGAAATGCCGGTTGGTCAATTTGTGCGGCTGTGGTCGTCTGGATTTTCGTTTTCATTCTGATTTTTCGGATTCATTTGACCCCTCTTTGATTGCTACCGGACGGGACCGAAAAATTTACAAAAACATGGGGAATGATTGGTGGTTCTAGCTGCCCGTGTTAGGCCCGGTAACAATGACGACAGTGCTGGAATGCGCGACGAGCTCCGGCAATCCTGCTGTTTGCGCAAAAGAGATCGACGCAGGGATCCAGCGATCACCTCCGGATGCCTTTAACTTTGGTCTCAACGCCGGCCCCGCCGCCGGCCAAACCATGCCACAGCTTCATTTTCATATCATTCCACGCCACATCGGTGACGTCACCGACCCCCGTGGCGGCATCCGGCACGTCATTCCCCAAAAGGCCAAATATTGGAATAGCTGACAGCAGGGTACTTTTCAAAATGCAAGCACCTGTATAAAATGATTCTTGAACGACTCAAAGACGAACTGGACTTGGTAGTAGGTATTCTTCAGCAAAACCTGCCAGATGGCGCTCATGGTCGAGGCCGACTCCGAATTTCCGCCTGCCCTTGGGCGTGAGGATCGGTAAATTTCAGCAATTTTGCGACGGTCGGAGCAATAGCCCGAAGACAGTCGCGTGCATCCATGGTAGTTTCGCTCCAACGGTTGAGTAAAAAGGATTCAAAATGAAAAAACGAAAACTGGGAAAAAGTGGTTTGGAAGTGTCGGCGCTCGGTTTGGGCTGCATGGGTATGAGTTATCATCGCGGCCCGGCCCCCGACAGAAATACAATGATAACGCTGATCCGCAAAGCAGTAGACCTTGGCGTTACGTTGTTCGACACCGCCGAAGTATACGGCCCTTTCATCAACGAAGAACTGGTGGGCGAAGCCCTCGCTCCTTTCGGCAAGGAGGTGGTCATCTCCACGAAGTTCGGGTTCAATTGTGAGAAGGGAAAACCAACCGAGCTGAACAGCCAACCGGAGCACATCCGCCAGGTTGCTGAAGAATCTCTCAAGCGACTGAAACGGGATAGCATCGACCTCTTCTACCAGCACCGCCTCGATCCCAGCGTGCCCATTGAGGATGTAGCGGGGACCGTGAAGGATTTAATTCGGCAAGGTAAAGTGAAGCATTTCGGTCTGTGTGAAGTGCGCGCAGAAACCGTCCGGCGCGCTCAGGCCGTTCAGCCGATCGCCGCAGTTCAAAGCGAATATTCCTTGATGTGGAGGGATCCGGGAACGGAACTCTTGCCAACCCTCCAGGAGCTTGGAATCGGTTTCGTCCCTTACAGCCCGCTTGGTAGAGGTTATCTCTCCGGCGCTTTGAACGAGCACACAAAGTTTGACGGCGCCAATGACAATCGCGCCGATCTGCCCCGTTTCACCGCCGAGGCGATGAAAGCGAATCAGGTTCTAGTGGATTTGCTTAACGAATACGGTCGACGCAAACGGGCGACCACTTCCCAAATCGCTTTGGCATGGGTGCTGGCTCAAAAACCCTGGATCGTTCCCATTCCGGGCACAACCAAGTTGGCGCGTCTGGAAGAGAATCTAAAATCGGCGGAGGTGGATTTTACTCTTGAAGAACTGTGTGACCTCAACCGCGCCGTCTCGAAAATCAAATTGCTAGGTGATCGCTATCCCAGCGAGCAGCAAAAACAGGTCGGAAAATGAAAAATCTTCCGCACTGAATACCAATCCGGCGGCATGATTTGCCGACGGATGGCCGCGCTCCATTCGCATTTTCACAGGCGGGACCACAAAGCTGCCCCCACTTGTTTGAGGACGGCCTGCGGTCTAAGATTATCCAGAGTCACTCACAGGACGTCCAGCTGGCGAGCGTAATCCACCACGTGGTCTTCCTTTTCTCAATGCGACTGCCAGCACCAGAGAGCGCCGGTTGAGCCTAATACCAACGGCTTTTTAGCGGTCCTCGCGGTTGGAAAAGCCGGATTTCATCGCGATCCTCTTGAGTGGCGAAGCCAGTTACCTTTTTTTGGTGATTCCTTTTAGGTTCCGGATATTTTGCCGCGCGGCAAATATGCCCCGCAAGACTCACGGACAACCAGAGTGGGCTTCAGATAAATGCTGCTCGCGGGTAGGGAGGGGTCGGCGAGCCGCTGGATCATCGTCTGAAAGGCGATTACGGCAATATCCCGACAAGGTTGGTGGACGGTGGTGAGGGGCGGGGAAACTAGCGTGGCATATTTCACGTCGTCAAATCCGACCACCCTCACGTCGCGGGGAACTTTAACGCCAATCGATTCCATTGAGCGCATCAATACCGCAGCGGTAAAATCATTGGCGCAGACAATCGCATCCGCCGGATGCCCCGAAGTGAGCGAGCGGACAAACTTAACGTCATCGGGGGCTCCGCTGCGCACCCAGTTGGGAATCGGCTCAATCCGGTTTCGCGCCAGCGCCTCGCGTACGCCGGCGATTCGGGCGTCCACGGAGGGGGCGGAAAGCGGCCGCGCCACAAAATAAATCCGACGGCACCCCAGCTTGATCAAATGTTCGCCCAAGATATAGCCGCCACTCATGTTATCCAGGCCCACCAGGTCGAAATCACTCCGCATCGGATACACAAGCATATCGCGATCAATCAGCACGACCGGGATTCCGATTTCGCGAAGCGATTCGGCCAGAGCGCGATTTGCCTCCTCTTGTCCGGATTGCAGTTCCGCCGGCGCAAAGAAAACGCCCGCAACTTTCCGGGCGATAAACTGTTTGCAAAGTTCCTTGGCATGTTCGAGGCCGACATCGTCGTATTCGCGAGGATTGGTCGATCCACCCCAGAGAAGGCCAAAGTCATGGACGCGGGACAGGCTCGCAATTTCGCCGCAGATAATTTGAAAGATTTCGGTCGAAGCCAGCCCCGGAACCAAGAGTCCAAAAATGCGGTTCTTGGAGCTCTGTTCGGTTTTTCCCCGCACAAAGGTCCCGGAGCCGGCCCGGCGTTCAATCAACCCATCCGTTTCCAAGTCGCGTAAAGCACGACCAACGGTCGGGCGGGAGACATTGAATTGTTTCACCAATTGTGCTTCGCTCGGAAGGCGGGCGCCGATGATATACTTGCCGCTGGTGATGGCCGCCGAAAGATAGCGGCTGATTTCGCGGTGTTTCGGTTCTTCATTCATGATGGCGATAGTGCTGCTAGTGACAGGTTGTATTCTTGTAATATCAGGAAGTTGCATAGCTGTCTAGTCTGAGTTTGTATTACCCGAGATGATGACCTAGAGTCGCGAACATGAACCCCTTTTATACCAGTTCGCCGGAGTCTTGGCATTCTTTTGAAGACTCATTCTGGGAAGGGAATTCAGAAAGCTAGCCAAACGTCGTGAAGCCTCAACACCCAAAACGAAAAAATGAAAGCTCATCTTAATAACCTAAAAACCGGGGCGATAATAGTCGCCTGTTTGCTTGGCGCCGCCGCTGGAGCCCTGGCACAGGAAGCAGACACCAACGCAACGACAGTAGCCTACTGGAAACTCGGCGGCGCAACCCCAATTGCTGAAAACGGGGATGCGCTCGGCGTTCTCGACCTGGCTACCAACGTGGGACAGGGCGTGGTATCCAATTCTGGCCTGGTGCCGCCTTCGGTTCAAAACCTTTGGTTTCAAGGCCCGATGGCTGCGAGCCCGACGTTTTCGAGCGCGGCGCCGCCCGCCTCCATGTTTAATGCGAATAACTATTTCGATCCCGGCACGGGCTCGTGGGATTGCGGCGCCGACGAATATTCCGGCCCGGGCGGGAGCCTTATTTGCGACAACACGACATACGGCAATTCGTTCAATGGTCCGGATTTTACGTTTGAAATCCTGTTCAAATCGGATTCCACGAACGATCCTTCGACTGGCACAAACACCCAGGCGCTGATTTTTGATCATCATCAATCGGCCTACGCCTTTATTTACCTGAACGATACCCCGACCGATACAAATAATATTGGCAGCATCCGTTTCTGGAGCTGGAACGTGGCGGTTTTCGGCATTGACTGCCGCATTACGGCCGCCCAAAACCACAATCACCGGCTGGACGATGGTCAATGGCATTATGTTGCCGCGCGTTTTAATTCCGCCGCCGAAACGATGGATCTGCTGGTTGTCAATCAGGACGGGACCAGTGCGGAAACCTCCACTTATACCACGGTGCCGCTTAATCCGGGAGGGTCGGGCAGTCAGGGACCTTTGTTTCTGGGATGTGATGAAAATCAAAATTTGCCTTTTGATGGCCTGATCAATCAGATTCGGTATTCCGATGTTTCCCTGCTCAACAGTAAATTAATCGCTGACGCGGCAGGTTGCACTGCGCCGGCATTTAATAACACGCCGGCGACCAATACCGTTTCGGTGGGTGATGTTTTGAGCTTTTCTCCGGCTGCCTGGCCGGTTCAGGTTCTGGGCGGCCCCTTGCAGTATCAATGGCAGTTAAACGGGGTCAATTTGCCCGGGCAGACCAATTTGGCCATTAGCCTGTTCCCGGCGGCGGCATCCGCGGCCGGTTCCTACACATTGGTCGCGACCACTCCATGTGGCGGAATTTCCGCCACGAGCGCGCCGACTCTCGTAAATGTCATTCCAAAAGTGCCGACGCCGCTGGCACGGTGGGGTTTCAATTTTACCGAAGCGACCACCAATCCACAGGCAACCGTTGATGATCTAATACCTGGTGAAAGCTATGATCTGATTACCTTCAACAATGCTCCCAACCCGAGCGGCATTGGCGCCAACGGAGGGATTGCGTTGACCAACGACGTTCCGCCGACCTCGATGTTTATCAACGGCAACAACGCGGGAACCAACGCTTTTGACGCCTCGTTCATTCAGAATGTGGATGGCGTGGTGTTTTATCCTGCCGGGCCTGACGTGTTTGATTTCCAAACGTCTTTCTCGATTGAGCTCTTCTTTCAGACTTATGGCGACCAGAGTGCCAATGGCACAATGGCGTTGCTCTGCCAAGGTACCGATGGCGGCAACACCGTCCGCTACAGCCTCAATCTTAACCAGGCGGGGAATGGCGCGGTTGATTTTAACATCAACAACTACGCGGTGGCTCCCGCCGGTCCGGCGTTTGAAGACACCAACGCCGGCATCCAGTCCGTAGTGGTGAATGACAAGAACTACGCTGATGGCGCCTGGCATTATCTGTTGGCGAAATATGATTCCACGGCGAACACCATCAGCCTGGCGATTGCCAATGCGGATGGCGCCGGGACCAACTTCACCCAGGCATTGCCCGCCGGCTACAGCCCGTTGCCAGCCAAATCCGAAGGCAATTTGTTTGTCGGCCGGTATCGCTATCCGCACGTGGATGGTTCCCAGACCGATCCGCGCACTTTTATCGGCGCGATCGACGAGGTGCAGGTCTCGGCCGGCTTGATTACGCCCAGCACCGGGCAGTTGGGATATTTGCCCGGTTCCGTGCCGCCCAGTCTCACCGCCATTTCGGTTAGCAATGGGACGGTGACGATCAAATTCACGGGCAATCCCACGGCGGCGGCCTCCTCCTTTACGCTGGTGGGTTCCAGCACGGTTAACGGAACCTATTCGGCTCTGCCGGCGACCATCACGTCGGTGGGCGGCGGCAGTTTTCAGGCGACCGCCCCCGTCGCGGGCGCCGCCGAGTACTATCGAGTGACGCATTAGTAAAGCTGGGATCGGCCGGCCGGCGATGGCAGAAATCGCGGGCCGGCCTGATCCTAAATTTTCGTGTTGAAAAAATTGATTGAAATAGTTGCTTATGAAAAAGAATAATTACACCCGGATTGACCGGAAGGGGGTTGCCTTTACCTTGATCGAGCTGCTGGTTGTGATCGCGATCATCGCGATCCTGGCGGCCATGCTTTTGCCCGCGCTCGCGTCCGCCAAACGGAAAGCATTGCGGATAAGCTGCATGAACAACCTGAAACAGATGGTTTTGTATACGCAGATGTACACGGACGACAACAATGACTATTTTCCGACGGCACTGGGCACGACCTACGGCAATTATGATACGTCGGACGAACTGAGCAACTGGTGGGGGACGGCGATCTGTGGCGGCACCACCAATAATTACAATTCTTTTCATGATCCGGCCGTCAGTACGCCGATCACTTTGCCCGGCGGAGCAGTTTGGAACTGGGCCTTTAATTTCAACCTGGTCGGCTACGGCTACAATTCCTTCTTTTTAAGCTGCACCCCGAACACGCCGGGCACGACGAGTGTGGGAGGTTTTAAATTTACCAGCTACGCGAACTACAAGCGCGGCGCGATCCTGCATCCAGTGGACTGTCTGGTCTTTGCCGACAAGCAGCCCAAACCAGATTTGACCGCCAGCGCGACATTGTGGTGGCCTCACGCCAGCATGATTGAGCCAAGCTCGACGGGAGCTTATGAGGGAGTGGACACCACCCGCCACAGCGGGGGGAAGACTCTTGGTGTCGGCAACGTGGGATTTTCGGATGGCCACGCCGAAGGCCGAAAAGACGCAACCATCAATCCGCCCCAGGACCCCCAAGGCGGGTCGGCCACGTCGCTGAAAAACTCTCAATACTGGGATCCCAAACAAACCGCCGGTCAACTATAGTTGCCGCTTCCCGGATGAGTTCCCCATTGAAACCACTCCCGGCGAAGTTCATCCCGTGGATGCTGGTCGGGGCCGGGTGAGGCTGCTCGCCAAAAATAATCGTTGCGTCCCAATCGATGGTATAAAATTTAGAAAATGAGCATCAACCTTTCAACCACCTCCAAACCTGTTGTGCCGGCCAGGCAAAAAACCGCGCCGCTCAGCGGGCGTCTGTTGTTTTGGGCGCTCGCTTCCGCGCTGGCGGGATTTCTCTTTGGCTTTGACACCGTGGTGATCTCCGGCGCCGAGCAGAAGATTCAGGCGCTTTGGGGTCTGAGCGCGGGATTGCATGGTATCGCCATGGCCTCGGCGCTTTATGGCACCGTGTTGGGCGCGATGACCGGCGGATGGCCGACGGACCGATATGGGCGCCGGGCGACGTTGTTATGGCTGGGCGTTCTTTATCTGGTTTCCGCCATCGGAACGGCGCTGGCCACCAATGTCTATTTTTTTATCGCGGCGCGCATGATCGGCGGCCTCGGTATCGGCATCTCCACGGTGGTGGCGCCGCTGTACATTTCAGAAATTGCTCCGCCCAAGCATCGGGGCCGCCTGGCCGGCATGTTTCAGTTTAACATCGTCTTCGGCATTTTGGTGGCCTATGGCTCCAACTGGCTCCTCTCCGGCGTGGGAGAAAATGCCTGGCGGTGGATGCTCGGGGTGGCTGCCGTTCCTTCGCTGCTCTATACGATTTTCTGCTTTGGCATTCCGGAAAGTCCCCGCTGGCTGCTGACTCGCAAAGGCGACCGCCCGGCGGGCATTGCCGTGCTGCAGCGCATCCAACCCGAGGCCTCGATCGCCGAAATTAACGCCGAGGCCGATGAAATTGTGGCGGCTTCCTCCGCGCAAACTTCTGCGGGGCGCTTTTGGACCAAGCGCCTGCGGGTGCCAATTCTGCTCGCCTTTTTTGTGGCCTTCTTCAACCAGCTTTCGGGGATCAACGCCATCCTGTATTTTGCTCCCCGGATTTTTGAGATGACCGGGCTGGGCGAGAAAGCGGCGTTGCTCCAATCCATTGGCATTGGCGTCACCAATCTCATTTTTACTTTCGTTGGTTTGTCGCTGATTGATCGTTTGGGCCGGCGCACCTTGCTTTTTATTGGCTCGTTCGGGTATATCATCTCGCTGGGGCTGGTGTCCTGGGCGTTTTTCACGGCGCACTACAGCATCGTGCCGGTTTGCATTTTTGCCTTCATCGCCGCCCATGCCGTCGGTCAGGGGGCGGTGATTTGGGTGCTGATCTCCGAGGTCTTTCCCAACCGGCATCGAGCTGAAGGCCAGACCCTCGGAAGTTTCACCCATTGGATCTTTGCCGCGCTCCTGACGTCCTTTTTTCCGAAGATGGTCACGGAATTTGCGCCCGGTTTTGTCTTTCTGTTTTTCTGCGGTATGATGGTTTTGCAACTCATCTGGGTGAAAACAATGGTCATCGAAACCAAGGGGGTGCCGCTGGAACAGGTGCAGAAGCGTCTTGGCATAGAGTAATATATGAGCTTTAAAGTTGTTGGCATCGGCGAGGTGTTGTGGGATTTGTTCCCGGATGGACCGCAACTGGGCGGCGCGCCCGCGAACTTCGCGTACCATGCCCATGCCTTGGGCGCGGATGCGGCCGTCGTTTCGCGCGTGGGAAATGATAATTACGGCCGGGAGATCCTGGAGCGTTTCAAGAAGCAGGGTTTGCTGGCGGGAACGGTGCAGGTGGACGAGGAGGCCCCCACCGGCATGGTGACGGTGGCGCTCCAAGACCAGGGCGTTCCCCGGTTTATCATCCATGAGAACGCCGCCTGGGACGGGTTGCAAGTCACCCGGGCGGCCTTGGAGGCGGCGCAGGCGGCCGATGCCATCTGCTTTGGCACTCTGGCCCAGCGCAGCCCCATTTCACGTTTGTCCATCCAAAGGCTGCTCGCAACGGCTTCGATGGACTCCTTGCGAGTCTGTGACATTAACTTGCGGCAGAAATTTTATTCGCGCGAATTAGTCGAACAATCGATGCGCATGGCGAACGTGCTCAAATTGAATGAGGGGGAGCTGCCGATCCTGGCGGGAATGTTTGAACTGAATGGGGCGCGCCGCCAACAAATCGAATGCCTGGCAAAAACGTTTGAATTGCAGTTGGTCGCGCTGACTTGCGGCGCCCAAGGCAGCCTGCTTTACGCGCAGGGACGATGGTCGGAGCAGCCCACGCCGCCGGTGGAGGTGGTGGATACCGTCGGCGCGGGCGACGCTTTTACGGCGGCCCTGGTCATGGGCTTGCTCAACGGGATGGATCTCGACGAAGTTCATGCCGCCGCCTCGGAAGTGGCGAGTTACGTCTGTTCCCAGGCCGGAGCCACCCCCGCCCTGCCTGCGAATCTTCGCAACAAATTTTGCCGGTCCGCTCCGCCCGAGTTCGACGCCGCCTTGCGGCAAAGACACTTATGATTATCCAGATAGACTGGCTCAAATTGACTGTCAGGAATTCTCCCTTTAGCCGGATATTTCGGTTCCACGCCCTGATCCCCACCCTTGTCTTCATTTTTTTTTCGGGCGTCGGGATGTCCAGCCTCCGCGCCGATACAGCTTATTATTCAGAGCCATTCCGGCCGCAGTACCATTTCACACCAGAGAAAAACTGGATGAACGATCCGAACGGGTTGGTTTATTTCGCGGGCGAATACCATCTTTTTTACCAATACAATCCCTTCGGCGACAAATGGGGGCACATGAGCTGGGGCCACGCTGTCAGTCCGGATTTGGTTCACTGGAAACACCTGCCGCTTGCCTTGCCCGAGGCGGAAGGCGTGATGATTTTTTCGGGCAGTGCCGTGGTGGATTGGAAAAACACCAGCGGCTTTGGCCTGCACGGCCAGCCGCCACTGGTCGCCATTTATACCGGTTGTCGCGCCGATAGCGATGGGACGCAATTCGAGTGCATCGCCTACAGCAACGACCAAGGCCGCACTTGGACGAAATACCCCGGCAACCCCGTGATTGACCGCCGGTCCAAAGATTTTCGCGACCCGAAAGTGCAATGGTTTGAACGCACCCAAAGCTGGGTTATGACGGTTTCGCTCTCGGCAGAACACAAGGTTTGTTTTTATGGTTCCGACAATTTGAAAGATTGGAAGCTGCTGAGCCAGTTCGGCCCTGCCGGCGCCACCGCGGGCGTCTGGGAGTGTCCCGACTTGTTCGAGTTGCCGGTGGAAGGCACGCACGAAAAGCGCTGGGTCCTGGCGGTCAACATGAACCCGGGCAGCGTCGCCGGCGGTTCGGGCGGACAATATTTTATTGGCCAGTTCGACGGCACGAAGTTCACCGCCGATGCTGATTCAATCACGAAGCCAACTCCTGAGGTTGTCCCGGAAGGTCGCGTGCTCGCCGATTTTGAAGGCAAGGATTATGGCGATTGGAAAACCACCGGCGAAGCCTTCGGCCCCGGACCGGCTCCAGGACGGCTTGCCGATCAAAATCCGGTGGACGGCTTTCGCGGTCGCGGCTTGGTGAACAGCTACTACCACGGCGACGCCACAACCGGCACACTGACGTCCCCGGAATTCGAAGTTTCCCAGCCGTTTCTGAATTTTCTCATCGGGGGCGGCTCGCAGAAAGAAACGCGCATGGATCTTTTGATCGCCGGCAAAGTTGTTCGCACCGCTTCCGGTGCCGACTCCGAGCGGTTAAAATGGAGTTCATGGGACGTGCGCGAATTCATGAATCAAAAGGTGGTTTTGCAAATTGTGGACGATGCCACCGGCGGCTGGGGGCACATCAATGTTGATCAAATCATGCTCGCCGACGCGCCCGCGCGGCCCGCGTCCGAAGCGGCGCTGTGGTTCGATTATGGCAAGGATTATTACGCCGCCGTTTCCTGGAGCGACATTCCCAGGTCCGACGGCCGCCGTCTCTGGATCGGCTGGATGAACAACTGGCAATACGGTGGCGACGAGCCGACGTCGCCGTGGCGCAGCGCGATGTCCATTCCGCGCCAGCCCGGTTTGCGCCGGACGGCCGAGGGCATCCGGCTGGTGCAGAAACCGGTTCGTGAAATGGAGCGATTGCGCGACCGGCATTTCGCTTTCCAGGGTGGCGACATAGCCGCAGCCAACGCGTGGCTGGCCCAAAACCAGATTGCCGGCCAGCAGCTTGAAATCATCGTCGAACTCGCGCCGGAGATTTCGGGCGCGCAAGGCGTGAAAGTTTTGAAAGGCGCCCAGGAGGAGACGTCAATCGGGGTGGATCGCAGTCGCGGACTGGTGTTCCTGGATCGCACGCAGTCCGGGAACGTGAATTTCAACCCGCAATTTTCCGGCATGCATATCGCGCCGCTGCCGGGGATTGCCGGCCCGGTGAAACTTCACATTTTCGTGGATGCCAGCTCGGTTGAAGTTTTTGTGAATGACGGCGAGCGGGTGTTCACCGACCTGGTTTTCCCGTCCGCCGAGAGTCGCGGCGTGGAATTTTTCCAATCGGAAAACAGCGCGAAGATCAACTCGCTCAATGTGTGGACGTTGAAATCGGTTTGGAAATAAAGTTGGGTGGATTGATTAACATCCCATCGAAATGCGCAAAATGGACAGGAGCCGACCACGGCGAACGTTAACGCACGCGTGCGCGGGCCGGTTGCTTGGCTTGGTCGTTCTGATGGTCGTTGGCATTCGGGTGTTGGCGCAAGAAATTCCGTTGTCCGATTTCGAGGAATCCAATTACGTCTGGCTGCCGGGCGGAGTTTGGACGGCTGCCGGAACTTGCTTTGGCGCCGGTCCGGCTCGAAGCACGCTGCCGAATCAGCAGACTGTGAATGGTTATCTTGGCGCCGGCTTGGTGAATACTTATCTAAATGGCGATGGCAGCACCGGCACGCTCACTTCGCCATTCTTCACGATTCAGAGAAAATTTATCAAATTCCTCATTGGCGGCGGCAGTTATCTAGGCGAAGGCGGTTACGGCGGGAAAACCCGGATCGATCTGCTAGTGGATGGTCGGCTCGCAAGACATTCCGCCGGCCCGGGCGCTTGGGAACACCTGGATTGGGAACAATGGGATGTCGGTGAATTTGCCGGCCGGTCAGCACAAATTCAAATTGCCGATACGGCCACCAACAGTTGGGGCCACATCAATGTGGATCAAATTATTCAGACAGACGTCGCTTTAACCAATGGTGTCATCACCCCGACCAATACGTATTTCAATTTTCCGGTGAAATCAAGCAACCCGGCGCATACCGTGGCTTTACTCGTCAATGGCCTGGCCGTACAGGAGTTTAATATTCACCTGGGAACGGCTTCGGATCATGATTTTTTTGCGTTCTTGGATTTGTCCGCGTATCTGGGCGCGACCATGATCGTGCGGGTCGATTCCACCGATGCTACCAGCGGTCAGTTGGCGGATTTCATTCAGTCCGCATTCCCGGTAACCTCAACTCCGTTTTATCAGGAGACCTTGCGCCCGATTTATCATTTCACCGCACGGCGGGGTTTTCTGAACGACCCGAATGGTTTGGTTTATTACCAGGGTGAATATCATTTGTCTTATCAGCATAATCCCTACGATTTAGTTGTGGGTAATCAGACTTGGGGAAATGCCGTCAGTCCGGATCTCGTGCATTGGCTTGAATTGCCGGAAGCGATTTTTGGTGATGCGCTAGGCCAGGCCTGGTCAGGCTCTTCAGTTGTCGATATTAACAACACGGCAGGTTTTGGAGCTCAGGCGCTCGTCAGTTTTTATACAAGCGCTGGCGGACATGACAACAATAATCTGATGTCGCAAGGACAGCGCTTTTCCCAAAGTCTAGCCTACAGCCTCGATTTCGGACGCTCTTTTACCAAGTACACCAATAACCCCGTTATTGATAATGTGGCCGGGGATAATCGTGATCCCAAGGTGATCTGGTATGCGCCGGGCCATAAATGGGTCATGGTGTTCTGGCTCCAAAACAATGACTATGGGTTCTTTTCCTCCACGGATCTTAAACACTGGACGCAAACTTCGACGTTTACCTTTCCCAACGTGATTGAAGTCCCGGAACTGTTCCAGTTGCCCTTGGACGGCAATACCAATGAACTGCAATGGATTTTCTACGCCGGCGCCGGTCATTACTATGTCGGCGCCTTTGATGGCAACGCGTTCTCCGCGCAATATGGGCCATACTGTATTCGCGGTGGAAACAGTTTTGCGGCCGGGCAGACCTTTAATAATATGCCAGTTTCTGACGGACGCCGCATTTTGATGGCGAACGCAACCGGAAACTATCCCAATATGCCATTCAACGCCGCGATGGATTTTCCGGTTGATTTGACCCTGCGCAGGACCGGCAACACTCCTTTAATTTATGTCAATCCCGTCCGGGAAATCAGTCTTTTGCGGATGAGCACAAACTCGTGGCTTCCCGGCCCGATGTTGCCCGGGAGCAACGTCATGGCCGGCGCCACGGGTGAGGCCTGCGAATTGAACGCACTGTTCCAACCAGGCGCCGCCACCCAAATTGCGATATCTTTCTGTGGGACACCGTTGACTTATGACAACATTGGCCACCAAATCACCTGCGAGGGTATTACCCAGTCGCTGGCGCCTGTGAATGGTTTGGTACATTTGTATATGCTGGCTGATCGAGGCACGCTTGAAATCTATGGGAACGACGGGCTCGTCTACATGCCGATGAGCGTCCCGCCGGTGGCGGGCAACCAGCCAATCACCATGGTGGCATCCGGGAGCGGCGCCAATCTTGTTTCGCTTGCGCTTTACCGTCTTGGCTCAGCCTGGGAATTTCCCATGATCGCTCCGCAACCGCTCATCAATCACGTGACTTTCGCGTCGAAGGGATTCGGGCTGCAATGGCTTAGCGCCATTTCCACGAATTTAGTTGTGCAATGGGTGGCCTGCCTCGGCGGTGATTGGCAAACGATTGCCACCCTGCCAACGCCCAATGGCGCCATCGGTTTCCTTGATACGAATGCCATCCGCTTAAACGAGTCGTCCGGTTTTTATCGAATTCTTTCGGAAGCACAGTAGATCTGCCAAAGTTTTATCACAGCGGAGGAACACGCACTACTACCGAAACAGGGCACGCAATCCATCGCTACGTACCGTCCCCCGTTCCGGGGATGGCGGCGCTACATTATTGTGGGACTGGCGCTGCGGTCTTTTCTCCCATACAAATAGTGTCGAAAAAATAATCCGTGTTGCCTGCTTGTCCTTTTCGAGCGCCTCGCGACTTTCAGGCTGGCCGTGAGGGTCAAGCAGCGAATGCCCCATGAAGCCTGCCAGTGACCCCGATGGTCCGCGATACGCGGGATTTTTGTGATGTTTTTATGAGTGATATCCATCGCCCGCTTCGAATCGGGCTATTCGGCATTGGATTGGACGCTTACTGGCCCCAATTTAAAGGCCTCAAGGCGAAGTTGGAAGGCTTTCTGGGCATGGTGGAGCAACGGTTACTTGGGATCGAAACAGTGCGCGTATGCTAGTCTTAGCCTGCAAACACTATCGTAATTGTCGGCCAAGGTTTTCGAAGCTGCTGGAGTCAGTACGAAAACTGAACCGCTAATGGACCTGCCCCCCCGCTGCTCGAACGATTTTTCCAGTTGTGGGTCTCATGCCGTTCAACTTCTTTCATCTTGCCAGTTCTGGATGCCAATTGCGGTAGTCACGAATTTAGCTGACAAGACTCTGGCGCGCCCATGCCGTAACATTTCAGAAGCGCAACAGCGAAAAGGACGTCGGCGTTTTTATCAATGAATTTGCGCCCGTCGTCAATTTTCACCCGTTCGGACCCGGAAAGTTCCGGCGTTTATATGCGAACTTTCGGCGTTTATGGTTACTCGGTCTTCCAGCGGCGGTAAGGGATGATTATGCCTTTCCTTGGACCTTTCGTCCTTCAAGGGCCAACCATTTATCCCAAATTTTCCGGCCGGCCCCTAATATAATCTGAAGGATCCGGTCATCTGGTTTAGCTGCGGTCTGTATCATATCACCGTGATTTAATATCAAAAGGTGGCATTTCTACTGGCTGTAACCACTAACGAAATCTGTGATACCCGCCTGTCTGAGGTTTCCTAACCGGGAGGTTTCCAGACTATCCCATTTTCCGGTAGTGCTAATTCACAAGTTTAGGGGTATTGCATTTCCTCATTTTCCCCTGATAATTAGGCAACAAACCTTAATGAAGAAAGATGTTGGACTTGGCGCGGTCTCGTGGTTTTCACGTTGCTGGAGCGAAGCGGGATGGTGGTTTGTCCGCTGTTTTGTGTCGGGCCAGTGGGCGGTTGAAATTAATTCCTAAAAGTAATTTTGAAAGTAATTTAGTCTTTTGAAAAAGTTCGTACTCCAGATGCGGATCTTGTTCCTGTTGACCGTCTTATTGGTGCAAGGCTTAAACGCAGCCATCATGCCGGTTAATTTAAAGTGCGGAGCTTGGGCCAATCCCCTGGGAATTGACGATCCCACCCCTCGCCTGAGCTGGCAGGTGGTTTCCAGCTTCGCGGGCGAACGCGCCCAGTCAGAAAGCGCCTATCAAATTCAAGTCGCATCTTCTGCGGCGCTTTTGGCCGCCAATCAACCTGATTTGTGGGACAGCGGTAAAGTGGTTTCAGCTCAGCCATTTAATGTACTATACGGCGGCACTGCATTGAGTTCAGTCCAGCAGGTTTTCTGGCAAATGCGGGTCTGGGACGTTCATGATCAGGCGTCGCCATGGAGTCCCGTGGCGACCTGGACCATGGGTTTGCTCCAACCCGCGGATTGGCTGGGCGGCTGGCTGGCGCCTTCGACTAACAATTCGGCGACCAGCTTGAACGGATGCACCTGGATTTGGTACCCGGAAGGTAACCCCGCCAGCAGTGCTCCGGTTGGCGTCTGCTATTTCCGCAAGACCTTTGCCGTGCGTTCTGATTCCGTTCTCACCGGTGCGACACTGCTCATGACGGCCGACAATTCCTTTACCGCGTACCTCAATGGATCCTTGGCCGCGCAGGGGGCTGACTATACCACGGTGGTTGTCGTGACTGTAACCAATCTCATTCAGCTGGGCACGAATCTCCTGGCCGTTGCCGCGTTCAACGGCGGGACTACTCCTAATCCCGCCGGTTTGATCGGCCAATTGGTTCTCTCTTATGCTGACGGCTCCCAAACCAATATTCAGTTGGATGCCACTTGGAAAGCCGCCAACAACTTGCAGTCCAATTGGCAACTTCCTGGTTTTGATGATGATTCTTGGCTCGCTGCCGTGGTCCTCGGCAGTTACGGCTTCAGTCCCTGGGGCGCCGGGGCGACCGCGCGGTCTTCCCTGCCGATTTTTCGCCGCGAGTTTAACGTGAATCCAGGACTGGAGCGGGCGGTGATCTTTATTTGCGGCCTCGGGCAATATGAGCTGTCCGCCAATGGCGCCAAGGTCGGCAACGCCCTGCTGGCCCCAAACTGGAGCTTTTACAGCCATTCCTGCGTTTACGATACGCTGGATCTGACTCCGTATTTGACCAATGGTGATAATGCTCTGGGTGTCATGCTTGGCAATGGCATGTATAATGTCGCGCCGACGGCAAATTATTCGAAATTCACCGGATCCTTTGGTCCGCCCAAGCTGATCGCGCAAATTTATCTCTTTTACACCAACGGCGCCCGCCAGGTAATCGCCAGCGATCCCCAATGGCTCACTTCGCCAGGACCCATTACCTATTCGCACGTTTATGGTGGCGAATGTTTTGATGCCCGTCTGGCGCAGGCAGGATGGAATCAGCCAGGTTTTAATGCTTCCACCTGGTCCGCTGCCG
>Ga0302319_10011835_pt1 | contig 16521 bp, 11 predicted proteins | sample Bog_T0_2_FD_203319 | JGI IMG/M metagenome (GOLD analysis project Ga0302319, IMG submission 203319) | Peat permafrost microbial communities from Stordalen Mire near Abisko, Sweden - Bog_T0_2 | ecosystem: Environmental > Terrestrial > Soil > Wetlands > Peat | place: Sweden: Abisko, Stordalen Mire...
GGCGCTGGCAAAGACCCGTTCCGGATGCCGGGCATCCACCTGAATGCTGAATACGTCGGAATCGTCCATCATGCCTTCGTGAATCGAGTGCCAGGTCTTACCGCCGTCCAATGTGCGCCACGGCAAGTGCGTGGTGCCGGCGTAGAGTATGTCGGGTTTCGATGGATGGAAGGCAAGCGACACCACAGGCCGGATCTCGGGATCGTCAGGGGGCGAGATCTGCTTCCAGCTCAGGCCGGCGTCGTGGCTGAGGTACACGCCCTTGCCGGTTCCTGCCGCGATGGTATTCGGATCTTCGGGCCAGAGAGCTAAAGACCAGACCGGCAATCCCTTCGTGGCCTGCAGGAGGGTCCAGGTGGCGCCGGAATCGGTCGTCTTATAGACCCCCGCCATCCATTCGCTCTGGCTTTCCATTCCGACGTACCAGGTGGATTCAGACCGCGGATCCACTTCGAGCGCGTGCAGAACGCCGGCAAACTGTCCCGGAAACGCCAAGTTCCGCCAGGCCGCTCCCCCGTCAATCGATCGGTAGAGAAGGCCGTTATGAGTCGCGGCAATCACCAGTCCTCGGACCTTCGGGACTGTGCGCACGATTTCAGCGTCGCCACCAAACGGGCCGGTAGGAAACCACGTGGCCGCGCCGCAGGAAGCAATGCCGATTGCAACACCCAGGATCAATAGTCTGCTCGTCATCAGCGAAAACGAAGAAAGCCCTTTCTCTACTCTCGCATAGGAGGATATAGCAAAAGCGGCACTTTGCGCTTTTCACATCACGATTCAATGACTCGATAATTGCAGAAAAGCGCAAGGGCCGACGGGTGCAGCGCCAAAAGGTCGTAGAACAACCCGTTCAGCCGCGCCCGACGGCCAGAACGTGCGCATATGTTCCTTAGCAGCACGCCTCCCTCAGCGGTGGGGTCGTTTAAATCGGCGCCGGTCCGCTGCCCGCAACGTATGCCCACAGTCTAGACAACGATACTTATGGAGTCCGGAACCCAGCCTCAGGACTGAATCCAGTGCCGCTTTAGGCTGGATCGAGGTTCTTTCCGAACCGCGGGCTCGGCAGAGCTTCACGACAGGATCCGCGACTTTCATCGTGATTTCATGCTGTCACCGACTGCCGCACAAATCCATCCTGCCAAAGGTTAACGCTAACGTGCTACATTCTCGGAATGTTCCCATCTCGGCTGGTTCTTGCTCTGGCGGTCAGCGCCTGCCTGACGGCGCAGGTAGCGTCGGAAGAGAAGGTCGACCTCAGCGTGGTTCAGAAAATCCGACACGAAGCCTTCGGCCAAAATTCGAAGGTTATGGATACGGCGTTCTACATTACCGATGTTCATGGGCCACGCCTCACCGGTTCGCCCGCTGCGAAGGCCGCCGGAGTGTGGGCCGTCGGCAAGCTGAAGGAATGGGGCCTCGCCAACGTGAAAATGGAAACGTGGGGACCGTTCGGCCGCGGGTGGAGTTGCACGCGCTTCGCCGCCATGATGAAGGAACCCGAGTTTCAGCCGCTGATCGGATTCGCGCAGCCATGGTCGCCCGGCACCAACGGACCGGTCAGCGGCGAAGCAGTTCTGGCCGTCATCGCCGGCCCGGAGGATTTCGACAAATGGAAGGGCAAACTCAAAGGCAAGATGCTGCTGGCCGCCGCGCCGCATCCTTCCGAAATGGTGAATGTGCCGTACGAACACCGCCTGACCGATGAAGAACTGGCCTGGGCCGCACAGGCACCCGACCCCACCAGCGGCAACCCCTCAATCCTGCCTCTCGGCTTTTCCAAAGGGCCCATCATTCCCGTACCGGGCGCACCGGTTCCTGCTCCCGTCGGGGGCCGCGGAGCAGTAGCGGCAGGCGGCGGGCGCGGAGCCGGTGGCAGGAACTTCGCCACTGATCTCAATAAGTTCCTCAAAGATGAAGGTGTGCTGGTGGTGATCAGGCCCGGCACGGGTCCGGATGGCGGCACGGTTATGGGCAGCGCCGCCGGCCAGCCCACCTCCACCGACGATCAACTTCCGCCGCCCTCCGTTCTGGTGACCAACGAACATTACAACCGCATGGCGCGGCTCATCGAGAAAGGCATTCCGGTCAACCTCGAATTCGATATCGCAGCCAAATTCACCGAACCGGGCGATTCGTTCAATGTGACGGCGGAGATCCCCGGTACCAATCCGGATGCCGGCGTCGTCATGCTGGGCGCGCACTTCGATTCCTGGACCGGCGGCACCGGCGCGACCGATAACGGTGCCGGCTCCGCGGTCTCGATGGAAGTCATGCGGATTCTGAAGAAGCTCGACCTCAAAATGGCGCGCACCGTTCGACTGGCGCTTTGGACCGGCGAAGAGCAGGGTTCGCGCGGTTCGGCCGCTTACGTAAAAGAGCATTTCATGGATGCCGCTGATATGAAAGCGAAGCCCGAGTGGTCGAAGCTTTCCGCTTATTACAACCTCGACAACGGCAGCGGCGCCATCCGCGGAATCTACATGCAGGACAACGACATGGTGGAGCCGATTTTCCGAGCCTGGGTCGCCCCGTTTAAAGACATGGGCGCGACCACTCTGACGATCCGCGCCACCGGCAGCACCGACCACGTGAACTTCGACCGCGTCGGCCTGCCGGGCTTCCAGTTCATTCAGGATCCCCTCGAATACGGCAGCCGGACGCATCATTCCAACATGGATCTCTACGACCGCCTGCAGGCGAACGATCTCGAGCAGGCCTCTGCCGTCGAGGCGTGGTTCGTCTACAACACCGCGGCACGGCCCGAGTTGCTGCCGCGCAAGCCCGTTCCTCCGGCAGGCCAGGGCGGGCGCGGCGACCGCTAAACTACCTTTGCATCCTGCGACGACTGGATTGCCCAATCGACGCGGGCCCAAAGGAGATCCTGCAGTCGCAGATCTCAGGATCCACTCCGCCTATCGAGCATGATCCCGAGATTCCAACGACTCTGCGGGGTTAAGCCGCCAAAACCGCTTTGCCAGCCGCGTGAGCAGCTTTCTCGCCCGCAGACTGGCCTTAATGCTTTCGACGATAGCGTCAACGCCGCGATGAGCGGGGAGCGTATCGATTCCTTCAGCCATCACTGCTCCGTTACTGTCAGCCGCTGGTTCGCTTTCACCTGCTCGAGCTTCTGATGCTTTCCGCTCGGCCAGTCGATTTCAACACTGCTCGCCGTCGTTTCGGCGCCCAGGCCGAAGGTCAGCGCCAGATCGCTTGAGGAACAGTAGCTCGATCCGCTGTGCACTGTCTGCCCCTGTTTGCCGTGAGCCGCGGTGACTCTTACGTTGGCGCCGATGCCGTCCTTGTTGCTCTTCGTCCCCACCAGTTTCAGTTGCAGCCAGTGATTCCGATTCCCGCCGTCGTTGCGGTAAAGCACGGCCGGACCGTTGTTGTTGTTGATCAGGATGTCGAGGTCGCCGTCGCCATCGAAGTCGGCATAAGCGGCGCCCCGGGCTACCAGCGGTTTGGTGAATGCGTTGACAGACTCGAATTTTCCACCGCCGTTGTTGTGGAAGAGCAAAGGCAGTTCCGCGTACTGTATCTTTGGCTGCACCCGTCCGATTTCTTCTTCAAGGTGTCCGTTGGCGGTGAAGATGTCCGGCAAACCGTCCAGATCGTAATCGAAAAAGAAGAGCCCGAAGGTAAGGCTGAGCAGGGTGGAGCGGCCGATCGACGAACGGGGCGCTTCGTCCACGAAAAGCCCATTGCCTTCGTTGTGATAGAGCCCCATCATTTGATTGGCGAAGTTGCCGACAGCAAGATGCGGGCGGCCTGAGCGGTCGTAGTCGGCGGCATCGGCTCCCATGGCTCCGCGCGCCACGCCGTCTTCGCCGAAAGCCACTCCGGCGGCCAGGCCTTCTTCGACAAAGGTTCCTTTGCCGGTGTTGCGGTAGAGCTTATTGGGCTGAGTGTCGTTGGAGACAAAAATGTCGGGCCAGCCATCGTTGTTGTAATCGAGGACCACCACTCCCAGCGCCTTGCTGGTTGGCTCTCCCAATCCCGCCTTGCTGGTTACATCTTCGAACTTCCCGTTGCCCGCATTGTGGTAGAGCTTTGAAGAAGTCCCTTTGTAGGACTCAGGCGTGCAGTAGGACTTGGCGGCTCCGTCGAGCGAACACCAGAGATCGCCCTGCGGGGTCCACTGAACGTAGTTGCCGACGAACAGGTCGAGCTTGCCATCGCGGTCGTAATCGACCCACGCGGCGCTCGAACCGAAGGCTCTGTTCGTCAGCCCGCTGTCTATGGTGACGTCGCGAAAATGGTTATTACCTTCGTTGTGGAAGAGGTGGTCGCCATTGAGGGCGGTGATGTAGAGGTCGTCGCGGCCGTCGTTGTCGTAGTCGCCGACGGCCACGCCCATTCCGTGGATTTCGATATCGAGCCCGCTGCCCCTCGTAACGTCTGCAAATGTGCCGTTGCCGTTGTTGTGGTAGAGAGCAGCGGTAGTGTGGCGGCCTTTGGGCGTGAAGTCGGCTCCGTTGATGAGCAGGATGTCGGGACGGCCATCGCCATCGGCGTCGATGAAGGCAACACCCGATCCCATGGTTTCGGGGAGCCACTTGTTGCCGGTTCGACCCGCATTGTGCGTAAAGTGGATGCCGGCGGCGGCTGTGACGTCGGTGAATTTAACGGCCGGCGCAGGACTGTCAGCCGCCCACGCGAGGAGTGCCGTGAGCGCCGGAACCAGCAGGCAGAGCAGTGATGTGGTCGTGTATCGATTGTCTTTCATTGTTATCCTCCGGGCTGAGCAAACGGGGCTTTGCGGTGATGGACTGCGCGGATTCGTCGGCCTTAAAACGCAGGAACAACTGCTGTTCACGAGCGGCCCGATCGTTGTTCCCGAGACCTCGGTACGAAAGCATGAGGTTGTAGTGAGCCTGCACGTCTTCGGGATCGACGGCGAGGGTTCGCTGGAATGCGGAAATCGCATCGGCGTAACGGCGCTCGAGGAACAGAACCCGACCCATCTGGTTCAGGGCAACGCGATCGCGCGGGTATTGCTCCGTGCATGCGACCAGGCTGCGGTAAGCGCCCTCGTAATCGCCTGCGGTCTTCTGAATCTGCGAGAGAAAGAACTCGGCCCGCGGCAGGTTGGGCTGAAGCTTCAGGGCCTTCATCACCAGCGGGCGGGCGCGTTCGGTTTCGCCTTCCTGGATCAGAGCGCGGCCGATGTTGAGCCAGCCATCGGCATAGGACGGATCGGCTTCGGTAACCCTTGTGAAGGCGAATTCGGCGCCTTTGATATCGCCCTGCAGGAGCAGACCGATCCCCCAGTCGTTCCAGCGTTCCCGATCGGTTTTCTTAACTACCGGCTCCCAGTGCGGCTCGCCGAGCGCGATTTGAGCGGAAGCACTGGCAATGGTAACGATGGGCATGTCAGGCACGGGCTCGGAATCGAATGCGTACTGGCGACTGTCGAAGTCGATACCGGCTTCGCCCGAGATCGGCTTGCCGGCAAAAGCGAACTTCGTCAGGTAATTGGAGAACTTGCGGTACTTGAGATTGGCTTCGAGCCTGATGGGACCCACAGCGTCTTTGGGGATGATTAGACGGAAATGTACCGTGTCGTCGGCGCCCGGAGGGATGAGATGCACGTAAAGCACGCTGCGCGTTTGCCAGGCATTCCGCTTGTCGATGGGATTGCCTTCGCCATCGAGCTGGTAGGACTTATAGAAGTGCGCACCGGGATCGACGGGTCCTTTGCCATCGTCCTGAACGCTGCCGCTCCAGGCGAGGATGCGGCCGGTGGCATCCTGGGCTTTGAATTCCAGCCACGTGTCGTAAGCGTCAACGGTGCCGCCGGGGAAAAAGTGTCCGATCTTTTTGGTGCGAACGACAGCATCGATTCGAACGGTCGAGCCCGGCTGGAGCGCGACTCCGGGAGCATTGAGCGGGGCCATTACTTTTCCCACGTCGCGGATGGTTACGGGGCCGGTCTGGTCGGATTCTTCACCCACCCCGAAGGTAGAGGCCTGTACCGGAGCGTCTGAAGCGCGGCGGCGCATCTCCACCTGGTTCTTCGTTTCTTCGACAGGCGAGGCAGCGAAAAGGTCGACGGTCATGAAGCCGGACTTGAGGAACTTCTCCACTTCGGCGAGCTGGACGACATCGTTATTGACATAAGGAATGGCAGTGTTAGCGCCGGGGAAACGATGCGAGTGGATCAGGCCGCCGACATTTCCGGGGTCGTTCGATTTCACCATCGTCATATGGCAATCGGCGCAGCCCTGCGATTTCGGCGGATAGTAGAAGGACCGCGCGCCCTGCCCGGAAACACCGCTGGCCTGCCAGTTGTCGTATTCGTTAAAACCGCGCAGCCAGCGGTAATGATTGACCGGCCGGTCGAGGTGAACCTTGTGGCAGACCGCGCAGTATTCGGATTCATCCTCGCGGATGAAGGGCTTCATGAAGGTACGTTTGTGCGGCTCGGGATTGAGATAGGTGAGGTAGTCGCCGACTTTGCGGATGAGCGGATTGGGACTCGAGGCGAGGCGGTGGAGCGGCGGATACATCATCGTAAAGCCGCTGTTTCCCATGGTGCCGTTCACGTGCACGATCGAATGGCACGAGACACAGCCGAGGCCGTTCTGCGCTTCGGGGGTTTCGAGTTGCTCTTTGATGGGCTTTTCGAAGCGGCCGTTGAAGAAGACGGCATGGTCGTGACAGGCGGCGCACCACTTACTGCCCTGCGTGCCGCTGAGTTCCTGCATGTGCAGGATGGAGGCTTTGTAGACCTTGTTGTTGAATGAGGCCCAGTGGTGCATGGAGCCTTTCCACTGGTCGTAGATGTCCTTGTGGCATTCGCCGCAGAGCTTAGAATCCATGAAGAAATCCGAGGGGATCAGTCCTCCGGTGTTGGTATTGGAGGAGGAGGGCCAGAAAGGAGATTTGGGGCCAGCGCCTTCTTCGGCCATCGAGAGCGGAGGCGATTTGGGGTTGCGAATTCGATCCGTATCGGGACGCCCGAACCGGAATACAATCGCGGCCAGAGCAAGTGTCACCAGCAGCGTGCGCGCTCGCGGAACCAGCATCAGGAGCCCAATGACGGCCAGGGCGATATGAATCGCGAGGGCGGTGCGATGGTCGCTGGTGGCGCCTCGAACCGCCAGGTAAACGCCTAAAAGCCCGGCGGCGGCGAGCGGGATGACCTTAGGAGATCTGCGCCACTCCCAGCAAAGCAAGACAGTCACAGCGGTGCCAAGGATCAGATGCAGCAGGACGTTTGCTACGTAGAGAACGGTGGGAGATGGCAGGCCTGCCACCCAGGCAGCATTAATGAGGGCGAGGACCAGTAACCAGAACAAGGTATTCGGTTAGACTATCGGAAAAGCTCCGCCGCTCCAATAATAGAAACAGATTAGAAAGGGCAGGCGGTTCGACGAGCCTGCCCTTTCTCTGCTCCCGTTTAGAAGAACATCTTCATCGCAAACTGCAGAATACGAGGATCGTAAGCGCCGGTAATCTGCCCGAAGTTCGATGAACTAAAGTTGGTGCTGGCCGTTCCATACGAAGTCCCGGCCGGTTGTCCGGCGGGCGCGAAGGCTCCCACGAAGTTAGTGTGATTCAGGATGTTGAACGCTTCGGCGCGGAACTGCAGCTTATAGCGTTCCCTGTAAACGAAACTTCGGACGAGCGACATGTCGAACGAGAAGTTACCGGGACCGCGGACCGAATTCCGGCCAACATTGCCGTATGTGCCGGTGGGATTCTGCACGAAAGCCGCCGGGTTCAGGAACTGAACGCAGATTGCCTGGGTGGAGCAGTTCGGGGTGGTGGCATAGACATTCTGAAGCACCTGATTGGGCCGATCGTTGCCAAGCCCCGTCAGCGAATTGTCTTTGCCCGAAGTGATGTTCAGGGTCTGGCCGCTCGCGGCATGAATAATTGGAGACAACTGCCAGTTATTCACGATCGAGTTCAGAAACTTATTGCCGAAGTGAAAGCCGCTCTGAGCGACGCCCGAGAGATTGAAGATCGAGCGAGTATCGGAAATGCAGGGACCCCAGTCCGCATGGCGGTTGAAGGGCTGTGAATTGGTCGAGCCGGCGAGCGCCGCTCCAAAGTCGTAGTCGGAGATGCAGTAGGAATCGGTGAAGTTGGCGTTCATCGAGAAGTTATGGCTGAAGGTGTGCTGCAAAGAGAGGATCAGCCCCTCGTAGTGCGCAACCGCGCCATCGTCCATGGTGTCGATGCTGGCGTAGTAAGTGCCCGTTGCAGGGTTGGTCAGGTAGTCCAGCCGGCGCTGATTGGTGTTGCCCGTCGTGGAGCATGCGCCGGCGGCGGTGAGACCGTATTGACCTGCCGTGCAGGTGCCCGGAATATACACAGCCGGGTTTCGTTCCTCCGCGATCCAGAGGTGCGTGGTCTTATTCCCCAGATAGCTGGCCGACACCAGCCAGTCCTTGAGCAACTGGCGCTGGTAAGTGACGTTCCAGTTGATGACATAAGTGGGCTTAGGATTAATCGGCATATTGATATAGGTGCCGTAAAGCGGAAAAAACAGGTTCCCGTGCTGCGGGAACGGATTGCCGCCCGCGTAGCCGGCCCACGGATTGGTTAACGTGCCGGTGGAACCGACGTCGATATCGTTGCCGTAGGGAGGATTGGTGGTTTCGCGCTCATTGAACCAGGTTTCGGTGGAATCGTACAGCATTCCCGCGCCAATCCGGAGGGTATCGCGTCCATCTCCATGGGGATTCCATACCGCGCCCAGCCGAGGAGCCCAGTTGTTATAGCTTCCGTTCCAGTTCGCGGCCGGAACTCCAGGATCCCCCGGGAAGAAGAGTCCGGCGGGAGCGGTGGGATGCACAGTGCTGTGCTGATTCGCCAGGAAAGCAGCCTGGTTATAGGAGGTGCCCCGCAGGTATTTATCCGGATCCGCGAAAGTCGGCTGCCAGCGAATGCCGATATTAAACGTAAAGTTGTTGTTCAGTTTGAAGCTGTCCTGCGCGTATATGCTCATCGCCCACTGCCGGAGATCGTCAGGAGTCGGATTGGTCTGCTGGTAGTCGCTCATTCGGCCGAGCAGAAAGTCCGCCATGCCGAGGCCGTTCGATGCCGGACTGCCCGCCGGGCTGGTGGACTGGAGGCCTGTGAACTGGCCGTTGAATACGGGGTAGCCGTTTTCGTCAAAGCCGGAGACGGTGTTGTTCTGAATCCGAATCAGGTTGAACCCGAAGGCCATCTGATTTTTGCCGCGGATAACGTCGACGTCGTCGGCGATCTGGTAGCTGGTGACGTTGAAGTGTCCGGGCGCGCAGGTTCCGCAATAAGTTGTGAATCCGCCGGTCATGCTCGAAATCGGCAGGAAGTTGGGAACGGCGCTGTACATCTGGGAGCCCAGCTGGGTCCAATTAATGGGAAAGGCCGTCGGGCCGCGATTGTCGCGAATGCGATTGAAGCCGAGGTGGAAGGAGTTCAGAGTACCGGGGCCGAAAGTATAGGTATCGCCGATGGTGCCTTCCTGCGCGAACTCAAAGTTGCCAGGCGCGGTGGAAGTCAGCAGATTCTGGCCTACCAGGACGGGCGGATTGCGCCAGTCGTCAACGAAATAGCGGCCGAAGATGGTGTGATTTGAGTTGATGGTGTAATCGCCGCGCCCAATGTACTGCTCTTCGTCGCCTGTTTGCGGAATGCCATAGGTAACGAGGCCGCACTGATTCGCTGAACTGACCGGCAGATAAGGCATCAGGTTAACGGCCACCTTGTCGAAGGTGGACACAGGAATCTGGTTACCCGCATAGGGCGCGCCGCCGTTCGGGTTGTAAAGTTGGATGGCCTTGCTGTTGCAGGCGGTAGAAGCGATGGTACTGAAGTCGCCGGTCAGCATCTGAGCGGTGGGAATATGCGTGGTTTGCTGCGGAGGGTTCTGGCGATTGCGCGTGCCCTGGAAGCCGCCGAAGAAAAACAGCTTGTCCTTAATGATCTTGCCGCCGGCCGTCCCGCCGAACTGATTCCGCTTCAGCGAATCGTGGCCGCTGGTTGAAAAGAAGTTGCGCGCATCGAGATCGCCGTTGCGGATGTACTCGAACACGTCGCCATGCAATTCGTTGGAGCCGGACTTGGTGACAACGTTGACGGTGGCGCCGGGGTGCGTGCCGAAACGCGAGGAAACCGCGCTGGTTTCAATGCTGAACTCCTGGAGTGCGTCGGGGAACGGGAATGGCATGTTGACGTTCGACATGGCATCGGTGGCATCCCCACCATCGAGCAGGTATGCCGTACCGTTGCCCTGTCCGCCCGCGACCGAAATTCGCACAGCGTTGAAGAACGTCTTGCTGCCGGTGTCGCCGCCATCGGCGTTGACCGCGCCGCCCAGAGCCAGGATCAGCTGCGTGGCCTGGCGGTTATTGAGCGGCAGTTCATTGATGCGCTTTTCGTCGATCACCGAGGAAACCGAAGTCTCCTTGGTTTCGACAAGACTCGCGCTGGCGACGACTTCTACCTTTTCGTTGATCGAGCCGACCTGCATCGGCGCGTCGATCTGAATGTTGTTGTTGACAATGAGAACGATGCCTGTCTGCAAATAGTCTTTAAAACCAGTAGATTTGGCTTCGAAGCGATAGGGGCCGACGGGAAGGTTGGGAAGAACATAATGGCCACCGGAGTCCGACGTGGTGGTGTGCACCTGATCCTTGTCGGTTTCGGTCATCGTGACCTGCGCGCCGGGAATGCCCGCGCCGGATTGATCGGTTACGGTTCCGCTCACCTGGGCAACGGCCGTGGTTTGCGCGGCAAGACGCGGCGCGGAGAAGTTGAGAAGCAGTGCAAGTGCGGTAACGGTTGCGGCACACACCAGAGTGCGCCGGGCATTCAACAACATAGTGATTTACCCCTGACTACGATAGATTTTTTGAACCCTGTGGATAGATTTTATTTCTTTTGTGCTGTCGAGGTCAATTTAACTGCGCTAATGGATGCGTTTAGTTCGACTGAAGGATTTATTTCGTTTGGCCTCTTGTCCCGTGATATTCTCCCCAAAAGGAGCCCGCATGGAACCCAACAAGCCCAAACTTCCCACCGAAGCCATCGAACTGTATAACCGCTTTATTCATGGCGAAATCGGCCGACGCGCCTTTATGGACGGCGTGCAGCGGTTTGCCGTGGGCGGTGTCGCAGCGGCTGCGATTATCGACGCGCTGATGCCGAACTATGCGCAGGGCCAGCAGGTCTCGCCCACTGACAACCGCATCAAGACCAGTTACGAGACGGTACCGTCACCCAACGGAAACGGCGGCATCAAAGGCTACCTAGTGCGGCCTATCAGTGCCGACACGCGTTCCGAAACGCCCTCAAAACTCCCCGGTGTCATCGTGGTTCACGAAAATCGCGGACTCAACCCGCATATCGAAGACATCGCGCGGCGCTTTGCGCTCGCCAACTTCATGGCATTCGCGCCGGACGGCCTGACCTCCGTCGGCGGCTTCCCCGGCGACGACTTCAAAGGCGGCCAGTTGTTCAACAAAGTCGACCGCAACAAAATGGGAGAAGACATGGTGGCGGCTGCCCAATGGCTCAAGGCCCGCCCCGACTGCACGGGAAAGATCGCGGCGACCGGCTTCTGTTATGGAGGCGGGGTGGCCAACTCGCTGGCGGTTCGGCTCGAAGGCGACCTCGCTGCAGCAGCGCCATTCTACGGTGCCGTTCCCCGAGAAGGCATTCCGAAAATCAAGGCGGCCATTATGGTCCATCATGGAGAACTCGACAAAGGCCTCGCCGCCTCCTGGCCCGCTTACGCGGATGCGCTGAAGGCCGCCAACGTTCCGCACGAAGGGTATATTTATCCGGGTGCCGTACACGGTTTTAACTGCGACGCCACTCCGGAACGGTATAACAAAGCAGCTGCGGATCTGGCGTGGCAGCGGACGATCGACTGGTTTAACAAATACGCCCGCGCCTGATCGTGCGGGCAACCGATTACCAGGTTTGCCGCCGCAACCCGCCTACGAAGTCGAAGTGTCGATCGCGGCTCATGACAGGCGTCGAGTGCTGACGGCTGAGAGCTGCGATCCATAGGTCGTTGGCCGGAATCGGGGTACCCGCAGATTTCAATTCCAGCCGGATCGCGGCATAATGTCGGGCGGTTTCGATGCCGATGTCCAGTACGGTGCATCGTTCAAGCATTCGCCGCAGGGATCTGTGATAGGCTTCGCGATAACGAGATCGCGCGATACCATAAGCGAACTCCCCGGCCACTATACCGGAATGGCAAGCTCGCGAGCCTCCAATACGATCTCAACCGCGGTCGGCATGCTGTCCAGGTATGCGGAAAGAGCGTTAGTGTCCAGAATCAGATTCGGTCCTCAGGTTCTATTTGTTCGAACTCGCGGTCGATGACCTTCTGAATTCGGACGGTTTCTTTGTGGAGGTGAGCCAACTCACCCGCGCATTCGAGCCAGGGCATGCCGGGGCGCTGAATGCCGAGAGAAAGCTTTTCTTCCACCGCCTGAGTTACGTATTCGCGAAGTGGAATTCCCATCGCGACAGCGGTGGCCTTCGCCTTACGAAATGTAGCGTCGGGGATCTCCAGGGTCGTCTTCATGGGGCCAGTATCCCATATTTATGGGATGATTCCGACGATTGCAGGATGGCTGGCAACTTCCTGCGTGTGGCATTTCTGTCAAAAGGCCCGCAAGGATGTCACGGCGGCCTGGATGGAAATCTGTCAGCGATCGTCTTTTTCTTAGCGGCTCGTCCGCGCGTTATAGTAGTCAAAACGCGCCCCGTCTCCGCGTCCCTCATAACAAGGAGATTAAAATGAACCGCCGTCACCTCTTTCAACTGGCGAGTCAAGTCGCGGCCGGGGCTACCGCCGCGCAATTATTCGTCCCTTCGGCTTCTGCCGGGACTCCCGCCGAGGAAGACTTCTGGGCTTCGATACGCAACGAGTTTACGACCGACAGGACCGTCGTGAATCTCAACAATGGGTATGCCAGCCCCGCTCCCCGCACCGTGCAGGAGGCGGTTCGGCGATATACGGACTACACCAACATGGGTCCGTATCACACCATGATCCGTGAACTCGAGCCGAAGGTCGAGACGGCGCGGCGCATGATTGCCGAGACGGCGGGCTGCGATCCCGAAGAGATCGCCATCACCCGCAATTCGAGCGAATCGCTCGAGATCGCGCAATTTGGGCTGGAACTGAAGCCGGGCGATGAGGTGGTCACGACCAACCAGGATTATCCGCGCATGATCACCACGTATCAGCAGCGCGAGCGGCGGGACGGGATCAAGCTGAAGCAGATCTCGTTTCCGGTGCCGGTGACGAGCATGGACGATCTGTACGACCGGTTCGAGAAGGCAATCACGCCAAAGACGAAGGTGATGCATTTCTGCCATATCACCAATCGGACCGGGCAGATCTTCCCGGTGCGGCGGCTGTGCGATCTGGCGGCTTCGCGCGGAATTATCTCGATAGTCGACGGCGCGCACGCCTTCAGCCAGTTTCCGTATAAGATCTCGGACTTCAACTGCGATTACTATGGTGTTAGCCTGCATAAGTGGACGTTCGCGCCCATGGGGACTGGGTTTCTGTATGTCAAACGGTCGCGGATTAAAGATACATGGCCGTTGTTTGCGGCGGGTCCGGGGCAGAGAGATAACATTCGCAAGTTCGAAGAGATCGGGACGCACCCGGCGGCGATTCACAACGGGATTTGCGAGGCGATCGCCTTCAACCGCGGCATAGGCATCGAGCGGAAGGCGGCGCGGTTGCGTTACCTCCGCGATCGCTGGGCGGCAGGCTTTGCCGACAATCCGAAGATTTCGATTCTGCACAACCCGGCGCCGGAGATGTCATGTGGAATCGGGATGATTGGGGTGAAGGGCGATGTTTCGAAACTGACTTCCGTGCTCCAGTCGAAGTACGGAATCTATCTCGGAATGATGGGGCACGAGGAGTACACAGGCATCCGAATTACCGCGAGCGTTTATACGACGGTGCAGGAGATCGATTACTTCATCAATGCCGTAAACAAGGAGACGCCTAACGTTTAGGCGGCTCTTCGGCGGCGTCCGCTGAGGAGGTAAAGGGCGGCGCGGAGTTCGAGCAATGGGTCCGCCGAGGGATCGATTCCGTCTACTCGGGGGATCGGGTCGAAGATGATGTGTTTCTGGGCGGGGGCGTCTTCGGGAACCGACGTCGTCAGAGTGATCTTGCCCAGTTCGGCAATGGGACGGTCCTCAGGCCAGTGTACGGTAGCGTCGTCCACAACGTCTTTGGGGTCGGCGATCTGAACCAGAATGCGGAATGCGATGGGGCCGATGGCAATTCTTTCGGTGAGTTCGTCGAACAGGTAGTTGGGCGTCTTTGCGGCGGCTTCAGCTTCGGACAGATGTTGGTTGCCTGCTTCGGGCACGATGCGATAACGCCCAAATTTGCCGACTCCGCTCGCATTCGTGAAATTATAGGCCGTTATGCCGAAGTACGATTCGCGCGCAAAGCTGGAAGGCGCGGGTTTTGGTAGTTGCACAAATCGGAGCGTAGCGGGATGCGTTGAGACGAAAAGCGTCGGATCGCCTGAGGCCAGTGCGCGAAGGAATTCAAGAAACTCATCTCCGGTCCGCACGGGAAAACCGTCGGCGGAGTGGCTGACTATGTCGGTATGCACCCGTTCGGCGAGATGAAAGCGGATTGCCATGCCGCGCGGGTTGGCGTTGGGGTCGTTATCGGGAATAAGCGGCACTCCGGTGGAATTGGAGAAGCGAACGGTGACCGGGATAGATTCGCGGGTGACGTGCGGGGCTCTCGTAAGCGTGGCTGCTTCCGGCGACGGAGTGAAAGTTCCGGTGAGCAGGGCGCCTTTGGCGTGGGCCGGGCGGAGGCCGGGATGCAGCCCGAAGATGGCGTCGAACTGCTTGAGAAGAGCTTCACTGAGGGCGATCAGTTTTTCGTCGTAGGGAAGCGGCATATGCCGAGTTTACGGTGCGTTGAGGGCAATCGCGATCTCGCGGTGTACGGTTTCCCACTCCGGCGTGGCGGGGTCGACTACACCAGGATCTGGGGAGCTTCGATAGGAAGGAGTTCTATGGGCGAAGCGGCGGCGTATTCGGCGGTGAAGTCCTCGGGCGGGCCTCCGATGAATTCGGCGGCGACGCCTGAACTGAGCTGGAGATCCCATGCCTTGCGGATATCGGCGGCTCCCGCGAGCGAGATCGCGCTTCGGATTTTCAAAGCGTTTTTGTGCGGCCACCCAGAGGGCGAGATGGCTCCGGCGGAGTGGCCTGCGATGACGACTCGTTGGGGGATCAAGGTTATGGGTCCGAACCGTTCGGTAAGGTGCTTCCACGGCAACGGCGTCGAGGGCGGTCCGGGCCCGCCTCCTCCGAGTTGGCCAATGCGGCGGCATTCAATGTTCCATGTGGCGATGCCGGATTGGGTATCAGGAGTTCGCAGGGGAGGATTGGCGTGGGTAGGGTCGAAACGGGCTCTCCGGAAGCATTCGAACCTGGCGGAAACTGATGGGGGATCGGGGCCGTAAGCGATGGGACATCCATCCGGTAGCGGCGGGTTCGAGTTGTGGCCAGAGGTTACGGCGAACGTAAAGGTAACCCGCGCCGGGTCCCCCCGCAGACCCATTTGACGGAGCCTGGTCCGATGCCGATGGCCCTCCGATCGCGATCATGGAGAGTTGACCGGCGGAGAGGCTGCAGTGAAGGCCGCTCTTCTCGCGGTCTGTTATCGACTGCAAGACCGGAGGCAGGCGAGGTCATTTCTTCGAATCTACAGTCCGGGCGTTTCGAAATACCTCAGGAGTTTGATTCGGCCAGTGGCGATGTGGAGGCGGGCGGTCTGGGCCGAGCAGCCCAGCTGCGTGGCCACCGAATCCACCGGGCGCTGCTCTACGTCCCGCAGCAGCAGGGCCGCACGCTCGTCGGTGGTGAGTTGTTTCAGGGCTTCGGTCAGCGTGTGAGACATCCAGGCCCGGGGTGCGACGGCAACGGTCTTAGCCGGACTGACTCTGCGCATGGCATGGATCCTGTCAGGCTGCCGGGGCCAAAAACTCAATGTTTTCATCGACTTCGATCTCAAGCCGATCAATCTTTTCCTGGCAGCGGATGCAGTAAGCCGCCCACGGTACCGCGGCCATTCGCTTTGGCATGATGTCTTCCTCGCAGTGCAGGCACACGCCGAACGTGCCGTTGGTGACGCGCGCCAGCGCCTGGCGGATCAGGCGAAGCATCTTTGAATCGCGATCCAGATTGCGAACCGCGAGTTCGCGTTCGCCCATTTGCTGCACTTCATCGATAGCGTCAGGCGCCTTTTCGATGACGATCTCATCCCGGTTGCGCAGCGAACCAGTCAATTCCGCCTGCCGTGTGCGCAGGAGGGTCGTTAGTTTTTCGGTTTCAACCCGAGTCATTTCGAGCGTATAGTGCCCCGAGACGAAGAATATTCTCCGATTTTTTTAATGTCGGTATATTTCTGAAGGTCGGGGGAGGGGATAGAGGGTGCTGAAAACCGTTCGAAGCTGGCTCCATACCAAGTTATTCGTGTCCCCTATCAAGTCAACGTGCAGGGAA
>Ga0302319_10011837_pt1 | contig 16518 bp, 13 predicted proteins | sample Bog_T0_2_FD_203319 | JGI IMG/M metagenome (GOLD analysis project Ga0302319, IMG submission 203319) | Peat permafrost microbial communities from Stordalen Mire near Abisko, Sweden - Bog_T0_2 | ecosystem: Environmental > Terrestrial > Soil > Wetlands > Peat | place: Sweden: Abisko, Stordalen Mire...
GAAGTTCGTCACCTACGACTTTGAGCGCCAGACCGCCGGCGCAACCAAAGTCGGTACCAGCGAGTTCGCCACCCGCATCATCGGCAATATGTAACGGCAGTGATCAGTGGACAGTCGTCAGTGGTCAGTTTTCAGGCTGAGTGGAGCCGCACGAAATTGGGTGCCTCATCCATACGACGTTCTTTGTCGGATGGGTGGGATAGCACGAACCGCAATCAGCTTTGAAAGGGCACATCTGGGTGCCTTGCTGCAACCGCTGCATCGCTTTGTAACAGGGCACGACTTCAGTCGTGCCGCAATGTCGACGAATTTGAAGGGGGGCTCTAGCCCCTGAGGGAATCCGGCTTATCAGCCAGATTCCCCTATGAGAACTCGATAAGAGATAGACAAGGAGAAGAAGAATGCGCAAGAAAATCACCATCGTAGGCGCCGGCAACGTCGGCTCAACCGCCGCGCACTGGATTATGGCCAAGGAACTGGCCGACGTTGTGCTCATCGATGTCGTCGAGGGCATGCCCCAGGGCAAGGCGCTCGACCTGCAACAGGCTCAGCCCATCGAGCGCTCCGATGTCCACATCCTGGGCACCAACGACTATGCCGACACCGCCCACAGCGACATCGTCATCATTACTGCCGGCATTCCGCGCAAGCCCGGAATGAGCCGCGACGATCTGCTCCACACCAACTTCAAGATCATGTCCGACGTCGTCTCCAAGGTGGTCGCCTATTCGCCCGAGTCCATCCTCATCGTGGTCTCCAACCCCCTCGACGCCATGGTGCAGACCGCATACCGCCAGTCGGGATTCAACCGCGAGCGTGTGCTGGGCATGGCCGGCATCCTCGATTCCGGGCGGTTCAAGAGCTTCATTTCAGAGGAATTGAAGGTCAGCGTAAACAACATGAGCTGTCTTGTTCTGGGCGGACACGGAGACACTATGGTCCCTCTCATCGCCCATACGACCGTGGCCGGTATCCCGATCACCGAGTTGCTCTCAAAGGAGCGCATCGACGCCATCGTGCAGCGCACCCGCGACGGCGGCGCGGAGATCGTCAAGCACCTCAAGACCGGCAGCGCCTATTACGCGCCCTCGGCGGCAGCGGTCGAAATGGCTGAAGCCATCCTCAAGGACAAGAAGAAGATCCTGCCCTGCGCCGCTTATCTGCAGGGCGAGTACGGCATCGACGGCTACTACATCGGCGTGCCCTGCAAGCTGGGAGCAGGCGGCCTGGAGCAGATTGTCGAAATCAAACTCAGCGACGAAGAACACGCAGCGTTGAAGAGGAGCGCTGCGGCCGTGAAGGAACTCTGCGACGTCATTGGCGTCTAAATCAAGCCGGCAAAACAGCAGCCCCAGGCCTTGTTCCAGAGACCTGGGGCTTTCTTCTTCTCACGGCGGATTCACCGCTTTACAAACTCTACGACCTTGGGCCCAATCTCGCCCGTGCACTCTACAGGCGCCATGTGTCCGCACCCAGGAAACACATCCAACTCCGACTGCGGTACCAGTTGATGCATCTTCTCACCGTGGCGCAGCGGAGTGATCTTGTCTTCACTACCCCACACCAGCAGCACCGGCATCTTCAACTCCGGCAGAAGTGCGTCGGTGGCGTCTTTGCCGGTGAGCATCGTCGCCAGCGCCCGATGAATCACCAACGCATTTTTCCTTGAAACCCGCAGAATATCCCTGGCCACAAACCCGGGAACCGTCGGCGGGTGCGGAAACAACAAGACATCCAACTGGTCCAGTTCCGCCGGCGTCTTCGGCGTAAACAGACCTGTATCCCAGTCCGGCTTCGCATATAGACCCGCCGAGTCAAACAGAATCAGCCGCCGCACCTGCTCCGGGTGCTCGCTGGCAACCCGTTGCACAATCCAGCCGCCCATGGACCAGCCGCCCAGGTCCACCTGCTTCAACCCCATCGCATCCAGAAAACCCACCACCACGCCAGCCTCGTCGGGGATCGAGTAGGAGAAATCGCTCGGCCTCTGGCTGCGCCCGTAGCCAACCAGATCCGGCATGTAAACGCGATACCCTGCCTTCGCTAGCCACGGCGCCAGGTTCCGCCAGTCCTCCGCGCGCCCGCCCAGCCCGTGCACCAGCACCACCACCGGCCCGCTTGCCAGCCCCTTCGCAAGGTAGTGCACCCGGTGGCCTTCCACGGTCACCGTCTTGCTCTCAAAACCGGCGAGACACATCCGCGCATACATCAACTGGTTGAAATAGGTCACCGGCCGTACAAAAAAGCCGAGCCCTGCCAGAACTCCCACCAGCACCACCGCGCCTGCCGTCCACTTGATCCACTTCATCGTCTCTCTCACTTCCCTGCTTTCATTATTGGTGCCCGTTGCCAGCCCGCTTCCATCACCCGCACCGTCACCGGGTCCAGCACCAGCGCGTTGGGCCTGTTCCACTCCGCACGTTCTACCCAGCGCACAGCTTCGGCGTCGGAGGACGCCAGCAACTGGCCATCCGTCACCCTGCAAAGGTAGTCCGCAATCACATAATGGTAGCGGACGCGCTCGCCTTCTTTGTGAATCCGGTCGAGCAACTCAATCAGCTCCACCACCTCCACCACAAGCCCGGTCTCTTCCCGCACCTCGCGCACAAGCGCCGCCTCCAGCGATTCGCCCACCTCCACCAGCCCGCCCGGCAGCGACCAACACCCTTTCATCGGCTCAGTGCCGCGCCGCACCAGCAGCACGCGCCCTTCGCTGACCACCACCGCGCCCACACCCACCAGCGGTGTCTCTGGAAACTCTCGTTGCATAATTCTCCGTTCACCTTGAGACCTCTCCACGATACCGCCCACCCGGCACTCCTGAGCAACAAGCCTGCGTTCTTGGGTTGGGCGAACGGAAGCACGAGGGACCACGGCCCACCTCATAAGCAGCAGCCCGCCGCCCCCGCCATGCATCTTTCGCCGCAGGATGGCATCAAAGCAAAAAGGAGAAACCCATGGCGGAATTCACGCTGCGTATTGACGGAATGCACTGCGGCGCCTGCGTCAAGCGGGTCAGCCAGGCCCTAGCCTCGGTCCAGGGCGCGGTCGTCAAAGAAGTCCAGGTCGGAGCCGCCCGCCTCACCTCCACCCAGGACCCCGCCCCGGTCGATCTTGCCCTGGCCGCTATCGCAAAGGCTGGCTTCACCGCCCATCTGGAGTCATAATTCCCTCCATGCCCACGCCCGCGACTGAAACGCTCGCGCTGCCAGTCCTCGGCATGAGCTGCGCCTCCTGTCAACACCACGTTGAGCAGGCTCTTCGCTCAACCGCAGGCGTTGCATCCGCGCATGTGGATCTGATGGCGCACCGCGCCAGCGTGGTTTTCGATCCGGCCATCACCGCACCCCAGGCACTGGTCGATGCCATTCGCTCCGCCGGGTATGACGCTGTCCTCCCCCGCGCCGGTGAGACGGGAACAGAGCCACAAGCCAATGCCCATCAATCCGGCCTCGATCTGAGGGCCCTGGCAACGCTCGTGGCCGGAGCAGCAGCCATGCTGCTGGCCATGCCCCTCGGCAGCAACATGGGCGCCCTCGACCAGGCCCTCATGCGCTGGCTGCCCTGGCTTTACACTCTCCCGCCCAACCAGCTCCGCTGGACCCTGCTGCTTCTCACCGCGCTCTTGATGGTCTGGGCCGGCCGCGGCATCTATGTCAGCGCCGTCCGCGCACTCAGCCACGGCGCAACCAACATGAATACGCTTGTGGGTCTCGGAACCAGCGTCGCCTTTGCTTACTCCGCCTACGCAACGATCTGGCCTGCGCCGGACCGCCAGGTCTACTTTGACGCGGTGCTGCTGATCATCGGCTTTCTGCTGCTGGGCAAGGCCCTTGAAGGCCGGGCCAAACGCCGCGCCCTGGCTGCTCTCGACTCGCTCTCGCGTCTGCGCCCCATCACCGCCCGCCTGCTCCACTTTGGCCTTCAAACCCTCATCCCGCTCGAAGAGCTTCGAGTCGGCGACAGCATCCTCATCCTGCCCGGCGAGCGCGTCCCGGTGGACGCTACCATCCTCGAAGGCCGCACCACCGTGGACGAATCCATGCTGACCGGCGAGCCCACCCCGCTCCCCCGTGAGCCCGGCGGCCGGGTTCTGGCCGGCTCGCTCAACTACGACGGCGCCATCACCTGCCGTGCTGAGTCGCTGGGAGAAGCTACGGTTCTGGCCCAGATTACCCGCATGGTCCAGCAGGCTCAGGGCTCTCGCGCTCCCATGGAGCGCCTCGCCGACCGCGCCAGCGCCATCTTCGTTCCCGTCGTGCTGGGTCTTGCTACCATGACCTTTGCCGCCTGGCTCCTCTTCGCCCATTCGCTCCCACTGGCCCTGGCCAACACCGTCGCCGTCCTGGTCATTGCCTGCCCGTGCGCCATGGGCCTTGCCGTACCGGCAGCGCTCACGGTCGCTGTTGGGCGCGGCGCACAGCTCGGCGTGCTCTTCAAGGGCGGTGAGGCCCTCGAACGCATCGGCCACCTGGACGCCATCGTCCTCGACAAGACCGGAACACTGACCGTCGGCCGCCCCGTACTTTCCGGCGTTCACTCCCTCGCTGGCCATTCGGAGGCAGTGCTCCTCCGGCTGGCCGCCGCGGCCGAGGAGCGCTCCAACCATCCGCTGGCCCACGCAATCATAGATGCTGCCCATGAGCGCGGTCTGGTCTGGCAACCCGCCGCCGACGTGCAGATCCTTCCCGGTCGCGGGCTGACTGGCAAGGTCGAAGGCCAGGACTGCATGCTCGGCAATGAGGCTCTCTTTCAGGAGTTGTTCGTCCCGCTGCCCGCCGACATCGCTCCCTCCGCACCGGGAGTCACCCGCCTGTGGATGGCCCTCGACCGCAAGCCCGCCGGCTACTTCGACGCGCGCGACGCCCTCCGCCCCGACGCCGCGGCAGCCATCGCCGCCCTCCGCCAGCTCGGTCTCCGTATCCTCATGCTCACTGGCGACTCCGCTGCCGCAGCCGCGCCCATCGCCCAGCAAGCCGGCATCACTGAAGTGGAAGCCGCCCTCGACCCCGCCGGAAAGCTCGCCCGCATCCGCCAACTCCAGCAATCCGGCCTCCGCGTCGCCATGGTCGGCGACGGCATCAACGATGCAGCGGCTCTGGCCCAGGCAGACGCCGGCATCGCCATGGGCTCCGGCGCGGACCTGGCACAGGAGGCCGGCGACGTGCTCCTGCTGCGCGCCCGTCCCGCAGCCATTCCCGCCGCGCTCGGCCTGGCTCGCTCCACCTTGAGCATCATGCGTCAGAACCTGCTCTGGGCCGCCGGCTACAACCTGCTGGGCATTCCCCTGGCCGCGGGTGTGCTCTACCCCGCCTTCCACATTCTGCTCAACCCCTGGGTAGCCGCCGCAGCCATGGCTCTCAGCTCGGTCTCAGTGCTGGCCAACAGCCTCCGCCTCCGCCGCTGGTCTTGGAAGAGCATCTGAAATCACCATCCGCAAGAAGCGTCAATCGCTGTCCTCCGCCCGCCCGTTTCCGCGTCTAACTGAAGTTGGCTTGGCCCGCCCAGGCCGTTCCGGCACGGTAAACTAACCCAAGGCCATTCAGTGCGCATCCTCACCCGCTACATCCTCGGCGAAATCCTCTCCCACACGCTCATCGGATGCGCGCTCTTCACCTTCATTCTCTTCATGCGCGACCTGCCGCACATCCTTGAGATGGTGGTCCGCAACAGTTCCACCTTCTCCAACGTGATGGAGATCTTTCTCTTCACGCTGCCCAACACCTTCAAGGTCACCATCCCAATGGCCGTGCTGGTGGGCGTGCTGCTGGGCCTGAGCCGCCTGGCAGCCGACAGCGAGATCGTCGCCATGCGCGCCTCCGGCCTGGGCATTGGGTACTTCGTCCGGGTATCCGCCATCGTCGCCGTCACTGGAACGCTGATCGGCCTGGCGAATGCCCTCTACGTTGCCCCGCGCGCCAACAAGGCCATCCTGGAGATGGAACAAGAACTGGAGACCTCGCAGGCCTCTTACGAGATTCAACCCCGCGTCTTCTATGAGGACTTCAAGAACTTCGTTCTTTACGTGCAGGACGTGCGTGCAGGCACCGGCGCGGCCAACTGGCGCCAGGTCTTCATGGCTGACGTCACCGACCCCTCCAACCCGCTCATCACCACCGCTTCCTCTGCCACTGTCGCCAACGACAGCCCACAGGAGTTGCTGATGCGGCTCCGCGACGGCTCGCGCCACGAGACCGTCCCCGGCCAGTCGCAGCAATACAATATTTCTACCTTCGTCACCATGGACCTGCCCCTGGCCCTCAGCCAGCAGAGCGATGTGCACCTGGGCCGCATGGACACGGCCATCTATGCCCTGCCCATGCGTGCGCTGCTCAGTCGAACGCACGGCCCCGACGCCAAGCGGTTCCTGATCGAATTGAACAACCGCTTCGCGTTTCCGGCTGCCTGCCTGGTCCTGATGCTGGTCGGCGTACCGCTTGGCGTCGCTTCCCGCCGAGGCGGCAAGAGCTCCGGCTTCGTCTTCACCATCCTCCTGGTCCTGGTTTACTACGTCCTCTCCTATACCGGCATCGCCCTCAGCAAGCAGGACAAGGTCTCCCCCTTCTTCGGCGTTTGGCTGGCCAACCTGCTCTTCGCCGTGGCCGGCATCTTCCTGCTCTGGCAGATGGCCTCCGGTGGCCGCATCCTCGGCGCATTCGCCAGTTGGGCCGCCCGCTCCCCCAAACCCGCCTCTGGGGACCTGCTCAAGCCCAACGGCCAGCACCATCCCGGCTTCCTCAGCCGCTTTCAGCCCCGCCCGCTTCGATCCAAGGCGCGCCACGCCTTCCCTCGCATCCTGGACGAATACGTGGTCCGCGAGTTCCTGAACACCTTCTTCCTCGTCCTGGCCAGCTTCGTCATGCTCATGCTCGTCTTTACCTTCTTTGAGCTGATCGGCGACATCATCCGCAACCACATTCCGCTCGGCATCGTCGGCGACTACCTCATGAACCTCACGCCCAGCATGCTCTACCAGATCGCCCCGCTGGCCGTGCTGATCGCAGTGCTGGTCACCTTTGGAGTGCTGAACCGCAACTCGGAACTGATCGCCATGAAGGCGACCGGCATCAGCCTCTACCGCCTCGTGGTTCCCATTGTCGCCATCTCCGCCGTTCTCGCCATCAGCCTTTTCCTCTTCGACGAGTTCTACCTGCCGCAGGCCAATCGCCGCCAGGAGGCGCTCCGCTCGGTCATCAAAGGCCGCCCGCCCCAGACCTTCCTCCACCCTGAGCAGAAGTGGATCTTTGGCCAGCCGCACCCCGGCGAGCCCGGCCGCATCTTCTACTACCAGTTCTTCGACCTGGACCACACCGAATTCGCCAATCTCTCCGTCTTCGAATTCGACCCCTCCACCTTCGCTATCTCCCGCCGCATCTCCGCCACGCGTGTCTTCTGGAACCCCAGGACAGCCTCATGGCTCTTCCAGAATGGCTGGGAGTGTGACATCGACGGCCCCAAGGTGACCGAGTACCGCGAGTTCAAGCAGACCTCCTTCGCTGAGATTCACGAAGACCCCGAGTACTTCAAGAAGGAGAACAAGCAGGCCCAGGAGATGAACTTCGGCCAGCTCGACCGCTACATTGCCGACCTCGGCCAGAGCGGCTTTGACACCAAACGCCTCAGCGTCGCCCTGTGGCACAAATTGGCTTACCCCCTCATCGCCGTCGTCATGGCTGTCCTCGCCATTCCCTTCGCGCTTTCGATGGGCCGCCGCGGCTCGCTCACTGGCATCGCCGTTGCCATTGCAGTCGCCCTCGCCTACTGGGTCGTCGACGGCCTCTTCGGCGCCATGGGCAGCGTCAACTATCTGCCAGCCGCCCTCGCTGCCTGGTTCTCTGACATCCTCTTTGGCCTGGTGGGCGGATACCTGCTGCTGCGGACGCCGACCTAGGAAATCCAGGTGCGCGGTTGGTTTAGCTGCGTCTGCCCGTACAATAAGACCATGTTCCGCGATCTGGCCCCACTCTTCGCTTACATGCGCCGCTACCGCTGGGGATACCTATGGGGCACCCTCTCCTGTGTTGCCACCAATGCAGTCGCCGTCCAATTCCCCAGGGTCATCCAGGTCGCCATCGACGAGATGGGACACGGCGTGGTGCGCAGCAGGATCTTGCTCTTCGCCGGCCTGCTGGTCCTGATCGCGGTCATCAAGGGGGTCTTCCTCTACGCCCAGCGCTGGATCCTCATCGGCATCTCCCGCGAAATCGAGTTCGACCTGCGCAACGACCTCTTCCTCAACCTCGAGCGCCAGGATTCCGGCTTCTATCAGCGCTATCGCACCGGCGACATCATGGCCCGGCTCACCAACGACCTGAATGCCGTGCGCAACATGCTGGGCCCGGCCCTCATGTATAGCGCCAACACCGTCTTCTTTACCGTCGGCGCCCTCTACTACGTGCTCCGCATCAGTCCCTGGCTCACCCTGCTCGCGCTGGCGCCCATGCCGCTGGCCTCGATTCTGGTGCAGTACCTCGGCAGCCGCATCCACGACCGCTTCGAACACATCCAGGCCAGTTTCTCTGAGATCTCCTCGCAGGCCCAGGAAAACTACTCCGGCGCCCGCCTCATCCGCGCCTTTGCCCGCGAAGACTCCGAGATCGGCCTCTTCGAACGTCTCAATCTGCAATACATCAAGCGCGCGCTGCGACTGGTTCAGCTCATGGGCATGCTCTGGCCCTCGCTCGAATTCATCCTCGGCGTCTCCATGATCATCACCCTCATGGCCGGCGGCCATCTGGTCATCGAACACCGCATCACCGTGGGCCAGTTCGTTGCCTTCAACACTTACATGATCCTGCTGATCTGGCCCATCATCGCCGTCGGCTGGGTGGTCAATCTCTTCCAGCGCGGCACCGCCTCCATGAAACGGATCGATGAATTGCTCAAGGCCGCGCCCGCCATCAACGACAGCACCGCCGACGCGTCCATCCCCGCCGATGCGGTCCTCCAGGGCGAGATCGAGTTCCGCGGCTTGAGCTTCAATTACGAAGACACAGCCGTTCTCCACGACATCTCGCTCACCGTTCCCGCCGGCTCCAGCCTGGCCATCGTCGGCCCCACCGGTTCGGGCAAGACCACGCTGGTCAGCCTGCTTTCGCGCATGTACGAAGCGCCGGAAGGCTCACTGCTCATTGACGGCCGTCCGATCCGCGACTTCCCCCTGGCCGTTCTCCGCCGCAATATCGGCATGGTCCCGCAGGAGACCTTCCTGTTCAGCGAAACCATCCGCGAAAACCTCACCTTTGGCGCACCGCACGCAGAGCCTGAGGCCATGCTGGAAGCTGCCCAAGCCGCTCACATCCGCCTTGAGTTCGAGGAGTTTCCGCAGGGGTTTGAAACCATGGTCGGGGAGCGCGGCGTCACCCTCTCCGGAGGTCAGAAGCAGCGCGCAGCCATTGCGCGCGCCCTCCTCCGCCGCCCCGCCATCCTCATCCTCGACGACGCGTTGGCATCGGTCGATACCTACACCGAAGAACGCATCCTGGGCGGATTGCGCGGCTACACCTCCGCATCCACCACCATCCTCATCTCCCACCGCGTCTCCACCGTCCGCAATGCCGACCAGATCGCTGTGCTCGACCGGGGAAGAATTGTGGAGATTGGCAAGCACGATGAGTTGCTGGCGCTCGATGGCTACTACGCCAGCCTCTATCAGAAGCAACAACTCGAAGAAGAGCTCACCGTCGCCGGATGAGTTCCCATCCCGTTCATTCGGCCCGCTCCTCGCATTTTGCCGAAGTTGGCGGAATAACCCCTCAGGCAGTCCAGCTTGAGCCGGCAGCCGCCTCCGAGAAGCCCTCTGTGCTGTCCATCCCCGCATGGCTCCGCAAGGGCATCGCGATCACGCGCGCCTGCGCGGGGTTGGCCTCGGGGTCCTTGGCCACCTGCCGCCACGCATCCCGAACGTTCCGCACACACTCGATGGCGTGGTCGAACTTCTGCCGCGAAGACGACTGCGACGCCTGCAGGATCTGCGCAAAGATTGACGCGTAAAACTCGCTCAGCACCACCGCCGGCCGCCCGCCAACATCCATCCGGAGACGTGCCTGCAAATGGATGATAATGTCCAGCGCGCGCTTCACTGCCTCGCGCCGCCCCGCCGCGTCGCCACGCTCCACCGCCGCCCCGGCGGCGTGGAGAAAGCGGATGATCCCGTCGTAGAGCGCCACCACCAGGTCAACGGCAGAAGCGCCTTCCAGCGCATGTTCCTGATAACTTGACATCGATCTCCTTAGCCGTTCGTGCTCTGGTTGTAGCCGGTAATTGCCGAATACAGTTCATTCACGCCCTGCAGCTGCGAAGGCAATTGCTGCATGATCTGGTTGGCGCTGTTCAGCTCGGCCGTCAGGCTCTTCTGCTCGGCCGAGATAATGCTGTTCTCCCGCGAAATGTCCGCATTCAGCGTCGATTCGATATTGCTGTTTGAAACGGATGCCAGCGAGAGAGCCCCTTTTGACGAGCCGGTTCCAGCGTTATTCAGCAGGCTCGCAAAGCTCGTTCCCCAGCTGTTCGCATTCTGGAAGAACCCCAGCACGCCGCCGTAGTCGGAGTTCAACACCGAGTCCAGGCTGGTCGCATCGAAGGTCAACGAGCCATCGTCCTTCTTGGAGATCGTGATTCCAAGATTCGCAAGACCGGCGATGTCCGTCCCGCCGCCGTTGTAGTTCAGCCCCTTGCTCGTGGTTGCATCGGTAATCGCGGAGGTCACCGTGAGGGCTCCGGTCGAACCCGCAGTCCCTGAGAGCAACGACAGATACGAGCCTGTGCTGTTGGTCACTACGTTCGCTGTTACTCCGATGCTGGCCGCGTTGATCGCCTTCGCCATCCCCGCCAGCGTGTTGTCGGTCGAGCCCAGCGTAATCGTCTGCGCTGTTCCACTTCCTACCTGGATGGTGATTGAACCCGACAGCGTATCGCCTGCGTTCTTGATCGGATCCAGATACCCGCTCGGGTTCTGCGAGTTCACCCCCCCAAGAAGCTCCTGCTGCAACAGCGAGAGCGTCGGCGACCCGTACAGCGGCTCGGAGTTGCCCGAGCTGTCGTTGCCCTCTTGCGTGTTAATCGCGCTGATCAACGAGTTGTAGTCGTTGACCATCGTGGCAATGGTGCTCTCGACCGAAGTGTTGTCATTGCCAATGACCACCTGCACCTGCTCCAGGCTGCCGTCGGACTGCTTCGAACTGGGTGCCAGAAGTTGAAATGTCACCCCCGGTATCAGGTTCGCCACAGTGTTGGAGGCACTGCTCAGGTTCACGCCGTCCACGGCCAGCTTGGCATCCGTGCCCGTTACCGTTGGGTTGTACCCCAGCGCCGTGCTCGAGTCGACGATGCTGGACGCAACCGCCAGTGTCCCGCTCGACCCGGAGTCCTGCGAGAACGACAGGCTCGACGAGCCATCGCTGTTGGTCACCACGCTGGCTGTTACGCCGATCCCGGCCCCGGTGATTGCGCTGGCTAGACCGGCAAGTGTATTGGCTCCGGTCCCGGTCCCGGTATAGATGGTGTTGGCCGCCGGGCTCGACGGCGCGGCGCCAATCACAATCGTCTGCGGGGTTCCGCTCCCGTTGGTGATCACCAGGCTCCCCGACATCGTATCCCCGGCATTGGCAATCGGGGCCAGAGCACCCGCAGATGTTGAGGAAGCGGTATAACCCAGCGCCGTGTTCGTCGCCGCCACAATCGAGTTCGCGCTGATCGTGATGTTCCCGTTCGCCCCGGACGTCCCCGAAACGAGGCTCAGCCTCGAGCCGGATGAATCCGTCAGCACGCTCGCCGTCACTCCCACCCCGGATGAGTTGATCGCCGACGCCAGCCCGGCCAGCGTGTTGTCCGTCGAGTTCAGCGTAATCGTGTGCGCGGTGCCAGTGGCTCCCACCTTCAGCGTGATCGACCCGGAAAGCGTGTCGCTGGAACTCGGAATCGGAGCCAGGTATCCGCTGGATGTCTTCGCCAGCGACGTCACCACCACAGTGTGCGTCCCCGCAATCGCGGAAGAGGACGCCGACGTCAGTTGAAGCACATTGGTGTCGGAGCTTGAGCCCGTCTTCTGCGACATGATCCCCTGAAGGTCAGTCAGCTGGCTCAAATCATTCGAGAGATTCGAAAACAGCGTCCCCAGGCTCGAGATCGCCGTGTCCTGCTTCTGCAGGGCCGTCAGCTGCGTCTTCCAGGGAGTCTCCACATTCTGCAGATTCCCCACAATGGCAGCCACCGTCGAACTTACATCGAATCCGGCTCCGCTGGTCGGCGATCCGAAACTCAGTCCTACCGTTCCCATCTGGACCTCCCGTCCAACTCAAGCAGCCTGAGAGCCAACCAGCTTTCTGCCGGATTGGAAGAATCTCATGACCGCCGGGCTCACCTGGCCAACATCAGAAAAAGGGCGCCCTGCCGGACGCCCTTCCCCTGCTTCCACTTCGAACCCCGCCGCCTTACTGCAGCAGCTTGGTCACTTCCTGCTGTACGCTGTTGGCCTGCGCCAGCGCCGAGATGCCGGTCTGGCTCAGAATCTCGTACTTCGACATGTTCGAGGTTGCCGTCGCATAGTCGGTGGCCTGCACCGCATTCTGCGCCGAGGTGATGTTCTGCTGCTGTGTGCTCAGCACTTCGCTGGCCGCGGTCAGCGTGTTGATCTGTGCGCCGATGTAGCCGTCCTGCCCCGCCACGTTGCTGATCGCCGCGTTCAGTGCGGTCAACGTGGCCTCTGCGTCGCTCTGATTGGACAAATCGGTGGCTGCCAAAGACTGCCCCGCCTTGTCCGAGTAGCTGATGGTGGCAATGCCGCCCGCGGTGGTTGCAACCCCCGCATCGATCGTGTCTGCTGCAGTGCCTCCGCCCCCGGCGGTAGCTACCTGGCTGGTCGTGCTGTCGGTCAGGCCATTGGCCAGGAAGGCGCCAGTGGTTATCCCGTCGCTGTATGCGGCCGTTGCCGTGTAAGCCAGTTGGGCAGGACCGGTGGCAAGCGACGTGTCGGTCAGGTTCGAGGTCACCTTCAATTCAGGGCTGTTGGTTGCGCTGCTGTTCAGCCCGAGTGTGCCGCCCACTGTGTCGTTCGCGGTCACTCCCAGAGCGGTGTTGGCGTTGAGGTAGTTCTTCAGGTCGTTCAAGGTAACCGAGCCCACGGTCTTGCCGGCGGTTGCCGCGGCCACTTGTGCCATGGTCACCGTGGTGGCCGCCTGGTTGCCAACCTGGAACGTGATCGACCCCGTCAGCACATCGGCGTTGGCGGCGCCCGCTACGGTCGCCGTTCCGCTAAAGCTGGCCGCCGTTGGCTGATTCCCGCTTCCCACCGAACCGGTAATCATGATGCCCCCGTCGGTCTGTGCGCCTGCCGCGGCATCGCCGGCCACTGCGGCCGTCGTGAAGCTGGCAGTCAGGCCGAGGCCCGAGTTGTTGATCGCGTTGATCATGCCCTGTGCCGTGTTGTTGTAGCCGGTGCCGACGCCCACCGAAATCACGTTCTGCACTACCGCGCCAGAGTTGGACAGAGTGTTGACCGTGATCGCCGTGCCGGTGCCGGCGGCGTTGAGAGTATCGCCGATCGCCGAGCCGGCTCCCAGGTCGACGAACACGCTGTTGCCCGATTTGCCGGAGCTGTAGGACATCGTGCCGTTCGAGTCGCCCAGGTTGGACGAAGACAGAGAGCGGATGTTGATCGCGTCGATCGATGCGCCGGCTGCCGATGAGTCGCCGGTGTAAATGTTGGTGTTCGAGTTGAAGACCGCGCTCTGGTTGTAGGTGGTGGTGGTGCCGATGTTGTTCACTTCGTCCAGGATCGACTGATACTCCTGGTTGGCCGCGGTATACTGCGAGCCGGTGAGAGAGCCGTTCGAGGCTTCGGTAGCCAGCGTCACGGCCCGGTTAAGCAGGTTTGTCACTTGCGAGAGGGCTCCATCGGCCACCTTCAACAGCGCCACGCCCTCACTGGCGTTGGTTTGCGACTGCGTCAGCGCAGTCTGGTTCGCCATCAGGCCGTTCACCAGCGAGAGGCCTGCGGCATCGTCGGCGCCCGAGTTGATCCTCGACCCGGAAGACAACTGCTGCAACACGGTTGACAGGCTGGAGTTCGAGTTGTTGAGGTTGTGCTCCGCATAGACAGCGTTCAGGTTATTCAAGACACCCAGGGACATGGGGTTCTCCTTGTTGGATGCGTTGAATTGCGTTTGCCTCTACCGCACTGCGCCCATTGTTTTGTGTTGCGCTGGGCTGCTGTTGCCGCTTGGCTCTCGCCGCATCTGGCCCCTTCTTCGGCCCTCCCTTCGCGGACTTTATCACCCCTCCCTTTTTGTCCTCACGGGGACACTCATCCCCTCTCTCCATCAACCTTTCCCAACACGCGCCGATAAACAACACGAAGGAGTTGAGCGCCCATGATCGAACTCACTCGGCTCAACGGAAACCCCATCGTCCTCAACAGCGACCTCATCAAGATCGCCGAATCCTCGCCCGACACCATGCTCACCCTCATCAATGGTGAAAAGCTGATCGTCCGCGAAGAATGCGCCGATGTCGTCGAACGCGTCCTCGCTTACCGCGCCCGCCTGCTTGCTGCCGTCGCGCGCCGCCTCGGCTCTGTCGGCGATGTCCAGCGCGTGGTCTCTCTCACTAGCCTCGATCTCTCTGACCAGCCCGCTGGTCCGTCCGCTTCGCGGCACGATCCACCGCGATGACCATCAACGATGAGCCCCGCTTCCGCGCAACCGCTCCTGGGAGGAGCCATTCATGGATAAGGCCAGTTTTGGCGGCGCATTTCTAGCCATTGCCGGGATCGTTGCCGGCCTCCTCATCGAGGGCGGCAACCTGGGCCAGATTCTGCAGCCGACTGCAGCCCTGATCGTCTTCGGCGGCACCATGGGCGCCGTCCTGCTGCAGTTCCCGCTCACCACTGTGGTTGCTGCCTTTCGCAACCTGGTCCACGTGTTTGCCGCGCCCGGCAGGCAGAACGGACAGCTTATCCGCCAGCTCGTCGCCTTCGCCAACAAGGCCCGCCGCCACGGTGTTGTCTCCCTCGACAGCGACCTGCAAACCATCGAAGATCCCTTCCTCAAACGCTCACTCATGCTGGCCGTCGACGGCACAGAACCCAACGACCTGCGCAAGATCATGCGCGTCAGTCTCGACTCCACCACTGAAAGCGAAGAGCGCCTTCCCGCCGTCTTCGAGTCCGCGGGCGGCTTTTCGCCCACCATCGGCATCCTCGGCGCGGTCCTCGGACTCATCCAGGTCATGCAGCATCTCGACAACATCAACGAGGTCGGCCGCGGAATCGCCGTCGCTTTCGTCGCCACCATCTATGGCGTCGGCATCGCTAACCTCTTCTTCCTGCCCTTCGCCGGAAAAATGCGCATCCGCATCCGCGAAGATCACCAGCGCCGCGAAATGATGCTCGAGGGAGTCATCTCCATCCTCGAAGGCATGAACCCCCGCATGCTTGAGGTCAAGCTCGGCGGCTTTGTGGATGACGCACCAAAACAAAAGAAGGAGCGCGCGGCATGAACCCCCGCGTCCCCAGGAGCCGTGTGAGCCAAGACCGCTGGTTGGTGTCCTATGCCGATTTCATCACTCTGCTCTTTGGGTTCTTCGTGGTGCTCTACGCATTCGCCAAGGCCGACCAGAAAAAACAGGTCCAGGTCAGCCAGTCCATCGACGCCGCCTTCAAATCCCTCGGCCTGTTTCCCAGCGCCAACCGCACCCCCGGCAACGGCGCCGCTTCCACCAGCCAGGATCAGGCCGTCGTGCCCATGAACATCGTCATGGGTGAGGATGTGCTCGCCCCCGCAAAGGTCAAGGAAGACCTGGACCACGTTCGCCGCGAACTGCAGCAGACCCTCTCCAACCAGGTGGCGCAGCACACCGTCTCCATTCAGATGGGCCGCGACGGCCTGGTCATCAGCCTGCGCGAGGCTGGATTCTTCAACTCCGGATCGGCCGCGCCCAAGCCCGAGACGCTCGATACGCTTCGTCAGATCGCTGCCTCGCTCGGACACACCCCCTACGATCTGCGCATCGAAGGGCACACAGACAACATCCCCATCCACACAACGGAATTCGACTCCAACTGGGAGCTCTCCTCCGCGCGCGCCACGCGCATTGCGCGCCTGTTCCTTGACCAGCACGCCATCCCCGCCGATCGGATCTCCGCCGCCGGCTATGCGGAGTTTCATCCCGTCGCCAGCAACGCCACCCCAGACGGACGCGCGCAGAATCGCCGCGTCGACCTCGTCGTCCTCCCCCGCTCCAAAATCGATCTCTCCGTCCCCGGCTTTCCCAGGCCCACTGGCGAGTGGCACAAAATCACCGACAGCGACCCCGCCCCTCCAGCAGCCGGCTATGCCCCTGCCGTTCAACCGTAAGCATCCTCCCCCAGAGCCGGAGGCCTGATGGTCGATGACCCCAATGGAACTGCGGAATCATTGGGTAAAGCGCTTGTGCGAATCTCGCAGCCACGGTCTTAAGTCAGGGCACAGCTCAAACGGATATGGAAGGTGCGTCCGCTCACGATATTGCGATGTGTTCAAT
>Ga0302319_10011842_pt1 | contig 16514 bp, 12 predicted proteins | sample Bog_T0_2_FD_203319 | JGI IMG/M metagenome (GOLD analysis project Ga0302319, IMG submission 203319) | Peat permafrost microbial communities from Stordalen Mire near Abisko, Sweden - Bog_T0_2 | ecosystem: Environmental > Terrestrial > Soil > Wetlands > Peat | place: Sweden: Abisko, Stordalen Mire...
GCCTCTGTTCGAGGATGCCGGCGTCGATCAACGCGTCGGTGGCGGCGTAGGCCATCACGTCGGCGAGGTCGTACTCGCTCGAATTGCCGAAGCGCGTGTGGCCGACGCCGACGATTCCGACCCTGGCGGTCATTCCACTCACCTCTTGAAACCCGGAATCTGCGGGTACTCGTTGGGCATCTTCAGCTTGGCGGAAGTCGCCAGGACCTCGGGCGGAACGGGGCGCACGCCCGTGCACTTGCTCGACTTCACCGCGTCCCACAGCTTGCGCGTCAGCACGAAGGTCGGCACGCCGCCGAGTTCGTGGCGGATTTCCGGATAGAGGTTCGAACGATCCTCGAGCTCGTACTCGATCATCCACCGCCGCCAGCCGTTCGGGCTCTCGGCGACGATCCAGACCTCGTCGGCCCCCTGATACTCGATGTGATCCTCCATCTTGGCGGCGAACAGCTGCGCGCCGACGCGCAGGCCGCGCTTGATCGTCAGGGTGTGGAGGCTCATGCCGAGCTTGGGGCTGACCGAGCGGCTGGTGACGATGCCGGCGATGACGCCGTCGATCGCGCCGACCAGCACGAACTCGTTGGCGGTGCGGTAGCGGTACCAGCCGAGCAGTTCCTCGTACATGCGCGTGGCGACGATGTCGTAATAGTCGGCCGCAACGCCGATCAGCGGATAGACCGTGCCGAGCAGAGCGCCGACTTCTTCGCGCCTGGCTTCGCGCACCACCATGATCTCGCCATCGGCGAGCGTGATCATCTTGGCCGGATAAGGCGTGATCGCGAGCGCGGGCGGCCGCAGTTTGCTTTCAATTGCGTCGATGGCCATTGGAGGAACCTCTTCTTGAAGCGAGGGGGCGTTCGCCCCGGTGGTCGACGGCGCGTCGCGGCGAGCGTTTTACGCTGGCGGCGCGCCGACAATTCAAAACGTCATTTCTTGCGCGCTTCGGCGTGCAGCTTCGGGTTGGCGGCGCCGGCGATGTCGCCGAACTTGGTCAGGGAGGCTTTCGCCTTCTTGGCCATCAGCTTGGCGTGCCGGTCGTCGTCGACGAAAGCGACGATGCGGGAGATGCACGATTCGCCGTCGACGAAGCGCCACGGGAAGCAGCCGATCGTCGCGCGCTGATTGAGCAGCAGGTCGATGTCGCCGCCGATGCATTCCGCGTGGATCAGGCCGTGATTGAACATCTCGATGTGCATGACCTGGTATTTGTCGGGCGTGAACACGGCTTCGAGCGTCTTGCCGTATTTCTCGAGGAAATGCGCCTCGCACTCCTTGGCCTGCACCGGCATCCATTCGCGAATCTTGGTGTTCATCGGATGGTCGGCGCTGCCGCAGTCGACGCCGATCCAGCGCAGCTTCTTCTTCTTCGCCCAGTCGGCGAACTCGCGATCCGGCCCGGGGTGCTTGATCATGTAGCGGATCTCGTCCGCCGTCGGCTGGTCCCAGCCATAGTGATGGTAGCCGGTGTGGATGATGAGGATGTCGCCCTCTTTCACCTCGACGCGGTCCTCGACCATCTTCGAGGTGTAGATGTCGTAGTCGCCGCAGACGTCGGAGAGATCGACGATTGCGCCCTCGTGCATGAGGAAGTCGAGCTCGAGGCTGGCGATGTCCTTGCCCGGCGTATAGAAATGAATCTCACCGTCGAGATGGGTGCCGACATGGTTGGAGTGGGTGACCACCTGGCCGTTGGCGCCGTTGGGGGCGAGCCGCTTGAAGTACTGAACCTGGAGCGGAATGTAGGTCGGCCAAGGCGGCGTGCCGACGCCGAGCGGAATCGTCAGATCGATAGGTTTCATGGATCGCTCCTCGATGAAGTTGGAGCCGCGCCGTAGGCCTCGGCGAAGGCGAGGACTGCGTCGCGGAAACAGTTCCGCGGCGGCTTGACGAGCCCGGCGCCGACCATGCCGACGCCCGGCTCCTTGTGGGCGATGCCGGTGTTGATCACCGGCAGGATGCCGGTCTCGACCACCTTGCGGACGTCGACGCCGGTGGGCGAGCCGCGGAAGTCGAGAGCCGGGATCTGGTAGGCGGAATTCTCCGCCAGCGTGATCTCGTACATGCGGGTGGTGTAGGCGATGGCGTCCTGGGGGGAGCCGCCGACGAACTTCACGATCGCCGGCGCAGCGGCCATGCAGAAGCCGCCGATGCCGGCCGTCTCGGTGATCACGGAATCGCCGATGTCGGGCGCCGCGTCGGCAGCCGAATAGCCCGGGAGATAGAGGCCCTCGACCATCGAAGCCGGCCCGGTGAACCAGCGATCGCCGAGGCCGGCGATCTGGACGCCGAAGTCGGTCCCGTTGCGCGCCATGGCGACGATCATCGAGCTGCCCTTGACGCCGCGAGCGGCGTCGAGCGCGCATTTGCACGCCGGCATCGACAGATTGAGGAAGAAATGGTCGTTGGCGTTGAGGAAATTGAGAATCCGCACGATCGCCTCGACCGGCTCGCCGAGCTGGACGAGGGTTGGCGCGAGTTCGCGGATGATCAGCGACGTGCCGGCGCGGTTGCGGTTGTGGCCCTCGTCGCCCATCTGCAGCGCCTGGGCGATGACGCTCTTCATGTCGATCGGGCCGTGCAGCTTCAGCGCCTTCTTCATGACGGGCGCGAGCTCGGTCTCGATCCAGCGCAGGCGCGCGAGCACCTCGTCGGAGAAGGCGCCGTAGCGCAAAACCTTGCCGAGCCCCTCGTTGACCGTGCTGTAGGCGCGGTTGCCGAAAGCTGTGTTCTCGAAGATCCACACCGGCATCCTGGCGGTGACGATGCCCGCCATCGGGCCGACGGCGCTGTGGGCGTGGCAGGGCGCGAAAGTGATGCGGCCCGAGGCGGCCAGCGCTTCCGCTTCGGCGCGGTTGGCCGCCAGTCCCTCATAGATAAGCCCGCCGATGACGCCACCCCTCATCGGGCCGCACATCCGCTCCCAGGTCACCGGCGGCCCGGAGTGGAGGATGGTGGTCGGCGTCATGCCGGGGATGACTTCGCCGGCGACGCCGATGTCGATCAGCGTCGGCTTGGCGGCGAGCAGGATGTCGACGGCCTTCTTGTTGGCCGCCTCGACGTCCGTTCCGCCGCTGGCGATGCGGTCGAGGGCGGCCAGCGCGACTTCGTCGCCGCCGGCGGGCGGCCGCCAGTCCACCTGCGCGACCTCGACGCCGAGGGCGGCGAGGTTGTCGGCGAACGAAGCGAGGCCGAGATTGACGACCGACAGCCGGCTCTTGAACAGCGCCATCACGGGCGCGACGCGGGATGGCTCGGTCATCGCGCACCTCCCCTTCCGCGTGTCTCAATTCGCTCGACAATCTTGGTCGCCAGCGCGCAGGCCTGATAGTTCGAGGGCATCACGACGCAGCCCGCCGCCTCGAGCTTCGCCTTCTGCAGCGCGAAGTTCTGCGGGTCGCCGGCGGTCCCGGTGATCGAAGCGACAACCGGCAGATAGCCGCCGCGCTGGCGCGCCGCCGCGCGCATCGCCTCGACGGCGGGCGCAATCGCCCCGGCCGGATCCTCGTGCGAGCCGTAGCCGATGACGACGTCGACCACGACGACCGCGATCTCGCCGTCGTCGCGCTCGGCCATCATCCGCTCGACGCGGGCGCTCGGGTCGATCATCGGATGCGGGCGACCCACGGTGAACGCGTCGTCGCCGAGATCGACCACGGTGTGACCGATCGACCGGCGCGGGTCGGCCAGCACGTAGCTCGGGTCGGTCTGGTTGTTGGAATGGACGGCGCCGGTGGCGCGGTGCGCTGCGATCCAGGCCTCGTCGGCAAGCGTGCCGCCGGTGAAATAGCCGCGCAGGTAGCGCTGCGCCGGCACCAGGCCGCGCGTTTCGCGCGCGACGATCGCTTCGATCGCGGCGTCGGACAGCGTGAAGGCGCGAGGCGCATAGCGCTCGCCGTTGGCCAAGGCGACGGCCATCGCGGCTGTCTCCTCGAGGTTGCTGGCGAAATGGACGACCGGGCCGTCCCGGCGCACTTCAGGCGTCGCGCCGACGAACAATGCGACGGCGGGCTTGCCGGCGCGCTCGAGCGCCGCGACTGCCTGGTCCGCCACGGCTTTCGCCGGCGGCTTGGAGATGATGACGATCACCTTGGTCTCGTCGTCGCCGGCGAGCGCCTCGATTCCCATCAGCGTCGTCGCGCCGCCGACCCGCTCGTTCTTGAGATCGCGCCCGCCGGCGCCGATCGCCTGGCTGACGCCCGATCCGGCGCGGTCGATGAGGCACGCAACTTCCTGGATGCCGGTGCCCGAGGCGCCGACGACGCCGACCGGGCCGCGCTTGACGACATTGGCGAAACAGAGCGGCACGCCGTTGATGATGGCGGTGCCGCAATCGGGCCCCATCAGCAGCAGTCCCTTGCGCCGGCTCAACGCCTTCAGGGCGATCTCGTCCTCGAGGGAGACGTTGTCGGAGAACAGCATGACGTGCAGGCCGCTCTCCAGCGCCTTGCGGGCCTCGCGCGCCGCGTAGGCGCCCGGCAGAGAGATGACCGCGAGATTTGCATCGGCCTGGTCCCGCAGGGCGGAAGCGAGGCTCGTTGGCGCGACATGGGCCGCTTCGCCTGTCACCGCCTTCGCTTTACGGCTCAGCGCCTGCTTGGCCGCGGCGCGCGCGGCTTCGGCGCTTTCGGCCGAATCGCAATCGACGGCGATGACGAGATCGTTGGGCGTCGCTTCAGCGAGCGCGGCGGCGTCGAAGCCGAGCGAGCGCAACAGATCGAGGTTCATCGCCGTGCCCATGGCGACGGTTGCGTCATGGACGCCGGAGGTTTTCTTCACCTCCTGGCTCGTCAGCATGAGCAGGGCGGAGTCGTAGTACGACTCCTTCTCGACGAAGATTGTCTTCACTTGCGTGACTAGCCGGTTGTCTTCGGCGGTTCATTCAGCGGCGAGGTGAACGCCTCGCCCGCCGTCCTCCGGGAATCGGCGTATACAAGGCCGTATACGACGACAATGCGGCGCGCTGACGCAGCATCGCCGCGGCCGCGACACGCCGCGACGCGGCGCCCAACGCCTCGAAGGTTCTGGCTCTTTTCCGCGCGCTATGCCGCCATCGCTCAACGCGCAACGCACGGAGGCGGCGCATCGATCTCATTCGAAAGATGACTGGTCGAGCAGCGAGCGGAAGCCGAGGTCAGGCCAAGACCAAAGCCTGTCGGAAGGCGCGGCCGATCGACCGGCGCATTCCTCTGTCTCTCGGCTTCGGACGCGCCGCAGCGCTCATCGCCGTTCGGGACCGAGTCTCAACGGCGACGAAACGCGCCCACGGTTGGCTTTCCGTTACGGCTTCTTGGCCGGCGCGCTGACCGCCTGGCCGCTCTTGCCTTGCGAAAGCTTATACGCCGAGGCGCCAGCCTTCGGCTTCTCGGCCTTCGGCTTTTTGGCCTCTTTGTTGCTTCTGAGTTGACCTTTGGCCATTGCAACCTCCCACGACTCAGCCTTCGCGACCCCAGACGCGATCTTGCCATTGTCTTTCGCGGTCGACCAGCGAATGCGGCATGAATGATGGCGGTTCCCTTGTTTGTCATTGCCCGCTGTCAAATCCGCGGCGCGCGCGGGACGCCAATGCGCGCCGTCAAACGCCTCCCGGGCTCGCGCGAAGTCCACGCGCCGACGGCGACAGATTGTCGCTGCGCGGATGAGCCGGATTGAAGTTCGACGCCGCCATCGGCTTCCCCGGCCAACCCTCGGATAAAGTCGACTTCAACAATGTTATCAATCATCTGACTGTGGCTCGAGGGGCGCGGCAGGAGGCCGGCCGAGGTCAAATAGCGCGCCGAATTGATTTGAATCCAGCGCCCGGCTTACCCGATGGCTATGTTTGACAACCTCAACCGGAGTTCATAACGCGCGTTTGAGCGAATCAATGGGGAGGCCGTGGCGCGACCACGCCTGTGCCGTCGCATCGAGGGCATGCCGAAGGCCACCGACTTCAAGCCGCGCGCCATTCCCTTGCGAGAATTAGGCGAGGTCCGCCGGTCCGTCGAGGGATTCTACGCGTTGAAATCCTCCGCCGTCGGCGATCGACAAATCGAAAAGAGCTGAACATCCACTCCGCCACGACAAGGCACGGGCAGCCGACCGCCGACCGCGGCGTCAAGGGATCTGAAAAGGAACGGGCAGATGACTTCCACCGATCAACCATTTTCCGTGCTCGACGAGTCGGCCCTGTTGGGGATGGAGGTTCGCCACGACCCCTATGACTATGCGTTTGTCGACAACGTCATGCCGGCCAGCATGAAGGAGGAGATCATCGCCGACACGCCGGTGATTCCCCATCGCGGAACCTACGGCGTTCCCAATCTCCGCTACGGTCCGAAATTCGACGCGGTGCTCAAAGACCTCCTGAACCCGCGCTTTCGCAAACTGGTCGAGCAGAAGTTCGGCGTCGATCTGAGCAAGGGGCATCCCACCATGGTCATGATGGGGAGCACCACGGGGCACTACAACGAGGGCTACGCCCACCCCGACTCGAAGCACAAGCTGTTCACCGTCCTGCTCGGCTTCACGCGCGAGTACCCTTACGAGCGCGGCCGCCTGCGCATCCTGCGCAGCAACAATCGCGACGACTACGCCTTCGAGTACCCGCCCGAATACGGCAAGATGTGCCTGTTCAAGGTCTCCGATAAATCCTGGCACGGCTTCCTGCCGCAGAAGAGCGAACGCAAGAGCCTTCAGTTCTGCTGGGTCGATTCCAAGGCCTACGCGCGCGAGACGTACTTGCGGCACGCGCTGAGCGCCTGGGCCAAGGCGACGCCCGGCTTCAACAAGCTGCTCGAATACGTGCCACGCGACTGGAAGAAAGTGCTGACGCGCCACTAATCGCCAGGAGGCGGCGAAAGCGTCGCAATCGCCGCGTGGCGGGCTACGGCGGGCGCGCTCGCCGGTTAGACCTTGCCTTCCAGCGCCGCCGAAAAGATCTTTGTCGCTGCGGCCTTGTCGAGCGTGACCGGGTTGCCGCCGGCCGTTGGGTCGACGACCGCGGCGGCCGCGATCTCGTCGATCCGCGCGCCGTCGACCTGAAGGCCAGCCAGCGTGTGCGGCACGCCGAGGTCTTCGCGCAGCCGCAGCACCCAGTCGATCAGACCGGCGTGGTTCTGCTGGGCGAGGCCGAGCCAGGCGGCGAGCCGCGCCGTCTTGTCGGCGATCGCGCTCTGGTTGAAGGCCAGCACGTAGGGCATGAACACGGCGTTGGTCATGCCGTGATGGGTGTTGTAGAGCGCCCCGACCGGATGGGAGAGCGCGTGCATGCCGCCGAGCCCTTTCTGGAAGGCGGTGGCGCCCATCGCCGCGGCCGACATCATATTGCCGCGCGCTTCGATGTCGGCGCCGTCGCGAGTCGCGCGCAGAAGGTTCTCCTTGACCAGGCGCGCGCCTTCGACGGCGACGCCTTCGGCCATCGGGTGGTATCCGGGCGCGCAATAGGCTTCCAGGCAATGCGCCAGCGCGTCCATGCCGGTCGCGGCGGTCAGATAGGGCGGCAGGCCGACGGTCAACTCGGGATCGCAGATCGCGATCGCCGGCATCATCTTCGGGTGGAAGATGACCTTCTTGGTGTGGGTCGCCTCCTGCGTGATGACGCCGGCGCGGCCGACCTCGGAGCCGGTGCCGGCGGTGGTCGGCACGGCGACGATCGGCGCGACGCCATTCGGATCGGCGCGCGTCCACCAGTCGCCGATGTCCTCGAAGTCCCACATCGGCCGCTTCTGACCGGCCATGAAAGCGACGACCTTGCCGACGTCGAGCGCCGAACCGCCGCCGAACGCAACGACGCCGTCGTGGCGGCCGGCGCGGAAGACGGCGACGCCGGCGGCGACATTGCTTTCGATCGGATTGGGCCTGACGTCGGAAAATGCCTCCGCCGCTAGGCCGGCGGCGCGCAAAGCGTCGAGCGCGCGCGCGAACGCCGGCAGCTTGGCGACGCCAGGGTCGGTGACCAGCAACGGCCGCGACACGCCGACGCTTGTCAGCGCCTCCGCTAGTTCGGCGATGCGCCCGGCGCCGAAGCGGATGGCGGTCGGATAGTTCCAATTGGCTTTGACGGACATGATCGAATTCGTCTCCCCTGGCGCGGCTCAGCCGGCCGTCGACAATCGCAAGTGGTAGCTCTTCGGCCGGGTCAGCGCGCCGTAGCCGAGGGCGGAGAGCGACGCGCCATAGCCGGTGTCCTTGACGCCGGTCCAGGCGAGCCCGGGATCGAGATAATCGCAGCGGTTCATGTAGAGCGTGCCGGTCTCGACCGCCGCGCCGATGCGCTTGGCCTCCTCCACGTTCTCGGTCCAGATCGAGGCGGTCAGGCCGTAGGGGCTGTCGTTCATCAGCGCGATCGCCTCGGCCTCGTCCTTCACTTTCATGATGCCGATCACCGGGCCGAAGCTCTCCTCGCGCATCACGCTCATCGCATGATCGACGCCGGTCAGCACCTGCGGCGCGAGATAGGGGCTGCCCGGCTTGTCCATGGCGAAGGCGGCCGGATCGATATGCGCCTTGGCGCCCTTGGCGAGCGCTTCGCGCGTCTGCTGGCGCACGACCTCGGCGAGATTGACGCGCGCCATCGGCCCGAGGGTCGTGGCCTCGTCGAGGGGGTTGCCGAGCACGTATTGCGCGGTGAGCGCGACGAAGGCCGCGAGGAAGGCGTCGTAGCGCGACTCGTGGACGTAGATGCGCTCGATGCCGCAGCAGCACTGGCCGGAATTGAAGAAGGCGCCGTCGACCAGGTTCTCGACCGCGAATTTCAGGTTGGCGTCGGGCGTCACATAGGCGGGGTCCTTGCCGCCGAGTTCGAGGCCGAGGGTGGTGAAGGTTCCGGCCGCCGCCCGCTCCATGCTCCGCCCGCCTTCGACCGAACCGGTGAAGGCGACATGGTCGACATGGCCGCCGGCGATGATCGCCTCGGTCTGCGCGTGTTCGAGTACGATGTGGTTGAGCAGGCCCTTCGGCAGGCCGATCTGGTCGAAGGCCTTCTGGAAACGATCGCCGACCAGCAAAGTCTGCGCCGCCTGCTTCAACAGCACCGCGTCGCCGGCGATCAGCGCCGGCACGACGGAGTTGACCGTCGTCAGATAAGGATAATTCCAAGGCGCGATGGTGAAGACGATCCCTGCCGGCTCGCGCGCGATGTAACGCTCGAAGCCGGGGCGGACGTCCTTGGGCAGGATCGGCGACAGCGTCTCTTCGGCGATCGAGGCCATATAGCGGGCGCGCTCCTCGAGACCGCGCAGTTCCCCCTGGCCGTAGCGGATCGGCCGGCCCATCTGCCAGGCGAGCTCCTCGGCGATCTGCGGGCCCATCGCCTTCAGCGCGTCGACGACGCCGACCACCAGCGCGGCGCGCTCGCTGACCGGAACCTTGCGCCACGCGTTCTGCGCCGCGCGCGCATTCGACAGCGCCGCGTCGATCTCCTTCTGGCTCGCCGGCGGGCGATCGACGTAGACGCGCCCGTCGACGGGCGAGACGCACCGGATGTGTTTCGTCATTCCTCTCTCCAACGCGCGACGCCCCGCCGCATCGCGACCCCGCCTTCATGGCTCGATAGGTCTAGATGATTTCGAAGTAGCGATCGAGTTCCCAGTCGGTGATCGCCTTGCGGAATTCCCGCTCCTCCCACTCGCGCGTCGCCGCGTAATGATCGACGAAGGCGTCGCCGAACAATTCGCGCGCCGCCTTCGAGGCTTTCAGCCGCTGCGCCGCGTCCCACAGCGTGCGCGGCAATTGTCGTTCCGGCGCGTGCTTCTTGTCGTAGGAATTGCCTTCGATCGGCTGGTCGGGCTCGATGCGGTTGGCGACGCCCCACAGGCCGGAGCCGATCGCGGCCGACAACGCGATGTAAGGATTGATGTCGGCGGCGGCGATGCGATACTCGACCCGCTGCGACTTCTCGGAGCCGGCGATCGCGCGCAACGCGCAGGTGCGGTTCTCGACGCCCCAGGTCGCGTCGGTCGGCGCCCAAAAGCCGGGAATGAGCCGCGAATACGAATTCACCGTGCAGGCGACCATCGCCAGCAGTTCCGGCATCAGGGCTTGCTGGCCGCCGATCCACCAGCGCATGACGTCGGATATGCCATGCGGCTTGCTCGCGTCGTGGAACGCGCCCTTGCCGTTCTTCGTAAGCGAACAATGGATGTGGCCGGACTGGCCGGGCCAATTGCGCGACCACTTGGCCATGAACGTCGCCATCCAGCCGCGGCGCTGCGCCAGGACCTTGGTGAAGGTCTTGAACAGCGCCGCCTTGTCGGCGGCGGCAAGCGCGTCGTCGACCTTGATCGCCGCCTCGAGCACGCCGGGCCCGGTCTCGGTGTGGAGCCCTTCGATCTCCATGTCCATGGCGCGGCACATGTCGAGCAGCTCGTGATAGAACTCGGCGTGCACCGTCGAGCGCAGCACCGAATAGCCGTAGAAGCCCGGCGAAACGTTCTTGAGGTCGCGGTAGTTCTTCTCGCGCACCGAATGCGGCGTCTCCTCGAACAGGAAGAACTCGTATTCGACCGCGCTCGACACGTCGAAGCCCATGTCGCTTGCGCGCTTGAGCACACGCCGCAGCGTCCCGCGCGGGCAGACGGCTTCGTGCGCGCCGGAGAACTCGCTCAGCACCAGCGGCAGATCACCCTCGAAGGGAATGAGCCGCGTCGTCTCGGGCAGGAGGCGCACAGCGGCGTCGGGATAGGCGGTGTGCCAGCCGGTCAGCGTCACATTGTCGTAGAGCTGATCGTTGCTGTCCCAGCCGAGGACGACGTCGCAGAAGCTGTAGCCCTTTTCGAGCGAGGACAGGAACTTGTCCCGCCCCATGTACTTGCCGCGCATGATTCCGTCGACGTCGAACACGCCGACCTTCACGTAGTCGAGATTCCTCTGGCGGACGTAGTCGGCGAGTTCGTTGGCGGTCGAGATGTTCAGCTCAGGCATGATCGGCCTCGGCGACGCGACAAAACAAAATTGCGGCGCGAGGGCCGAAGCGCTCGCGCCAGAGTTCTAGCACGCCGGACGAGGCCAGCAGAGGCTCCCGCGCTCTCAAGCCTCGCCGAGCGCCTTCGCGGCGGCGGCGATCATGGAGCCATCCCCTCGATTGCCGTCTCCAACGCCCGCGCCAGGCGCCTCGCCCAAGCGCTCTGCCCATCCGCCCCGAGCAACAGATCGTTGCGAATTTCGATCATCGCCGTCGCCAGACCTTGGGAATCGCCGTGGCGAGAGAGCGTGTGGTAGACGCGGTCCGACGGCGCATAGGGCTCGTTGACGCCCACGTTGAGGCCGTCCTCGCAACGCAGCGCGCCGACGAGCGCGTCGGCGACGCGACGATCGTCGGCAAACAGGACGCCGCAGTGCCACGGCCGCGAAACGCCATGCAGAGCCGAAGTGAAGCTGTGGACGGCGACCAGCACGCTGACGCAGCCGCGCGCCGCCCGCTCGCGCAACACATTGTCGAGCGCCGCATGGTAAGGCTCGTAGACCTCTGCGACGCGCTGGCGGCGTTCGGACGGGGACAGGTTCTGATTGCCCGGAACCGGCGTCTCTTCGCCAACGGCGACGATCGAGTCGGGATCGGCAGGATCGCGATTGACGTCGATCACCAATCGCGACACGCGGCCGTAAACCAGCGGAGCGTCGAGCATCTCCGAGAGGCGGCGGCTGACGGCGAGCGCCCCGAGATCCCAGGCGAAATGCTGTTCGAGATCGGCTGGGCTCAGTCCCAATCCGCGATAGCGGGCCGGAATGTCGTTGGCGGCGTGGTCGCACGCAAGAACGATCGCAGACGACCCGCCCGCCCGCTCGATTGCAACCGCAGCCTCCGCGACACCGACGGCCTCCGTCCTCGTCATCCGTTCTCTCAACATTCGCCGGGCCCGGTTGGGTGGGAACGGCGGGCGCTTCACTGTTGGTATTGGTGTTACAATTCACTCGATCCCGTCAATCGCGAAATTTCTAGGACCGTGTCGTCGCCGGTCTAGGCTTTGACCCGCTCCATCTTCGGGTCGTAAAGCGGCGCCGTGTGCAGCGCGCAGGCGATGCGCTCGGTCGCCACTTCGAGCTCGTAGCGCCCGGCGGCGAGGAAATCCTCGTCGACGCCTTCGTGCTGGCGGCGCACGTAGCCCATGCCGATCGGCTTGCCGATCGTGTGGCCGAAGCCGCCGCTGCTCAGCCAGCCGACCCGTTCGCCGTCGCGATAGATCGTCTCGCGCCCGAGCAGCACGACGCCTGGATCGTCGAGCGTGAACGTGCAGAGGAACTTCTTCAGCGTGCCGGCGCGCTGCGCTTCGAGGCTGTCGCGACCGAGGAAGGGCGTCGCCTTCCTGAGCTTGACGGCCCAACCGAGGCCGGCTTCGAGCGGCGTGTAGTCGGGGCCGATGTCGGCGCCCCAGGCGCGGTATCCCTTTTCCAGGCGCATGCTTTCGATGCTGCGATAGCCGGCGTTGACGATGTCGTGGCCCGCTCCGGCGGCCATCAGCGCTTCGTAGGCGGCGATCGCGAATTCGGCCGGGACGTGCAGCTCCCAGCCGAGTTCGCCGACATAGGTGACGCGCAGCGCCAGAACGGGGGCGCCGGCGACGCCGATGGTGCGGATGCGGCCGAACGGGAACCCGACGTTGGAGACGTCGTCGGTCGTCACGCTTTCCAGCACCCGCCGCGCGTTCGGCCCCATCAGGGCGAGCGTCGCGTAGGCGGAAGTGACGTCGACCAGCTCGGCCTCCAGGCCGGCGGGAATGTTGCGGCGGATCCAGTCGAAGTCGTGGGTAGCGAAGCCGGTGCCGGTGACAATGTAGAACGTGGTTGGCGAAAGGCGGCCGAGCGTCAGGTCGCATTCGATGCCGCCGCGCACGTTGAGCATCTGCGTGTAGATCAGGCTGCCGACCGGCTTCTCGACGTCGCTGGCGGCGATCCAGGAGAGCGCCGCCTCGGCGTCGCGGCCGAACATGATGAATTTGGCGAACGAGGTCTGGTCGAACAGGCCGACCGATTCGCGCGTCGCCTTGTGCTCGCGCGCCACTGCTTCGAACCAGTTGGGGCGCCCAAAGGAGACGACATCCTCGGCGCGCTCGCCTGGGCGGGCGAACCAGTTCGGCCGCTCCCAGCCGAGCTTCTCGCCGAACACGGCGCCTTGCGCCCGCAGGCGGTCGTAGAGCGGCGATCGGCGCAACGGCCGGCCGCTTCGGTGCTCTTCGTGCGGCCAGGCGATCGTATAGTGCTTGCCGTAGGCTTCGAGCGTGCGCTCGCGCACCCAATTGACGTCGTAGTGGTTGCGGCCGAAGCGGCGAATGTCGACCGGCCAGAGGTCGTAGGGCGCCTGACCGCCCGCCACCCATTCCGCCAGCACCTTGCCGGCGCCGCCGCCCGAAGCGATGCCGAAGGCGTTGAAGCCGGCGCCGACGAAGAACCCCGCCAGCTCCGGCGCTTCGCCAAGGATGAAATTGCCGTCGGGGGTGAAGCTCTCGGGACCGTTGATGAGTTGCTTGACGCCGGCCGAATGGAGCGCGGGGACGCGGCCGAGCGCCAGCTCCATGATCGGCTCGAAATGGTCGAAGTTCGACGGCAGGAGCTGGAATTCGAAATCGCGCGGCAAGCCGTCGACGGCCCAGGGAACCGGGTTGGGCTCGTAGCCGCCCATCACCAGGCCGCCGACCTCCTCCTTGTAATAGGTGAGGCGGTCGGGGTCGCGCAGCGTCGGCAGGCCGGGCGTCACGCCGGGGATCGGCTCGGTGACCACGTACTGATGCTGCACCGAAACGAGCGGCACGTTGACGCCGGCGAGCTTGCCGACCTCGCGCGCCCATTGCCCAGCGCAATTGACGACGTATTCGCAGGCGATCCGCCCGCGATGGGTCTGCACCGCCGCCACCCGGCCGCGCGCGATCTCGATGGCGACGACGTCGACGCCCTCGAAGATCGTCGCGCCGTTGGTCCGCGCGCCCCTGGCGAGCGACTGGGCGATGTCGGAAGGGTTGGCCTGGCCGTCGGTCGGCAGGAAGGCCGCGCCGATCACGTCGGAGACGTCCATCAGCGGCCACAGGTCGCGCGCCTCCTTCGCCGTCAGCAGGTGCATTTCGAGGCCGAACGAGCGCGCGGTTGTCGCCTGGCGCTTCACCTCGATCCAGCGATCCGGATTGCAGGCGAGCCGCAGGCCGCCGTTCATCTTCCAGCCGGTGGCGAGGCCGGTCTCCGCTTCCAGCGTGCGGTAGAGCTTCACCGACTCGCCAAGCAGCTGCGTGATGTTGGCGCTCGACCGCAACTGGCCGACGAGCCCGGCGGCGTGCCAGGTGCTGCCGGAGGTGAGCTTGTTGCGCTCGAGCAGGACGACGTCTTTCCAGCCGAGCTTCGCCAGATGGTAGGCGGTGGAGCAGCCGATGATTCCGCCGCCGATGACGACGACGCGCGCCTGAGTGGGGAAATTCGCCATGGTCTCCTCGCTCGCCACGGCAGGCGGCGCCGCGCCGGCTTCGACCGTCCCTGGTCGATCGCCGCGTTCTCCCGATTCCGTCTGTGCCGAACCCAGGCGAGCATGTCAACGAACGGCCGCGCATAGTCTCGCAAGCGTCCGGCCCGTGCTGGCTTTTGCTGAATTGGCGGCAGGGGCTCTTACAGCCGCACGCGCTCCAGGGCGGTCGACAGGCGGGCGAAATAATCTTCGGCATAGGCGGCGTAATCGAACGCGATCCGCGAATGGATCTCGGAGACCGCGCCCCACAGCGCCTCGCGCATCAGCGAGGCGCATTTCATCGCCGCGAAGGCCTGCAGGACATTCGCCTCCGGCTCGACGCCGAAATAGGCGGCGAGCAGCGAGCGCTCGTCTTCCTCGCCGAAACTGTTGTTCGATGCGAGGTTAGCGAGATCGAACAGCGGGCTGTTGAGGCCGGCGTAGTCCCAGTCGATCAGCCAGAGGCGCTCGCCGTCGTCGAAGATATTGGCGGCGAGCAGGTCGTTGTGGCCGAACACGATCGTCACCGGCCCGACCAGCGCTTCGAGCGCCGCCGCTTGTCGTTCCAGCGCCGGCAGACGGTCGACGACGCCGGCGCCATGCGCGCGCAAATCCTCCAAGTAGGAACGGATCACCTGGAAGACCCAGAAGGCGAGAATCGGCCCGCGAAAGCGCGGCGCGACGTCATAATGGCAGCGGCGGATCAGATTGACGATGCGCGGCAGATAGCGGATGTCGCGCACGTCCTCGGGCGCGAGCGATCGCCCTTCGAGAAAGCGCGAAACCATCACGCCTGGCGACGCAAAGACGACTTCGGGCGAAAGGCCGGCGGCGTGCGCGGCCCGCGCCGCCGCCAGCTCGTTGAACCGCATCACGCCATGGACGGGAATGTCGTCGCCGAAACGGACGACGAACCGACCGACTTCGTCGGCCGCCACGAAATTCTCGTTGGTGATTCCGCCGTGCAGACGGGAGACCCGAACCTTGCCGGTCCAGATCGGCAGGGCGGCGATCGCCGCTTCATGCTGGTCTCGCCCGTTGCGCCGCATGTCCGTGACGTCTCGCCCCCTTCAGCAGACGCTCCGTGCTCCGCGCGGCGAGCGCGATCGGTCACACGGTCTCGACCGCCGCGTCGAGAACGCCTCTGCAAACGCCGGCGTTTGCGCCAATAGGGTCGAGTTGGGGCCCATCATCATCGGCGCACGACTTCGGCGGCGCGCGTGGCGCAGCCCTTCCAACCAAGACCGCAATTTGCCACGATGGCTCAGGTTGGCAATAGGGCGGCCGCCTTGGCGACAACGGAATGCGTAGCCGCCGCGAAAAACGCGCGCTTTTGCGTTCCGCGCCATTTCGAGAAGATGCGCCGTCAACGGACCCTCAATTGAGCCCGGCTTCCTCGAGAAAACGCTTCAGGTTCTTGTACCCCATCGTCACGTATGTCTTCGGGTTCGCTTTCTCCGGGTCTTGTTCCGCCTCGATGACGATCCATCCGGAATATTTGGGCACGGCCTTGAAGACGCCGACAAAATCGATCGAGCCGTCGCCTGGCACGGTGTAGACCCCAGCGAGAACCGAATCGAGAAATGACCAATCCTCGGCCAGCGCCGTCGCGGCGACGGCCGAGCGGACGTCCTTGGTATGAATATGGCCGATCCTGTCGGAATAGGTCTTGGCGACTCGAACCGCATCGCCGCCGCCCCAGGTGATGTGGCCAGTGTCGAGCAGGAGCTTCACCGCCGGTCCCGTCCCCGCCATGAAGCGGTCGACCTCGGCCGGCGTCTGAACGACGGTGCCCATGTGATGATGGTAGACGAGCTGGAGGCCGAACCCCTTGACCAGCTCGGCGAAGCGGGTCATCCGCGGCAGGAAGATCGACCACTCGGCGTCGGTCAACACCGGCCGCGTCGACAGCGGCGCCGACTTGTCGCCGTGGACCGTGCGCGTACATTCGCACGTCACGAGAACTTCGGCGCCGGCGTCCCGGCGAAGCTTCAAGTCGGCCTCGGCCGCAGCGAACTCGGCGTCCGCGTCGCGCTCCAACAAGAACGTCGAGTACCAGCCCGAGACGAATACAAGGCCGAACTCGGCCAGCTTGGCTTTCACCTCCGGCGCG
>Ga0302319_10011843_pt1 | contig 16513 bp, 11 predicted proteins | sample Bog_T0_2_FD_203319 | JGI IMG/M metagenome (GOLD analysis project Ga0302319, IMG submission 203319) | Peat permafrost microbial communities from Stordalen Mire near Abisko, Sweden - Bog_T0_2 | ecosystem: Environmental > Terrestrial > Soil > Wetlands > Peat | place: Sweden: Abisko, Stordalen Mire...
ACCGCCAGTAGTCTCATGTGTTCCAGCACCTTGTGATCCAGTGAACGATTATCGACTCTTGTCATGTTGCGACAACGAATAGCATCACTTTATGCAGGGTGGCCAATCCTATTTACTCATGAGTATTCTGACTGCTTAAGCATATTAAAACCACCCATCACCTATGGCAATGTAATATTTTACTCTCTGTCGGCGGCCCGTTGCCGCAAAATCCCCTTTTACCGCAAAAACAACTCCGCCGCCGCATCCGCAAACCGCAGCCCCTGGTGCGTCAGTTGAAACCGCCGCTCATCGCGCACCGCCCAGCCGCGCGCCACCGCCTGGTCCATCTCGGAGGCCCATTCCCGGCGCAGATCAAAGTCCGTCACGCGTTGAAATTCCGCGAACGGCCAGCCCGCATTCATCCGGAGGCCGAACGCCGCCGTCTCTCCCGCCCGCCGTAACGGCGACAATTCCTCGCTCGATTCAAAGGCGCGCTGCCCCTTCTCCAGTTGGTCGCAATACAGCGGTGTGTTCGACCAGTTCTTCGTCCGCACCCCGCGCACATAGCCTGTCGCGCTCGGCCCCAGGCCGTAGAACGACCCGCCGCGCCAGTAATTCACGTTATGTTGGCTGGCCAGCGCCGGTATCCCCGCCAGCGGCGCATCCGCCGGCAGTTCCGCCAACGGCGCCGCGCCCACCCGCTGCCGCCGGGCGAAATTGGCGATCTCGTATTGCTGAAACCCGCCGTTCGTCGCGCGCGTGATCAGTTCCTCATACATCTCGCAGGCCAGGTTGTCATCCACGGAAAATTCCCCCGCCCGCAGTTGCGCGAACAACGGCGTGTCATCCTCGTAGATCACCTCGTAGCTGGACAGATGCTCGCTCTGCATGGCCATGGCCTCGTTCAACGTGTCCTGCCAGATCGCCATCGTCTGGGTGGGGATCGCAAACATGAGGTCCAGATTCACATTCTCGAACCCCGCCGACCGCAGGATGTCGTACGACTTGAACACCATCGCCCGCGAATGCACCCGGCCCAGCCGGTCCAGCAGATCCTCATCCAACGACTGCACCCCCATGGAAATGCGATTGACGCCATGATCCCGCAGCAGCTTCGCCTTGTCCGCCGAAACCGTCGCCGGATTGCATTCCACGGTGAATTCCTCCGCCCCCAGCAGGTTCGCCCGTTCCATCATCTTGAAGATTTGCTCCCACTGCCGCAGGTTCAGCAGTGACGGCGTGCCGCCGCCAAAGAAAATCGTGCGGGGTTGCAGCTCCGGCGCGACCATTTCCAGCTCGCAGACCAACGCGCCCACGTAACGGTTGATCAACTCCCCGCTGCCGGCTTCCGAATAGAAGGCGCAATACCCGCATTTCTGCGCACAGAAGGGGACATGGACATACAGGCTGCTGATTCGGGCTTCCGCCATGAAATCAGTCCAGATGCAACGCCTGGTTCAGCAATTGCGGGAGGTAACTCGTCAGAGCCGTGTCGCTGACCGCCAGGGCGGCCCCGGCCTTTTGCGCGGCGGCAAGTTTCGCCAGCGCCTTTTCCTCGGCAAACGCGATCACCGGGATGTGCGCCGTCGCCGCGTCGGCCTTCAAGTCCGTAATCACCTTCACGATGTCGGCCCGGCTCGTCAGGTCCGCCAGCAACAGCATGGGCATGTCCTTCTGCACGGTGGCCAGCAGCACCGCCGGATCATTCACCGCCTGCACCCGATAATTCAGGTCCTGCAGGCGGTTGACCAGCTGGCTGCCGGGCAGCAGTTTCTCGTAAAAGACAATGGCAAAAGGTTGCATGTGCGCGAGCTCAGGGAAGTTCGGTGGTCCCCATCAAATACCGGTCGCATTCGCGCGCCACCCCGCGGCCCTCGTTGAACGCCCAGACCACCAAGCTCTGACCCCGGCGGCAATCGCCGGCGGCGAACACGCCCTTGAGGTTCGTCTGGTATTTCTCGAACTCCGCCTTCGCGTTGCTGCGCGGATCGCGTTCGATGCCCAGTGCCTCCAGCAACGGCTGTTCCGGCCCGAGAAAACCCATCGCCAGCAGCACCAGTTGCGCCGGCAAAACTTTTTCCGTCCCCGGCACGTTTTTGGGGATGAACTGGCCCTTGTCGTTCTTCGTCCATTCCACCTGCACCGTGTGCACGGCCTTCACCCGGCCGTCCGCATCCCCCTCAAACTTGGTCGCCGTGGTCAGATAAATGCGCGGGTCCGCGCCAAACTTCTCGGCGGCCTCTTCCTGCCCATAATCCATCTTGTAAACCTTGGGCCATTCGGGCCAGGGATTGTCCGCCGCCCGTTCCAACGGCGGTTTGGGCAAAATCTCCACCTGCACCAGACTCTGGCAGCCGTGGCGGATGGACGTGCCCACGCAGTCCGTGCCTGTGTCGCCGCCGCCGATGACCACCACATCCTTGCCGTCCGCCGTGATGAAATCACCGGTGCACTTCCCATCCAGCAGGCTCCGGGTGTTCGCCGTCAGAAAATCCATCGCAAAGTGGATGCCCTGCAACGCCCGGCCCTCGATTGGCAGGTCGCGCGGCTTCGTCGCGCCCGTCGCCAGGATCACCGCGTCAAACTCCTTCAGCAGCTTCTCCGCCGGATAATTCTTGCCGACCTCCGTGTTGCACACAAAGGTGACGCCCTCTTTTTCCAACAAACTGATGCGGCGCAAGACCACCTCTTTCTTGTCCAGCTTCATGTTCGGGATGCCATACATGAGCAGCCCGCCCGGCCGGTCCGCGCGTTCAAACACCGTGACCGCATGCCCGGACTTGTTCAACTGCGCGGCCGCGCTCAGGCCCGCCGGACCGGAACCGATCACCGCCACTTTCTTGCCCGTGCGCCGTTCCGGCGCCTCCGCCGTGACCCAGCCCTGTTCCCAACCATGATCGATGATCTCGCACTCGATGTTCTTGATCGTCACCGCCGGATTATTCATCCCCAGCACGCACGAACCTTCGCACGGCGCGGGACATACCCGGCCCGTGAATTCCGGAAAATTATTCGTCTTATGCAGCCGGTCCAACGCCTCGCGCCAGAGCCCGCGGAAAATCAGGTCGTTCCATTCCGGGATCAGGTTGTGGATCGGGCAGCCGCTCGCCATGCCGCTGACCAGCCGGCCCGTATGGCAGAACGGTATCCCGCAATCCATGCAGCGCGCGCCCTGCTGGCGCAGGTCCGCCGGCGGCAGATGCAAATGGAATTCCTTCCAGTCCGCAATGCGGGCCGCCGCCGGACGGTCCGCCGGCAGTTCGCGTTTAAACTCTAAAAATCCGGTTGGCTTTCCCATTTGATTTTATAGTAATGATTGCTAAAAAATTTACGCCAAAAATAGTTTGTCGCCCCGGGCCTGCCCGTCTGGCCGGGTTGCTTTCAATGGCCCCCTTTGACGTTTTCTTCAAACGCCGCCATGACCGCTTCATCACCGGTCAGCCCTTGGGACTGCACCTTCTTCAGCGATAACAGCACCCGCTTGTAATCCTGCGGCATCACCTTCACAAACTTCGCCGCCAGATTCTTCCAGTCCGCCAGCACCGCCGCCGCGCGCGCGCTCCGGGTGTAGGCCTGATGCCGTTGGATCAACTTCCAAACCTCCTCCAGCTCGTCGGCATCGGTCAATTTCTCTAATCCCACCAGCTCCATGTTGCAACGCGTCGGGAAATCCCCAACCTCGTCCAGAATATACGCGACCCCGCCGGACATCCCCGCCGCAAAATTGCGCCCGGTCTTGCCCAAAATCACCACCCGGCCGCCCGTCATGTATTCGCAACCATGGTCGCCAATGGCCTCGACCACCGCGCTCACGCCGGAGTTGCGCACCCCGAACCGTTCGCCGGCCATCCCGCACACGAAAATCTCACCGCCCGTCGCCCCATACAGCGCGACGTTCCCGATGATGATATTATCCTGCGCCGCAAAGCTCGAACCTTTCGGCGGATACACGATCAGCCGCCCGCCGCTCAGGCCCTTGCCAAAATAATCGTTCGCGTCGCCTTCCAGCTCAATCGTCATCCCCCGCGGCATGAACGCCCCCAGGCTCTGCCCGGCGCTCCCGTTGAACTTCAAATGAATCGTCTCATCCGGCAGCCCGGCCGGACCATATTTCTTCGTCACTTCGCTCCCCGTGATCGTCCCGACCACGCGGTTGACGTTGATGATCGGCAGTTCCGCGCGCACTTTCTCGCCGCGTTGGATCGCCGGCTGGCACAATTCCAGCAGCTTTGTAAGGTCCAGGGATTTATCCAGCCCATGATCCTGCTCCTGCTGACGGTAACGGCCCACGTCCGGCCCCACTTTCGGCTGGTGCAAAATCGGCGTAAGATCAATCCCCTTGGCCTTCCAATGATTGATCGCCTTCCACGGCACCAACCGGTCCGTGCGCCCCACCATCTCGTTCAAGGTCCGGAACCCGAGCAACGCCATGATCTCGCGCAACTCCTGCGCCACGAAATGCATGAAGTTCACCACATGATCCGGCGCGCCGGCAAAACGCGCGCGCAACCGCGGATCCTGCGTGGCCACCCCCACCGGGCAGGTGTTCAGATGACACACCCGCATCATCAGGCAGCCTAACGCCACCAGCGGCGCGGTCGCAAAACCAAATTCCTCCGCGCCCAGCAACGCCGCGATCGCCACGTCCCGGCCCGTTTTTAACTGGCCGTCCGCCTCCACATAAATGCGGCTGCGCAGATTGTTCAACACCAGCGTCTGGTGCGTTTCCGCCACGCCCAATTCCCAGGGTCCGCCGGCATGCTTGATCGAGGACAACGGTGAGGCCCCCGTGCCGCCATCATGACCGCTGATCAACACCACATCCGCGTGCGCCTTGGAAACTCCCGCCGCGATCGTGCCCACGCCGACCTCCGCCACCAGCTTCACGCTCACGCGCGCCGCCCGGTTGGAATTCTTCAGGTCATGGATCAACTCCGCCAGATCTTCGATCGAATAAATATCATGGTGCGGCGGCGGCGAGATCAGGCCGACCCCCGCAGTCGTTCCGCGCGTGCGGGCGATTTCTGGGAACACCTTTTTGCCGGGCAATTCGCCGCCTTCGCCGGGCTTCGCCCCCTGCGCCATCTTGATCTGCAGCTCCCGCGCGTTCACCAAAAACTGGCTCGTCACGCCAAAGCGCCCGGACGCGACCTGTTTGATCGCCGAATTCTTCGAGTCGCCCCGTTCGTTCGTCCACGTATAACGCGCCGGGTCCTCGCCCCCTTCGCCTGTGTTCGAGCGGCCCCCGATGCGGTTCATCGCGATCGCCAGCGCCTCATGCGCCTCCTTGCTGATCGACCCGTAGCTCATCGCCCCGGTCTTGAACCGTTTGACAATCGATTCCACCGATTCCACTTCGTCCAAAGAAAGCGGTTTCTCCGCCGGCTTGAATTCCAGCAGCCCGCGCAACGTGCACAAGTTCTCCGCCTGGTTATTGATCAGCTCCGCGTATTCCTTGAACTTCGCATAGCTCCCCACCCGGCAGGCCAGTTGCAGCTTGTGGATGGATTGCGGGTTGAACAAATGAAACTCCCCGCTGTCGCGCCATTGATACTGACCGCCCGCTTCCAGTTCCCCGTTCACCTGCCGCTCCGGATACGCCTGCCGATGCCGCGTCAACGCCTCTTCCGCGATCACATCCAGGCTGATGCCCTGAATCCGCGACGGCGTCCAAGTGAAATATTTCTCCACCACCTCGGTGGCCAGGCCGACCGCCTCAAAAATCTGTGCGCCATGATAGCTCTGGATCGTCGAGATCCCCATCTTCGCCATCGTCTTGACCACGCCCTTCACCGCCGCCTTGATGTATTTCTTGACCGCCGTGCCATGGTCCAGATTGGGCAACAGCCCCTCCTTGATCAGGTCGTCCAGCGTGTCAAACGCCAGATACGGGTTGATGGCCGTGCAACCATAACCGATCAGCACCGAAAAATGATGCACCTCACGCGGCTCGCCCGATTCCAAGATCAGCCCCACCAACGTCCGCGTCCCGCTGCGGATCAGATGATGATGCAGCCCCGCCACCGCCAGCAACGCCGGGATCGGCGCCAGCTTCGCGCCCACCCCGCGGTCCGACAACACCAGGATGTTCGCGCCCGCCTTGATCGCCGCATCCGCCGCCGAAAACAAATGCTCCAATGCCGGCTGCAATCCCGCCGTCCCCTCCGACACCTTGAACAAAATCGGCAGCGTCAACGATTTGAAACCCGGCCGGTTGATGTGCCGCAGCTTCTCCATCTCCTCGTTCGTGAGGATCGGATAATGCATCTTGATCAGCCGGCAGCTCTGCTCCGTCGGCTCCAGCAGGTTCCCCTCGCCGCCCACCATGATCTCCGTGGACGTGATGATCTCCTCGCGGATCGGGTCGATCGGCGGGTTCGTCACCTGCGCGAACAACTGCTTGAAATAATTGTACAGCAACTGCGGTTTGTTCGACAAAACCGCCAGCGGCGTGTCCGTCCCCATCGAGCCCAGCGGCTGCATCCCGTCGCGCGCCATCGGCCCCACGATGAACCGCAGGTCCTCAAACGTGTAACCAAACGCCTGCTGCCGTTGCAAAATCGTCTCGTGATCCGCCCCGTGCACATGCGGCGGCTCCGGCAGCTTCGCCAGCAGCACATGATTGTCCTCCAGCCATTTTTGATATGGCTTGGCCGAGGCGTAACGGTTCTTCAGCTCCTCATCCGCGATGATCCGGCCCTGCTCCAGGTCCACCAGGAACATCCGGCCCGGCTGCAACCGGCCCTTGATCGCCACCCGCTCCGGCGCGATCGGCAATACCCCCGCCTCCGACGCCATGATCACCACGTCGTCCTTCGTTACATAATAACGCGACGGCCGCAGCCCGTTCCGGTCCAGGCACGCGCCGATCATCCGCCCGTTCGTGAACGCCATCGACGCCGGCCCGTCCCACGGCTCGATCAGGCAGGAATGATATTCATAAAACGCCCGGCGCGCCGGATCCATGCTCTCATGATTCTCCCACGGCTCCGGGATCATCATCATCATCGCATGCGGCAGCTCCCGCCCCGCCATCATCAACATCTCCACGCAATTGTCGAACTGCGCCGAATCGCTCCCGTCCGTGTTGATCACCGGGATCAGCTTGGGCAGGTCCTCACCAAAAAGCTGGCTCGTGAACAACGCCTGCCGCGCCTTCATCCAGTTCACATTCCCCCGCAACGTGTTGATCTCCCCGTTGTGCGCGATACACCGGTTCGGATGCGCCCGGTCCCAGCTCGGAAACGTGTTCGTCGAAAACCGCGAATGCACCAGCGCAATGGCCGTGACCATCCGCTCGTCCCGCAGGTCCGGATAATACTTGCCCACCTGCTCCGGCATCAACATGCCCTTGTAAATCACCGTCCGCGCCGAAAGGCTCGACACGTAAAACCAGTTGCCGCCCGTGAGAATGCCGCCGTAGCGGATCCGTTGTTCCGCCACCTTGCGGATCACATACAGCTTGCGCTCAAACGCCGCCTCATCCGGCAACGCCGGGTTCCGGCCCACAAACATCTGCGCCATGAACGGCTCCGCCGCCTGCGCCGTCTTGCCCAGGGAAGAATTATCCGTCGGCACATCCCGCCAGCCCAGCACCGTCTGCCCCTCGGCCGCGACAATCTTGGCCAGCTCCTGCTTGACCGCCTGCCGCTGCGGCTCATCCGGCGGCAAAAATAACATCCCCACCGCATACTGCCCCACCGCCGGCAGCTTGAAACCCAGCTCCGCCGCCGCCTGCGCCAGAAACTCGTGCGGCGTCTGGATCAGGATGCCCGCGCCGTCCCCCGTGTTCGCCTCGCACCCGCACGCGCCCCGGTGATCCAAGTTCACCAATATCTGCAGCGCGTCCGTCACCAACCCGTGCGACTGGCGTCCCTTCATGTTCACGACGAAGCCAACCCCGCAGGAGTCGTGCTCAAACTGCGGGTCGTAAAGTCCCTGTTTCGGCGGTGCGGTTTTGCGCTCCGGCCCCACATTATTGTCTGGCTGATTATGGCTGCTGCTCATTTCTTCGGCGTTAGACGCCTTCTGTTCCAATACTTTTTACTTAATTTTCACGGGGGCGCAATAAATGTTTTCAAAAAAGCGCGGAAATCATTCATTAGAATTTAATTTTTGCCGCATTAAAAAATAAGCCCGGCTCGCTCGCCGCCCCAAAAAACCGCGCCGCGCCGCGCCAAAACGAGCCCGAAGCTGGTCGGAAAAATCAAAAAAACCTTCCGCCGCCACCCCGTTTGAGGTCTTGACCGCCCAACTGCCATCAGGTGTATTAATAAAAATAAAAACAACCCCGGCCCGGGTCGCCCGGCTCACCCCGCCAAACCCCCCGGCCGGACGGCTCAATTTCACCTTCCACCCACCCATCCCGCCCAAAAAATTCACCCCAAAGTTGCTGTTTTGTAACAAAAAAATTATATCCGCTGCCTGCCACCCCTCATCTTTCACCCCAATCCAGATTCACAATATGTTTATTCATAGGTTATTACACATATAACTCACCTTCCAATTCACCTCCATGCCACGCCTCCAAACGGACCATTCAGCCCCCAAAAGCCATCTCACCGCCACCAAAAACCCTCTGATTTCTCAGTAAATATCGTTAGCGTAACTTTTTTTCAAAAACATCTTGAAACATACTACCCATGGTGTAAAGATTGTCGCCGCTCCCCCACTAATAGGGGTGAGCAGGACCCTTTAAAAGCCGGTTTCCCGAGGAAATAGTGTCAGGACGGAGTTGTCCGCCCCGATGCCTCGGACGGTGCGGAATAAACAGTTACAATCCAAAATAGACTACCATGATAGACGCACGCGAGGAAGTATTGTCGTCGGCCCCCAAGACCGCCGCCCGCCGTTCCAACAAAGTTTCCGCCACCCGCGCGGTCCGGACCAGCAAGACCGCCACCGGCAAGTCCCTGCGCTTGGACCGCGTCTTCAGCGACGCCAAGGTCAAGCCCTTCGACCAGATCGAATGGGAGCGCCGCACCGCCGAGATCACCGACGACGCCAACAAGGTCATCTTCAAGCAGGAAAACGTCGAGGTGCCCAAGTCCTGGTCCCTCCTTGCCACCAAGGTCGTCGTCTCCAAATACTTTTACGGCGAACAAAACACCTCCGAGCGCGAAACCTCCGTCCGCCAGCTCATCCACCGCATCGCCCGCACCATCGCCGACTGGGGTATCGCCGACGGCTATTTCAGCAAGGCCGATGGCGAAGTCTTCTACGACGAGCTCGCCTGGCTCTGCGTCAACCAATACGGCGCCTTCAACTCCCCCGTCTGGTTCAACGTCGGCCTCTACCACCAATACGGCGTCGGCAAAAACTCCGGCCTGGGCAACTGGTACTACAATCGCCAGAACAAACAGGCCGAGCGCGCCCCCACCCAGTACGAATACCCCCAGGGCAGCGCCTGCTTCATCCAGTCCGTCCAGGACAACATGGAGGACATCATGCGCCTGGCCTACAGCGAGGCCATGCTCTTCAAATACGGTTCCGGCACCGGCACCGACCTCTCCCCCATCCGTTCCAGCCGCGAAAAACTCAGCGGCGGCGGCCGCCCCAGCGGCCCCATGAGCTTCCTCAAGGTCTATGACCAGGTCGCCAGCGTCGTCAAATCCGGCGGCAAAACCCGCCGCGCCGCCAAGATGAACACCCTCCGCGACTGGCACGCCGACATCGAGGAATTCATCGATGCCAAGCAAAAAGAGGAAAAGAAGGCCTGGGCCCTCATCGAACAGGGCTACGACGGCTCCTACAACGGCGATGCCTACGGCAGCGTCATGTATCAGAACGAAAACCTCTCCGTCCGCGCCAGCGACGAATTCATGACCGCCGCCACCACCGGCCAGGAATGGTGGACCCGCGCCTCCACCTCCGGCAAACCCCTTGAAAAGAAGGACGCCGCCAATCTCCTGTTCAAGATCGCCGAAGGCACCCATATCTGCGGCGACCCCGGCATGCAATACGACGGCGCCATCCAAAAATGGCACACCTGCAAGGGCACCGAGCCCATCCACTCCACCAACCCCTGCAGCGAATACGTCTTCATCAATAACACCGCCTGCAACCTCGCCTCCCTGAACCTCATGAAGTTCAAGCAGGACGACGGCAAGTTCGATGTCGCCCGCTTCAAGGCCGCCGCCCGCATCTTCATCACCGCCCAGGAGATCCTCGTGGACAACGCCAGCTATCCCACCAAGGAGATTGCCGAGAATTCCCACATCTTCCGCACCCTCGGCCTCGGTTTCGCCAACCTCGGCTCCCTCTGCATGAGCTACGGCCTGCCCTATGACTCCGATGAAGGCCGCGCCCTCGCCGGTGCCATCACCGCCATCATGACCGGCCATGCCTACGAACAGAGTGCTGAGATCGCCGCCACCGTCGGACCTTTCGCCGGCTACCGCGATGCCCGCTGCTCCCACGTCAAGAACCCCGTCGCCAAGGACAACGTCGAATCCATGCTCGGCGTCATCAAGCTCCACCGCGCCGCTGTCGAGAACATCCAGCCCAGCCAGGAATTTAACTACCTCAAGGACGAAGCCCGCCAAACTTGGGACACCGCCCTGGCCAAAGGCCGCCAGTACGGCTACCGCAACGCCCAAGTCACCGTCCTCGCCCCCACTGGCACCATCGCCTTCCTCATGGACTGCGATACCACCGGCGTCGAACCCGATATCGCCCTCGTCAAATATAAACTCCTCGCCGGCGGCGGCATGTTGAAAATCGTCAACCGCGGCGTCCCCTCCGCCCTCGCCCGCCTCGGCTACACCCCGGCGGAAAACCAGGCCATCATCGCCCACATCGAGAAATACGACACCATCGAAGACGTCACCGAAGGCGATCAAACCATCGCCAGTGGCCTCCGCGCCAAGGACCTCGCCGTGTTCGACTGCGCCTTCAAGGCCCACCGCGGCCAGCGCAGCATCAGCTACCTCGCCCATCTCAAGATGATGGCCGCCGCCCAGCCCTTCATCAGCGGTGCCATCTCCAAGACCGTCAACATGCCCGCCAACAGCACCGTCGAGGACATCCGCCACACCTACGTCGAGGCCTGGAAAATGGGCTTGAAATGCGTCGCCATTTACCGCGACAGCTCCAAGCGCTCCCAACCCCTCAACACCAAGAAGACCAACGACGGCGGCGACAAGGCCGCCGAGGCCGCCACCCTCGCCAACCGCCTCAAGGAACTTGAGACCGAAGTCGACACGTTGCGCCAGGAATCCGGCAAACCCCTCCGCCGCCGCCTCACCGAGACCCGCACCGCCGTCACCCACAAATTCTCCATCGCCGACCACGAAGGCTACCTCACCGTCGGCCTCTTTGCCGATGGCAAACCCGGCGAACTCTTCATCACCATGGCCAAGGAAGGCTCCACCATCGGCGGCCTCATGGACAGCATCGGCACCCTCACCAGCCTCGCCCTCCAATACGGCGTGCCGCTCGACGCCCTCGTCCGCAAATTCGCGCACCAGCGCTACGAACCCAGCGGCTTCACCAAGAACCCGGAGATTCGCAATGCCGCCTCCATCACCGACTACGTCTTCCGCTGGATGGCCTTTCAATTCATCCCCGGCTACCGCGAAAGCGTCACCGAAGTCCGCACCCAGCCCGAGCTCGCCATGCCCGGCCTGCTGGAGGAGATGAAAAAAAAAATTAACCGCTCCGTCCCCGAGCTCGCCCTCTCCAACGACACCGAACTCATCGACGTGAAGGCTGCCAAGGGCAACGGCCATGGCCACAGCCACACGCACGGGCACTCCAAGCTCACCCTGACCAGTTCCTTCCAGAACCAGGGCGACGCCCCCACCTGTCCCAACTGCGGCCACGTCGCCGTCCGCAACGGCGCCTGCTACAAATGCCTCAACTGTGGCGAAAGCCTCGGCTGCTCGTAAGCATCCGTTAAAAATTCAAAAAGCCGGAGAACCAAATGTTCTCCGGCTTTTTTGTTGTCCCGCAAAATACGGCCTGTAAGATTAAAACATTCAATAATTTATAATGCTCATGCGCGCGTATGAATCATTCACGGCCCGCCCTGTCAAAATCATCGCCCTGGCCTTTGCCCTGATCTTGGTTTTGGCCGCCCACACCTTCGCCGGCCCGCCATTTTTGACCGATGATCCCGAGCCCGTGGATTATCAACATTGGGAAACCTACCTGTTTGCCAGCGGCGATCACACCAGCGGCAGTTACGCCATCAACGGCCCCGCTCTCGAAGTGAATTACGGCGTGCTGCCCGACACACAACTGCATTTGATTGTGCCCATGACCACGGTCGGTGGGGATCACGTGCCGTCCGTTTCCGGCCTGGGCGATACCGAGTTCGGCATCAAATACCGGTTTCTGCATGAAACCAATGGCTGGCCGCAAATCGGAATCTTTCCCATGGCAGAATTTCCCACCGGGGATGCCGGTCGCGGTTTGGGCAACGGACAAACCTGGTTTCGCCTGCCCTTGTGGATGCAAAAAAGTTGGGGGCCATGGACGACTTACGGCGGCGGCGGGGCGGCCTTAAATTCTGCGCCCGGCCAGCGCGACTATCCTTTCGGTGGCTGGCTGCTGCAACGCGACTTTGGGACCCACCTGACCCTCGGTGGTGAACTATTCGGTCAAGGCCAGGACACTGACAATGACCGGGGCTATACCGCGGTGAATCTCGGCGGCTCCTGCAACCTCAACGACCACTTCAGCGTGCTTTTTAGCGCCGGCCACAGCGTGGTGGGCGATGATCACACCCTCTGGTATTTCGGACTCTACTGGACCTGGTAGCTGGCTATGCCCCACATTTTCCTCACAAGGGACACTGGAAAGCTAATGTCCGCTGCCCCTGTCCCCTTTTTAAATTTTAGCTTTTCAGCTTTTTAGTTTTTAATTCAGTAATTTCTGCTTTTTCCCCATTCCTCTGTCCCAGACCGTCTAAAAAATATCATCGTCATCTCCGCGTGCGGCTCCGCTTCCTGAGCAGGATGGTCTGCTCCAACAAAGGTAAATGCGCGAGGTCTTTGGGACGGCCCACGGCCCGCTTGCTGCAGAGAATGCGTGTCAAAGGCAGCACGGCCACGGTCAGGCCCAACCACTTGAGCCGGCGGGCGCCACGAAACTCCCGGGCAAAACTAAGCAGACCATCCACCCGATACAGGAAATTAACTGCGGTCCCATCGGTAAGCTCCACCACCGTATTCGCCCGCACTTTGGCCCCCAGCTTCAGACACAATCGGAGGATCCGCATGTATTGGCGGGGAAGTAAATTGATCCACAGGTCAGTGTCCAACGTCGTGGCCGGACACCCCTGCAAGATGGCCGCACTCATTCCGGCAACCTGAAACCGTATTTTCTCCTGCTGGAGAGCGTGTATAAGTCGTGCGAGCGGAGAAAGTTCTCGTGCATCTGCCACCGCTCGTCCGGGTTGGCGGCGAGGCTGCGCGCGAACAGATGCTTTTCGTCCTCGCTCAGGTTGGGCACGCCGCTGATTCTTTGCAGCACCCGCCTGATTTTTTTTTCCATGATTCAAGCCTACCGAAACTGGGGTTCGCGGTCGAGATGGAAATTTACGCCATCCAACCATCGCGAACCCCCTGACCATTCCCCTTTTAGAATTTTGGAATTTTAGCTTTTCAGCTTTTTAAGAACCCCATCCGTCCGGCAGAACCCTCATTTCTGCTTTACCCCTTACTTGCTACCAGCCCCTATTGGCTTAATTTATAATCTGAAAACTGCGGGGCGAACTCTGCCGTGGAAGTGCTGATCGCGATGATGCCCGCCTGAAGCTCGTCGGACCACCCATCCGGCATCACTTTGGTCCCGACGTCATCCCAATTGCGGTCATCCAGACTGACCGCGCCCGTGATCTTCGAACCGTGCCGTTGCAGCCGGAGATATACCGGCCCGGTTTGCGGGAGCGGATGATCGTGGGTCAACCCAATGCGTTGCAAATGTCCGTCTATGCGGATTTCAAAATTGACATAGGCACGCGGAATTTGGCCGGTTCTTTGCAGGACGGCCCGGGCGAAAGTCACGACATTGCGCGGGTCCGCCAGGACCACCAAACCCGCACCATTATAAGCCACCCGGCCCGGCAGGGTGGATTTTTGGCCGGGCGTAAACTGACCGTCCACGCAAACTTGAACGGTGAAATCGCCGGTGGCGGGTTGCAGCACGCAGGGAGCGTTGGTCTGATTGGCATCGGCGGCGAGGTCGTGGGCCGTTTGCGATCCGGGCACTTTGATCATCAGAGCGTCCGGTTGCGTGTAGAAATTGCAGTCCGCATCCGGATCACCCGGATGGCCCCAACCGGGTACCGGCAGGGCGTTGTCTTCATCCAGCTTCACCCACGCGCGGGAATTGGGGTTGCGCAGGTGGGCCTGAAATTTCACCAGCCCAAACCAACCGGCGACCGCCAGGCCGGCGGCCACAATCAGCGCGGTGACCAGCAGCGGTGTCTGGCGTGACCGGGTCGACCGAACCCGGACCGCCATCGGCGGGGCGCCCTCACCCTCCGCCACCGACGGAACGATGATGGCCACCCAACAGGTCGGACAATTAATGGACTGGCCCACCAACTGGGTGTCGCCCTGCAATTGGCCACGGCATTTGGGGCAGATGAATATAAAATTAGGCATGACCCGGCGTTGATGATTGGGTCAATTTGTAATGGGCGAAGGAAAATGGCAAGGCGGCATGACATTTTTTCCGGCCTGGGCAACCCGTCCGACCTGCGGGAGAATTTTCCTTGCCAGACCGGCAGCCACCTTCCATTTTTGCGGACATGAACTTCCCGAAATACTGGGCCATGGGCAGAAACGGCGGTTTCTCCTGCTGGCGTTCCTCCGCCACCAGCCAGACCGAAGCCCAAACCCTCGCCGACCAGGCCGCCCAACAATTGGAGGCACGTTTTAAGGCCGGCAATTTTGCCAACGCCGGCGCCTCCGGCGGCGGCTATTATCCCAACCGCCCCTTGCGCGAACTCGTGTTGCAGGAACTCAAGGATAATGCCGGCGAACTCTCCGCCGTCGTCACCCGCAACTCCTACGGCTGCCTCGTGCTCAACACCGCCCGCGTGATGTTTGTGGACATCGACCTGCCGGAACCCAAGCAACCCGGATTCCTTGCCCGGCTCTTCGGCAAACCCGCCCCCGCACCCATCGGCGATCCCCTTGCCGCCACGCTCACCAAAATTGAGGACTGGACCCGCCAGCATCCTGAATGGGGCTGGCGGATTTACCGTACCCGCGCCGGCCTGCGCCTGCTGGCCACCCAAGGCCTCGTGGCGGCCGATTCCACCATCGCCCACGGCGTCTTCGCCGCGCTCGGTTCCGACCCCCTCTACCAGAAGCTGTGCGCCACCCAGAACTGTTTCCGCGCCCGGCTCACACCCAAGCCCTGGCGTTGCGGCCTCACCGAAAAACCTGGCCGCTGGCCCTGGCGGGACGCCCGCGCCGAACAAAAATTTGAGAAATGGTCGGCCCGCTACCAGACGGCCGCCGCCAACTGGGCCACCTGCGAATTCCTCCGTCACACCGGCAACCCCGCCATCCATCCCGAAGTCCAAGCCCTCCTAAAATTGCACGACGACGCCACCCGCGCCGCCTCCAAACTCCCGCTGGCGTGAATCTGACGGCCACACGCCCCGGCCTTACGGCGAACGCAACTGGTAGTAGCGGACCCGGTAATTCGTCGATTTCGGATCACTGAAATAATACGAACCGTTGGTGAACGTGACTGTCTGGAGCAACGTCCAGCCGGGATTGGTCAGATTCGTGCAAGCTTCGATCACGCAGGTGATATTGGTGGTGCCTGTAAGATTGAATCCAAACGGCTGATTCTGCGACCCCGGACCGCCCGCGCTCGTTTGAATCTGCGGATTCCATGGCAGTGCAACCAGACCGTCAAACGTATTGCTCCAACCCGTAGTGCCGGGCAGGTAATAGACGGTGATGTTCGCGTCACCATTGAAAACCGAGGCGTCCGCCGCTGGTTCGTTGCCCGCAAAGTAAATATTTGTCAGGCCCGGGCAATTGTAGAATGCCTGACTGCCGAGACTCGTGACTCCGGCAGGAATGGTGATGCAGGTCAGGTCGGAAAAACCGGCAAACGCGCCACTGTTGATGCTCGTGATCGGCAAACCGTTCAGCGTGCCGGGCAGGATGAGGGCTCCGCCATTCGGACCTGAATAACCCGTCAGGGTGATGGTCCCGCCATTGGTTGTGCCACTATAGGGCAGCCAGAGTACGGCCGGTCGACCGGCGTAAGGGGAACTCCAACCGATGGTGCCCGGCAAATAGTAAATGGTCTCATGCGCACCAGACCCGAACTCAAAACTATTGGTCGCCGGCGCGTTGCCGATAAAAAACACGCTCGTCAGGCTGGAACATCCGCTGAACGCCCCATAACCAACGCTCGCCATGCCACCGGCAATACTCATGAGTAAATAGGATTGGCCACCCTGCATAAAGTGATGCTATTCGTTGTCGCAACATGACAAGAGTCGATAATCGTTCACTGGATCACAAGGTGCTGGAACACATGAGACTACTGGCGG
>Ga0302319_10011844_pt1 | contig 16512 bp, 19 predicted proteins | sample Bog_T0_2_FD_203319 | JGI IMG/M metagenome (GOLD analysis project Ga0302319, IMG submission 203319) | Peat permafrost microbial communities from Stordalen Mire near Abisko, Sweden - Bog_T0_2 | ecosystem: Environmental > Terrestrial > Soil > Wetlands > Peat | place: Sweden: Abisko, Stordalen Mire...
ATACACCAGCGGCGCATCCCTCGTGCCGGCGGAGGCCGTGGCGCGCGTCTGGGAGCATTGCGCCACGTTTTACCTGGATCGCAGCGCTGTGCCCCCGCCCGAGCCGCGCGGCTGGGCTCAGTCCGCGAAAATCGCGGGCAGCACCGCCGATCCGCTGCTGCGGGAATTGCCGGCGTTCGCGCGCGATCCCGATGCGCGCGAGCGGCGATTCCCCGCGGCCACCGCGCAGCGTGCCCTGCTGCACAGGGCGATCGAGCAGGCTGGCCTCGATATGACGCACGTCACCGAGCGGCGGGGCCGCCCTTATACCCTTATCTGCAAAAAAACGCGGGCCACCCACGCGCGCGCCTTGCGGCGCTACCGAAGCGACCTTGCCGAAATGCGCCGTCTGCTTGCCCTTCCCGCCGCCCGGGCGCCGGAAAACGCGCCTGCCACCGCCCGACTCCGGCATACCGTGGCCGCGAGCTGATCCGCATCGGCCAGGCCTGAAGACGGGCGCTTCTATTGAACAGCAGAACGCCGCGCGTCCTTGAAAAGCAGCGCGACATGGAGGGGATTCGTCGGCAATGGCTCAAAGCCGAATCGGCTGTAAAACTGCGCGAGCTTGTCGTTCTTGGCGTGAATCAGCAGCGCGCGGGCTCCGATGATCTCGGCGGCTTGCAGAAAGCGGAGGACCGCGTCCCGCAAGAGGAGTGTTCCCAATCCGCGGCCCTGTTGGGCCCGATCCACCGCCAGCCGGCCCAAAAGGACGATGGGAACGGGTTGGTTCCGAGGCAGTCCCTTGATCAGGCGGGGATTGGCCGCTGTCGCGTCGACCGAACCGGCCGAAAGCGAGTAATAGCCAATGACTTGGCCGTCCATCGCGACGACGTTGGTGCGGGCTGCGCCCGCGGCCTGACTTTGCAGCGCGTGTTTCTTAAGGTAGTCGTCGAGTGCCGCTTCTCCGCAATCGAACCGTTCAACTCTGTGGATGGGCGACAGCGGCTCGGTCCTGAATTCCATGGAGAGCAGGGTTGAACGTAGCGGGCCGATCGAGGAGTTTGCGCAGACCGGGCAGGAACTGAGGCGGCTCATCGAGCCGGGCCAAGAAACGGCGGAAGTCGCCGCTTGCCATTGAAATCCGCGGACGATCGGCCAGGTCGATTTTCGCCCGCTCGATCACCGTGCTCAAAATGTAGTCGGTGAGATTGCGACGACCGGTGGCTCGGGCCGCTTTTGCGATGAGTCGCTTATCGTCCTTCTGAGCGCGAAGATGAATTTGTGCTGTGGCGGTGAGCATTGTGTACACACTGTGTAGTTTCAGGTAGCGGATGTCAAGATAACGGCTGCGTTGCTAAACGGCTCATCAAGTGATCGAAGTTCACAGAAAAGATCGCAAAAATCGTGAACCGCCTGCGCAAGTCATTAATAATCAAGGAATGGACTTAACGTCCCGAACGTAGCGCTCTACCAGGCTAAGCTACGCCCCGATCAATCATCCAGAAGGTCCAGAGAACCCGAGCGGTCAGAGGGCCGCAAGCAGAAAAGGAAAGAGCCGTCCGGCGCCGCCGAAAAACCGCAAATACCGGGTTTTTCAGGAAAAGTGTGAAATATTCAGTGAAATCTATGTTCCGGGGAGCGGCCTGAGCAATTTCCTCAGTAACCAACTCGCCGCTGATTCTTATCGCTAAAGCCAGGGTCATACCATGGCGCCAGAGTTTCAGTTTGCGAGGCGAGCGCGGATACTTAATCTGTAGCCTATGGACATGAGCGTTAAACGGCATTAGGGCCGATTCCCGTCAATGACGGCGGGCATCGGCCTTAACGATGCCCAATCAAATCCTTTGCCAGTCAGAGTGGCCGCATGGAACTCCGATGCGGAGCCTGTATCATGAAAACACTTATCGCTTCCGCATGGAGCCCGTTCCCGGCTCACGCAAAGGGCGCGGCGGCGGCGGATGGCTCCGGCGACCCCGCACCCATCGGTCACGTACATGGGCGTTTGCGGATTGCGACGAGGGACTTTCGGACCTGAAGTCGAATGTTCTGCCAACGGCGTGGGAGGATATTCCTCGTCGCGGGCAACGGTCATGGAAGAAGCAGCGGCTCTGTCAGTCACACGCGATGAGCTAAGCCGGCAATCATCGTCGACCCGCCGTTCTAGGTGAGACGACATTTGAGCAAAACCCACGACGCCGGCTTTACCGCGATGCGCCGGGTTCCATTAATGTCTGATAAAACAGACAATAATTGACAATACGTCCGATAAGGCAGACTTTATTGGTCATGCCGCGACGATCGTCCCTCCCCCTGCCCGCCGCCCATGCGCTCCGCAAGCTCGGCCGCGATCTCGCCCTCGCGCGGCGCAAGCGTGGGATCGCAACTGCTGACATGGCCGCGCGCCTTTTTGTGAGCCGGGACACCCTTTGGCGCCTGGAAAGGGGCGATCCTACCATTGCCTTGGGCACCCTCGCCACAGCGGCATTCGTACTGCAATTGCACGATCGCTTGGCCAATCTCGCTGCTCCGGCCACCGATGCGCTCGCCCTCAGCTTGGACGAACAACGCTTGCCCAAGCGTATACGTCGCGTCCTAACATGAGCGCGGAAGTCCATATCGATTGGGAGGGCGGCACGCATTTGGTCGGTCGCCTCCATACCGCGGATCGCAGTCCCGCGGTAACGTTCGAATACGAGCCGGAATGGCTGGCCCGCGCCGGCACCTTTGCCATCGATCCCACCGCGCTGCCGCTGGGACGGCAACCGTACCATGCATCGGAGCTTTTCGGCGCGATTCACGACTGCGGGCCGGATCGCTGGGGCCGCCTTCTGATCGAACGCGCGGTCCGGAAACACCTGGTCGGTCGCAAGCCCTATCAAGACTTTGACTACGTCCTTGCGCTCGACGATGCCTCGCGCCTGGGGGCCCTCCGGTTTCGGATTGACCAAGATGGTCCATTCTTGGCTGCAAGCCGCGGGCTACTTCCGCCTCTCATTCGCCTAGCGGCTCTCTTGCGCGCTTCCAACGCGATTGACGCCGAGACCGAGACTGCGGCGGATCTGCGTTTTTTGCTGGGGGCCGGCTCTCCTCTCGGCGGCGCGCGGCCCAAGGCCGCCGTGAGCCTTGCCGACGGCCGCCTGGCCATCGCCAAATTTCCGAAGCTGGACGATATCCGCGACATCGCCGCCGGTGAAATCCTCGCCCTTACGCTCGCCCGCCAATCCGGGATGACCGTGGCTGAGCATCAACTGGTGGCCGTCGGCGGCCAGAGCGTTTCGGTTATCACCCGATTCGACCGCAACGGTGGCCACCGCATTCCCTTTCTTTCCGGCGATAGCCTGCTCGGCCTTCCCCAAGGCGAAGCCGGTGCCTACACGCTGCTCGCTGATGGTATCCGTCAATTCGGCCACAACGTCACCGGCGATCTTCGCGAGCTATGGCGCCGGCTCGTTTTCTCCCTGCTGACCAGCAACTACGACGATCACCTCCGCAATCACGGCTTTTTGATGATGGCGCCGGGACGATGGGCCCTTTCGCCGGCCTACGACCTCAATCCGGTCCCGGAGATCGATCGGGCCCTGACCCCAAAGACCGCCATCTCTGAGAATCAGGAGAACCCCACCATTGATGCTGCGCTGGAAGCAGCGGCGCGTTTTGACCTCAAAGCCGCGGAGGCCCGAATCATTCTCCGCGAAGTGCATGCCGCAGTCTCAGGCTGGCGCAAGACCGCCAGGCAACTCCGCATCAAAGCCAGCACGCTCGACGCCTATGCCACGGCCTTCGAGCATCCGCTCATGGATGAGGCAAGGCATCTTTTGTGATCGGAGAGACGGTCGAAGGTTCTGCTGTCACCGCCTCCGCCAGCTTTCGCATCAGTCGCACCGACTCAAAAAGAGAAATTCATCATGAATGCCGCCCTTGTTCGTAAGCGTTCAGTTCCGACGTGACGACAGTTTGATGGGAAATTGCTAAAGTGCAGGGATGGACGAAACGAATGATGGGAAAGTGAAGCAGCCGCGGCGCAGCCGGGCGGAGATTGCGGCGGTGGTCGCGGGATACCGCGAAAGCGGGCTGACGCAGCGGGCGTACGCGCAGCAAGTGGGGGTGAGCTTGGCGAGCATCGCGAGGTGGGTGCACGGCAAGGGCCAGGGCGGTTCCGCGGCGCCGGCCGGATTCGCGGCGGTGCAATTGCGAGCGGAGCCGGCGGCGGCGGACGCCGCAGTCAAGATCCGGTGGCCAGAAGGGGTCGAAATGGAATTACCGCTCAGCCTGGGCGAAGCGACCCTGCGGCGCTGCCTGGGGGAGGTTTTGCGGTCGTGTTCGCGGTAGGGCCGGCGACGGGAGTGCACTTGGCCACGGGGATTACTGATCTCCGGAAAGGCTTCAACGGCTTGTATGCACTGATTAAATACAGCCTGAACTGGGACCCGATGACCGGTCGCTGAGGGCAAGGACCGAATTCATGGCGTTGCTGAGCTGGCGCCAATTTCTTTCACGATCGGCTGCATCCATTGAGGAAGCTCCGGCGCCAGTTTTTTGAGGTCGCGCTTCGTGCGTGGCTTGAGGCTCCGACGCAGACGTTCCTTCTGTGCCGGCTCAAGCCCCCCGGCGCCCAGATGGCGTATCGCCTGAATGACGGTGCCAGCTTCGGTCCCGGCTCCGATCAGACTGCTGGGCGCAACGCGTTGGAATTTGATCTGCGAGTTGCCGAGCGTCACCGGCGGAATACTGGCGGTGGTCTTAATTACCAATTGCGCGGGTACCTGCTCGGAAAGGCCCAGCAGACTAACTGCCGCTGAGCCGGACACCTGCCAGGGAGCATGACGGGACTCCAGAATCACTCGGGCCACGTCCATCGAACTAGACGAGCTTTGGCCAATGACTGGATGAAAGCGGGGACGATCGTAAAAGCCCCGCCGGATGCGCTTGAGCTTGCCTGATTTTGCTAGGCGCGCCAAAGCTTGTCGGATCGCAGCGGGCTTCCCCATGGTCGAGAAATCCTTAGCAGTTTTTGGCAAAGGATTCTTACTCGACCAAATAGATCTTATTATCCTCTCATCAATTGGATACGATTTTTTAACCCAATTTTAATGTCACAAACAATGCACTGTTTTAGTGACAAAGCGAATCGGAATTTCGGCGGCCTTTGAGGGGCGATCTGGCTTAAACCCCTATGAAGGGTTGCTGGCTTGGATGCTTTTGCCGCTGGGCGGAGCGGGATCAAAAAGGGATGGCCGATCAGCTCGAAAGCAAGGCGTCTCGGCAAAAAAACTAACAGAGCGGGTCTCCTAGGCCGGCCGGACCATTTCTGTCTTGAATTGGGGAAGGAGCGATGCGGATTTGGCCCGGAAAACAGCAAGGCCAGCGGCATCGAGCGGGGGAGCGGCGGTCGTTCGACTCGCGACCGGCACGCCAACGGCGACAAAAAACTCTTCCTGACCGGCAGGGGAACACGTGCAGAGGAGGCGTGCGGGCCGGTCGGAAATGTTCTGAAAGTGATGAGGCGCATTGGCCGGCACATGCAGGGTTTCGCCGGCCTTGAGGTTTGCCTTCGTGCCGCGGAACGTAAACTCGAGTTCTCCCTCCAGGAGGGAGAACGTTTCCTCAAAGTCGTGGCGGTGGGGAGGCGGACCCCCGCCGGACGGCACATGCATGTCGATCAGGCAGTGCCGGCCGGCAGTGTCGGCGCCGCTCAAGAGGACGGTGTAAATACCGCCGACCACGCTAACGTGCGACAACGCCGAATCCTTGTCGGGCCGTGCGATGACCAGATTGCGGTGAGGATCGTCGGGTGGAACTGGCGGGAAGGAGGATGGGTTCATAATAGGCGAGGCGAGCGGTCTTGATCGAAATAGGCTGGATTCACAGTACGGCGGCGGCGGGCAAGAGGGATTGGCTGCGACATCTCTCTCACAGAGATCATAAATGTGTCTATCTAGTGATGACCCCCATCGTGAGAAACGCGAAAGCGATCGTGAGGAGTGCAACACGGCAGCGGTGATGAAGATCCCATTTGTCCCGCAAGGTCTTCCATTCGGCAGGCGGAGAGCTCTTTGTCCAGGACGCCACTCGGTTATTGATGGGCACCTCAATCGTAATCGAATAAACAATGGCCAACACCCACAAGATGGCCGACGCCGCAATCCATCGCGGTAAATGATCAGATTGATGCCACCGGACGCAGCCCGCGGCGGAAATGAGCAATAGCACAAGACCGTACCCAAACGGCATAACCCCTCCTAGCAGGAGCGCCAGGGCACTGGCAGCCGACAGATGGGCCCTGTCCTCAAGGCGATTCAGCGTTGGGTGTACGAACGCGGCGATGGCAAATTCATTCCCGACTATCAAGCCAGCGAAAACGACTGCCACGACATTTAGAATTTCCGTCATGGGTGCCTACAGAAGCGACAGAGATGCAGGTCAGCGATGCCTCCTTCGAAGAAGAAACGCGACAACTACTATCATGTAGAGTGCGGTTCCCCAGTGGATATAGATGGGTGGCGCGAAGCCAAGATGTGCCAGGATCACCAGCCCATCGGACATGGGAATTAAAATCGCTATGGAATAGAGTGTAGCGGTCGTGCGCCGGTCGCCACGCAACAGGAACGGCAAGATGACGAGGCCAGAAAAAATGTCGCGAATACCCTTGATCCACATGAAGGGAAATGCGGAGGGGTCGCGGATCGGAATGCCGTAGGCTGCTGAGGCCCCAATGGGGTTGAGGATAAAATTGATGCCCACCGCGATGATTGCGATCAGCACGACGAGAGCACACCAGAACAACGGCGAGTTCTTTCTTAACGAAATAGTATCTAGATCTGTTGTCATGTTCAGTTTCTTTTTCAGTGAAATGGTCCCGCAAGTCGTTGCAGCGCAAGGAATGGATCTCACGTCCCGAACGTAGCGCTCTACCAGGCTAAGCTACGCCCCGACTAATTCGCTGAAGGTCAAGAATCCCTCGGAGAACGAAAGGCCGCAAGCAGAAAAGGCAAAGCTCTTTGTCTCCAATCGGGCCGGCGAGAATGCCTCATTATTCGCACGATTGTGAAATAATCTGTGAAATCCGGACCCAATGAAAGGGAAGGCTTGAGATTGCCTCGATTTAGCGGACACGCTGGGTAAGCTGGTTGGGCGCTCCCGAGGACATCGTATTGGTCGTGGTCAGCACGACGCCGGCATTTTCCATCCGCCTACGCGCCATCTCCTCTTGTATCTCGTAGGTCGAATCTAGGCTGGAAGAAGGGCACGTAACCGTTTGGTCGTTTGTTCGCGGTCTATTCTTGAGGCGGCGACGTCGAGCGTAAGGTCTTCCCAGGCCTGGCTGTCTGACTGAGGTTCGACGCCATTCAGTCGCAGAAAAACAATGCAGGAGCCCAAGGCCGCCCTCTTGTTCCCGTCTACGAAAGGGTGGTTGCGGCAAAGGAAAAAAAGATAGGCGGCGGCAACTTCGGCAATGTCCGTGTAGACGGATTCTCCGCCGAAGCTTGCCTGGGGCGCGGCCACGGCAGATTCAAGCAACGCCAGTTCGCGGATCCCAGCTGACCCACCGAACTGGCCGATTGCTTCGGCGTGAATCTCCTGCACCACCTCGACCGTAAGATGGTAAGATGGGGTATCGGACTTTTTGCTCACGCCAGCCGGCGCATCGTGCGCGCATAGTCCTTCATGGTTCCCTTGATGGCTTTCGAGATTTCCCCACGTGACGGCTCCTTGCGGAGAGGAGTGATGGTGATAGTCCCACCTTCGTGAACCTCGACGTTCACTTCGTCGCCGGTTCGCAGATGGGCGAGTTCCATGAGCGCCGTGTCAAAAATGATGCCCTGAGAATTGCCGACTTTTGAAATGGTTTTCAGCATGACGTAAAACTATGTATTACCACCTCCGATGTCAAGAATTGCGAAAAATGGGCATGATGGTTCACACTCAATCATCACCAAATTGTGAACCGGCCGCGCAAGTCCCTAATAATCAAGGAATGAATCTCACGTCCCGAACGCAGCGCTCTACCAAGCTAAGCTACGCCCCGACTTTGTCGCTGAAGGGCAGGAGTCGCCGCTGGAAGTCGGGGTCGCAAGCAGAAAAGGAGAGATTGGTTCTCCAGGGTGGAAATCGGGAAATATCGGTTTTCCGAGGGAAAGGGTGAACTATTCTGTGAACCGTTTCAATCGACCGGCAATAGCCGTTTCGGTTGAATTCAATGGCTGTCTGTGGTCGGAGGGGCGGCGACGGCCAATCCCGAGCTAATCCGACGACGGAGCGCGCGCGGCGATGCGGGCGGCGAGTTGCTGGTCGTTGAGCTTTGCGTCGTAAATGGATCGTGGCTCAATCAATCGGGCAAATAATGTGGCGGTCGTCACCGCGAGCAGCATGGGCGCGACAAACGACCGATTATGTCCGGTGAGTTCAAACATCAAAACAACCGTGGAAATGGGGCCTTGGGTCGTGGCGGCGAGCATCGCGGCGGCACCCAATACGGAATACAAACCGATCGGAGCACCGGGCCAAAGCAGAGACCAGCCATAGCCCAACATCCCGCCGAACATTGCGCCCACCGTGAGCGACGGGGTGAAAAGCCCGCCGGGCGCGCCGCTGCGAATGCTCATCACCGTGGCGAGCGGCTTGAGCACAAGGATGCACAGTAAAAGCCGAGGACCAACCCCTCCCTTGAAAGCCAACTCAGAGATCTCCTGGCCGTTGCCCAAAATCTGCGGAAACCAAAACGAAACCGCACCGACGGCGCCCATGACGATTAGAGGCGCGGCCACGCGTTTCCACCCGTGAGGTTTGTGACGATCCGCCCATGCGACCGCCCGCACGTAGCCCACCGATGCCAGCCCGGTGATTGGTCCGAGCAGCAGGGTCCATAGTATCACGGACGCCGAAGTTTCATAGGCCGGGAACACGTAAAGGGGGCCGTTGGGCACCACGGTCCAGGCCACGAGCGCGGCAATCGTACTGGCCAATAGCGCCGGCAGAACGAGCCTGAGCGACAGCACCCCGCGAAGCACTTCCAGGGAAAAAAGCGCTCCGCCCAATGGCACGCCGTAGGCCGCCGACATGCCGGCGCCGGCGCCACATGCCACCAACAAGCGTCGCTGCTCATCCGATAACCCCGCGCCGGTGGCAAACAGATTTCCGAATACGGCTCCGGCCTGTTTAGGGGCGCCTTCCCGACCGAGCGACACGCCCATACCCACCAGAAAAATGGAAAGGACCGCGCTCCCCAGGGTGCGAAGCGGCGGCAATCGACCGGCCGAGAACCAAATGGCGGCGTTGATATCAATCCCGTTGCCGCTCGACAGGCCAGACAGAAGCAACTGCCCCAAACCGGTGAGAAAGCCCGCACCGAGCAAAATGAGGAAATGTCGCGCGAATGATGCGCCGGCCGCAGCGTCAAGCAGCGATGATCCTGCACCTGGCCACGCAACGTGTTGGACCCATTGCAGCAGCAGGTAAAGCGCTCCGGCGCTGATGCCGGTTCCAACGCCGGTCAGCGCCACGGCGACCCACAGCTTAAGTCCATTGCGACTGGCGGAGACGACGACCGCCGTTGACCGGTCAGAACTTTTCACGGGAATTTGGCGCGGGGCTCAAGGAGAGCGGTCAAGAAGCTTGGCGACGAGGGACTTTGGTTGCGCGGTCGATTCGCGCTACGGGAAATACCCTATATGGCCGGATTGCGATATCCGCAAGGATGGGACCGTGGGTTCAATGCATTACACTCATTTAGTGCTGGATTGCGGTGCGGCAGCGGATTTGGCGGGATGCGCGAAGCAGAAGCGATTTCATGGGCCCTTCGACACCCCGGCTTTTCCGCGATACTCGATGATCGGGTGGCGCGGCGCTCGCAAGTCGCCATCAAATTCCAGTATTCGGTTCCCTGAAAGTCATATTAATGGCGAAGAACGCGGCCTGATTAAACCGGCGGGGCTGGCACTCGAAAAATTGCGAGGCGGCGGCGCCTATGGCAGCGAGGACCTGATCAATCGCGCGGTCAATCTGGCCGGCGAAAGCTAGAAATCTGCCGCCTTATATTCCGGGCATCTCGCGAAGATACCGGTGCGACGTTTCACAGAAAAGATTGAGGAAATTGCGAACCTGCCACGCAAGGCGTTGCAGCGCAAGGAATTGATCTCACATCCCGCACGTGGCGCTCTACCAGGCTAAGCTGCGCTCCGACTTTGCCGAGGAAGGGGAGGGGTCGCTGCTGGGGGTCGGAGTCGCAAGTAGAAAAGTATTGGTTGCCCCATAAGGTTAAAAAAACTGAAAATCGGACGTTGGGGAAGGGCTTATTCTCTCCGAGCTTTCTCGCGAATTCGGCCTCAAATGTTCCATGCACAATGCTCCGCTCTTCGATAAAATAGAGAATGAGCTTGAGCCCGCAGATCTCTAATTTCCCCCCTTTCCCGATGCTGGCGCGGTTATTCCGTTCGAAGTGGGCCGTTCCTTTCTTCCTCGGCCTGCTTTGTTTAGCGGTCTACAACGCAAATCTCCGACAGATCGGAGCCGGAGACACTTTGCCCTCCCGGTATCTGCCGTTGATCCTGTGGAAATACGGAACGCTTAAGCTTGGGGACCATGCGCATCTGGTCGCCAACGGGCACCCCCGATATCCAAACCGTGACCGTCCCGCCGGTGCGGATGGCAAAGTCATCTACTGCGAATCCTGGACCTATTGGCTGGTGGCGACACGAGACCATCAACTCGCCTCCTTATATCCGGTGGTGGCTCCCGTGCTCGTGGCTCCGCTTTATCTCCCCGCCATCGTCTGGCTCAACGTTCACGGATGGGAACAACCCAATATCGACCGGGTGGCCGAAATCATGGAGAAACTGTCGGCATCCCTGCTCGCGTCCCTTGCCAGCGTCGTGATGTACCTTGTGCTGCGTCGTGATGGCGGAGGCTGGAGCCTTCCTCTCGCGCTGGCGTTTGCCTTCGGCACCAATACATGGATGATCTCGAGCCAGGGCCTGTGGCAGCATGGCAGCGGGGAGCTGCTCGTCGCGCTGGCTTTGTTGCTCGCTGTCGGGAATCCCTCGCGCTGGCGGATCGCGCTGCTCGGCACCGGGTGCGTCCTGCTGGCGGCAAACCGCCCGCCGGACGGATTGATCGCCGGCGCTTTTGTGGCGTACACGGCCTGGACCCAGCGGAGCAAAGCCTGCTGGCTTTTCGTGGGCGCGGCCCTGCCATTGGCGGCGATTCTGGCCTACAACCTGGATTTCATCGGCCTCCTCGCCGGCGGCTACGCTGCCGGGATCGATCCCAACGGCCACTTCTTCCACCTCAACGGGTTGGGTGTGCTTGGCCTTCTGGCCAGCCCGGCCCGCGGCCTGCTGGTCTTTTCACCCATTTTTTTATTCCTTTTTCCGGGCGTGGCGCAACGTCTCCGCACTTCCGCCACAAGAAATCTTTCCCTGGCCCTCGGCATCTCCTGCGTCGCCCAGCTTCTGCTCTACTCCCAAGCCGATTGGCGGGCGGGCTATTCCTGGGGTCCGCGGTGGCTCACTGATCTCCTGCCGATCCTGACCTGGCTGTTGGCGCCGGCGCCCCTTGCCCTTGGCGCCATTCGCAGATTCCTGCTCATCCTGGCCATGGTGACATCCATTGCCATACAGGGCATCGGCGCGTTCTGGTACACCCGGATGAGCGATGAAAGGATTTTTGCCGGAGGCCCAAAGCCCATGAGCGGCGCCTGGAATCCCCGCAATACCCCTTTCATGGTTGAATTGCAGCAAAGACGGTCCCGGGGCGATCTCCTGCAGAATGCATCCGGACGGGTTGAACGGATAGACGCCGCCCGTTTGGCCGAAGGAGGAGAAGTGCCCCTCCTGAAATCCGGCGCAACGCTGGAGGGCTGGGCGCGCGCGGGGCGCCATGCCCCGGCCCAGGTATTTCTATTGATCGATGGCATCATCGTCGGCGCGTCCCAGGACTTCCAGCCCCGCCTGGACAGCCCGACAGGAACCAATCGCGAACCGGGTGCCTTCTGGCGGATCACCGCTAACACGCAGGGTATAACTCCGGGAAAACGCCTGCTCCAGCTTGCCGTCCGGATCGAGCCGCGGGGCAATCTGCGCATCGTCCGCGAGCAGGTGGTTTGCGTGGCCCCGCAAGAAATTCCGGCTGATCCTTCCGGCACTTCCGCCAGGCCGCTCACAGAGTCGGAATTGGCCGGGCTGGCCGCCCGTGCCGCATCCCGACTGCGGGAACACCAGAGCATCCACGGCTATTGGCTGACCGCCTACACGCAAAAACTCCGCTACGAAGCACCAAAACAGGAAATGAACACCTTCCTCACGGCCACGCTGATCGACTTTCTCTCGCCCGTCGCCCGCAGGCAGGGTTTGGACGAGGTGGTGGAGCGGGCCCGGACCCATCTAAGCGACCAAATCGAGGAAAACGGACTGGTCCGTTATCACGGGCGCCTGGATGGTCCTACCATGGGAACACTAGGCTATCCCATCACGCCGGACAGCGACGACACCGCCTTGGCGTGGAGGATCACCGGACGCGGCCCTGGCGATCCCCGGTTCCAACCGATGATGGAAATCTTATCCGCCTATCGCGACGCCCGAGGGCTGTACCGCACCTGGCTAGCACCCCGGAATGCGTATGTGAACCTGAACCCCGGCCTGGATCCGAACCCCACGGACATCGGCATCCAGCTCAACATCTGCTTGATGCTGCACGATCTGGCCCCAGCCGCCGCCCGGGATCTGAGCAACGCCCTGGAACGATCCCGCGATGATGGCGATCTTTGGATTTATTACTCCAAGGCGCCTTTGCTCCCCTACCTGCGCATGGCCGAACTGAGGCAACTGGGATACAATAACGAGCTGCCCTCGGAACGGCTGGCGCTTCCTGCGCCGGGTCAGGAAATCTGGAGCGTGGCGGCGTTCTGGCTGGTCGAAAGCGAACTGCAACCGGGGGAGGCCAAAGGATCGGCGGCCATCGCCTCCCTGCTGGAACGCTTGAGCCGCGATGATTTTGCCCGGATCCGCGCCACTCCGCCGCTGCTTTACCACAATGACCAGAGTGCCTCCGTGGAACGTTATTACTGGTCCGAAGATTTCGGCTATGCCCTCTGGCTCCGGCTTTACCAACAAAGCCTGCCTGATCGGGAAATGAAACGCGCGTCTCCCGTCCTATGACAGTGCCATTCCATCTGCGCCAGCAAGTAACGCTGGCGCGTCATTTCATCGCCACCCGTGCCTTGGAGATACTGGCGCTCCAGGCCTCCCCGCTTCTCGGCCTCGTCTATGGAGGCGCGCACCCGGAAACCACCGGCCTTTTCCGGCCGGCATCTTTGCTTGCCGGGAGCCTTTTTCTGACAGCCCATATCTTTGTCTTCAACGATTGGTGCGGGTACCACAGCGACCCCCAGGACCCGAACCGGAGCGCCCGCGCCTTCGGCCGAGGGTACGTCAGTAGATTCCAAATCGCATACGTCGCGACCATGCTGCTCGTGCTGGCGAATGTCGCACTGGCACTCGCCGGCACCCGGTCCGTCGTCCTCGGGGCCTTGATCGCCCTTCTCAGTCTCTTGTATTCAGGTTCTGCTCGCTTCGGAAAAAACCGGCCGTTTGCCGCATCCGCGAGCCATCTGCTCGGAGGCTCGCTTCATTTTCTCCTCGGATACACCCTTGGCCATGCCCTCGACGCGGCGGGCGTGGCCCTCAGCCTGGTCTTCGGCCTGGTTTTCGCCGGAGGCCACCTCAACCAGGAAATCCGCGATTGCGAGGGCGACCGCCTCAACGGGATCCGCACGTGCGCCGTCGTTTTTGGCTGCCGGCGTGCGTTTGCCGGAAGTGTATCGCTCTTCGCCATCGCCTATGCCGTGTCCTTTGCGCTCGCGGCGCTGGGCATCCTGCCCGCCCTGCTGCTCGGGTGCCCGATCCTGCTGCTCGTTCATCTGGCGGCGGCGCGGCACGCCCTCCGCCGCGGATTGGGGTGTGAAACCGCCGTCTGGATGCAACGCCAATACCGGACGCTTTTTGCGTTGCTAGGATTGGCCATGCTCTTCGGCAAGGCCGCCGCATAGCCCGGCTCGGCGCCGCGATTCAGCGCTTCGGACCCGGCGTCATCGAGATCTCGGAACACCAGGGTCCGGATAGTTTTGCCAGCCAGATGCTGAGGACGCCGGAGATGACGACGGCGACCACGCTCCAGTTCGATCCGAAGTGGTGGCCGGCGACGACGACGTCGGTCCGGGTGCCTAACCGGGCAACGTGGGCCAGGCAAATGAGGGCAAAGATCAGGCAGGAAACTCTCAGGCCCACCGTGCGTGATTTCATTTCGATGCCCATGTTAGCTCCCGCCGGTTTTGACTTTTTCTCCGGGGCCCGGCGTCACGGCGAACAATCGGTGGTCTCTCATCAGCCCGACAGGATAGATCGGAGACCGACCAGGCACTATGGGGTGAAACCCTAAGGGCACGCCTTCGTTTGCGGGCGCTTGCGCGGAGGCCGGAGGCGGTTATAATTCCGGCAAGGAAACCGACATGAATTCAACCTACTCGCTTGCCTACTCTCGCGCAGGGTTTGGCGGGCACTACGTTTCCGCGCGCCGCGATCTGCTGATCGCTGTGATCGTCGCCCTGGCTGCCTGCGGCGCTCTGGTCTCGTCGAGCTGGTTTATGCAGCACGCGGTCCTGCGAACTCCGTTGGTGACCGCATTGCGACCCGCGGATACGTCGATCACGCAGGTGTTCGAGGATGTGCCTGCGACCGACGCCGGCGGCGGCGACCCCTCGCCGGCCGTCACGCCGCCGCAGCGGCACGACTTTGTCCCGGATCCGGCGGTATCGCCTTTTGTGAAGCCTTTCCAATCTCCGATCGAGACCGTCCCGTCCCCGACCATGACAAAACTCATCGTCACGCCGGGATTTTCAGGTCCACGTGGTCCGGGGATCGGCCCGGGGCAGGTGTTCGAGCCCGGCGAACTGGATCGGACGCCGACGCCGGTGTATCAGGTGCAACCCCAGTATCCCCAGCGGCTGCGGGTGATGGGCCTCTCCGGCCAGGCCGTGGTCGATTTTGTGGTGGATCGGCGCGGGAATGTCCGCGACGTGTTTGTGGCCAGCTCGACCGAAACTGAGTTTGGCGCCGCCGCGGTGGCGGGTGTCAGCAAGTGGAAGTTCAAGCCGGGCGTGAAGGATGGACGCGCGGTGGCTGTCCATATGCGGGTGCCGATTGTGTTTTCGGTGGACGGGGAGTAGGCTGGTGCGGCGCCGGAAGAATTGAAGCGGCTCGGCGCCGCTGGGTCGGGAGAAACGCGACATGGACGTCGCGTCTACCTTTTCGTTGAGCGGTGTTTTTAATATATTCGCCGATGGGGAGGACCTCCAGGGAGGTCACCATTCGCGCCCAGCGGGCGGGGCGCTTGTCGCCGGGGACGACGAGGCGGACGGGGCCGAGCCCAACGGGCAGCGGCTGGCCGTCCTGGCGGTCGACGAGCAGGATCGTCCGGCTGTTGAAGGCGTCGTCAAACTCGGCGAGCGCGAAGACAATGTCGTAGTGGTCGCGGCAATGGACCAACACAACCAGGCGCAGCTTCTGGCCTCGGAGCTTTTCGCCGAATTGGATCCCGGCCCTGGCCAGGAGGTCGCGCACCGGCACCCCGGAATAGGCGTGGTTCTTCTTTTCGTGGAAATCGAAGGCGATGATGTCCTGGTGGGGCAGCATCGACACTTCTGCGGTGGCAAAGGCCGTGGTTTTGCCCGCGTAGGAGATGGTCAGGAGCGGCGGGGGAGCGGCCGGCGAGCCGGCGGAGGCAGGAAGGGTCTGGCTGCGAGCGGAGGTGGTTAGCAGCAAGGCGAGCAGGCGTAGAGAGAGGCGGATGGAGCGAGGAGGGGCTTTCATGAGCAGCGATGAGTCTACTAGCGCGCCAGTTGGCCCAAGGCGAATCGGAAAGAGATCGTGGATTAGTTTGAACAGGAAGACACGAGACACGGGCAGAATGCCCGTGCCACGTTGGGCATGCCCGGGCCACGGCCGGAACGTGGCTTGGGCTTCCAGCCCAAGAGCTTAAGGGTGGGCGGAACGCCCCGGTATCAATGCTCGGAAAGAGATGGGCGCTGCCCATGGCACACGAGACACGGGCAGAATGCCCATGCCACGTTGGGCATGCCCGGGCCATGGCTGGAACGGTATCAATGCTCGGAAAGAGATGGGCGCTGCCCATGGCACACGAGACACGGGCAGAATGCCCGTGCCACGTTGGGCATGCCCGGGCCACGGCTGGAACGTGGCTTGGGCTTCCAGCCCAAGAGCTTAAGGGTGGGCGGAACGCCCCGGTATCAATGCTCGGAAAGAGATGGGCGCTGCCCATGGCACACGAGACACGGGCAGAATGCCCGTGCCACGGCAGGCATGCCCGGGCCACGGCCGGAACGTGGCTTGGGCTTCCAGCCCAAGAGCTTAAGGGTGGGCGGGACGCCCCGGTATCAAGGCTCGGAAAGGGATGGGCGCTGCCCATGGCACACGAGACACGGGCAGAATGCCCGTGCCACGGCGGGCAAGCCCGGGCCACGGC
>Ga0302319_10011845_pt1 | contig 16512 bp, 12 predicted proteins | sample Bog_T0_2_FD_203319 | JGI IMG/M metagenome (GOLD analysis project Ga0302319, IMG submission 203319) | Peat permafrost microbial communities from Stordalen Mire near Abisko, Sweden - Bog_T0_2 | ecosystem: Environmental > Terrestrial > Soil > Wetlands > Peat | place: Sweden: Abisko, Stordalen Mire...
TGGAATTCCGCAAATCGACGGTCACGCGGCGCCTGAAGCACCGGCTCGCGCGGCTCACCGCGCGGCTGCACATCCTCGACGGCCTCTTGATCGCGTACCTGAACCTCGACGAGGTGATCCGCATCGTGCGCACCGAGGATCAGCCGAAGCCCGCGCTCATCAAGCGCTTCAAGCTCAGCGAGGAACAGGCCGAAGCCATCCTGGAGACGAAGCTGCGCCATCTCGCCCGGCTGGAGGAGATGAAGATCCGCGCGGAACAGACCGAACTCGCGGCCGAGCGCGACGAGATCGACAAGGTATTGAAGAGCAAGGCGCGCCTGACCAAGCTCGTGCGCGAGGAACTCCTGAGCGACGCGGAGGATTACGGGGACGACCGGCGCACGCGCCTCGTCGAACGCGAGGCGGCACAGGCGATTGCCGAATCGGATCTGCTCTCGAGCGAACCGACCACCGTGGTGCTCTCGCGGCTCGGCTGGGTGCGCGCGGCGAAGGGCCACGACATCGATGCGCGGGCGCTCAGCTACAAGAGCGGCGACGAGTTCCAGGCTGCAGCCCGCGGCCGCAACCTGCAACAGGCGGTGTTCATCGATTCGACCGGCCGCGCATACAGCCTGGACGCCCACCAACTGCCCGCGGCGCGCGGCTACGGCGAGCCCCTGTCGGGCAGTCTCGATCCGCCCGACGGCGCGACGTTCGCCGCCGTGCTGATCGGCGAACCCGATGACACGTGGCTGCTCGTGAGCGACGCCGGCTACGGATTCAAGGTCGCGCTGAAGGAGCTCTATGCGCGCAACCGCAAGGGCAAGGCGGTGTTGAAGGTGCCCGAGAACTCGCGCGTCCTGCCGGCACAGCCGATGCTGGATCCCGCGTCGAGCGCCGTCTTCGTGAACAACGACGGCGAGGTGCTCGCGCTGCCCGCCCGCGAGATCGAGGCGATGAGCGCGGGTAAGGGCCAGAATCTCTATGGCATTCCGGGACGCAAGGCCGCCAATCGCGAGGAATATCTCGTGGCGATGGCGGTGGTCGCACCCGGGGAGGTGTTGACCGTATACAGCGGCGGAAGCTCGCCGATGAAGCTGCGGCACGAAGAATTGAAGCAGTTCCTGGACCGCAAAGGACAGCGCCGGCAGCGCTTCTCGCGCGCCTACAAGCAGATCGACCGGCTCGAGGTATCGGCGGCCTGACGCGGCCCGGCCTGACGCGGCCCGGCCTGGGTCGCTATCGCTCGCCGGAAATCGTCACGTCCTCCGGCGTGTTGACGAAGTAGCCCTGGATGAATTCGATGCCGAGCTGCCACAACACGGCCATGGTGTTGGCGTCCTCGACGCGTTCTGCAACCGTCTCGACCTGGCGCCGCTTCGCGGCATCGACGAGACCCTTGACGCGCTGCTGCTGCATCTGGTTTGTGGCCAGGCCCTGCATCAATGAGCCGTCGATCTTGATGAAATTCATGTCGAGCTCCGCCAGCAGCTTCAGCGGATCCCGGCCCGTGCCGAAGTGCTCGAGGGCGAAGCGGAAGCCGAGCTGGCGCAATTGCTGGGCGAGCTCCTTGGTCTGGCGGACATAGAGCGTCGCGAGTTCCTCGGAGACCTGGATGCACAACCGGGTCGGCTCGATTTTCTGGGATTTCAGCTGGGTCTCGAGCCAGCCGATCAGCGTCTTGTCGAGGACGGTGTCCTTCGAGACGCGCAGGAATATGCATTCCGACTTGCGGTTCGCACAGAAGGACATCGACGCGCCGATGACCCAGCGGTCGATGTTCTTCATGAGATCGTTGCGCTCGGCGGCGGCGATGAACTCGGCGGGCAGCACCTCATTGCCCCGCTCATCGAGCATGCGGACGAGCACGTCGAACATTCCCTTGTCCTCGCCGAGCAGGCTCGCGATCGGATGTTGCACCAGGCGGAAGCGGTTCTCCATCAGCGCCGATTTGATGTGCTTGACCCAGATCCTGTCGTATGCCTGAACCCGCGTGTCGGTGTCGGCCTTGTCGACGACGCACATCTGGTTGCCACCGAGTTCGCGGCCGCGGCGGGTGGCGTTGACGGCATCCGCCACCGCCGCACCGACGTCGGAGCTGCCGCCCGGCAGCAGGCCGAGCCCGACCGTGATGGTGGCCGACAGGCTCTTGTCGCCGACCGAAATGGTGGATCCTTGGACGCGCTTGATGAGATTCTCCGCCCAGGTTTCGACGTCGCGCGCGGTCCCGCGCTCGAGCAGCACGAGAAAGCCGTTGCCGCCGAACCGGCCGCAAATGTCCGTCGGGGTGAGCTGCCCGGCGAGCAGTTCGGCGACACCGGACATGAACTCATCGCTCGCCAGCACGCCGATCGCCGTCTGAATCTCGGTGAAGCGGTCCGGCTTGATATACGCGAACAGGCGCACGCCGCCCTTGACGCCCTGGGCGCAGCGCTCGCGCACGGCGGCGATGAGGTGGCGCTGCTGCAGAAACCCGGTGGATGCGTCGTTCTTCACCGCGTCGGCGAGCTCGTTCTCGAGATCCCGATCTTCCTCGCGGCGGGCGGGGATGCAGATCCGGATCGCCGCCTCGTTCTCGTAGGTGGCGGGCGCGATCATCAGGTCGAGCGGCAGGCTGGAGCCGTCCGACAGGGCCGCCCGCACCTTCAGGGCGTGGTCGGTCCACTTGCCCTGCAGGCACGCGACGAGCGCGCCCTTGAGCGCGGCATGCGTCTCCTGCTCGAACAGATCCATGAGCGGCGTGCCGGTGAGTGCGTCGTCGCCGGAGTAGCCGAAAAGTTCGAGCCAGGCGCGGTTCGCATCGACGATGATGCCCTCCTGCACGTGGGTGATGGCGTCGGCGGACCCATCGAGGAATTTCTGCAGCTGCTCGCGGTACTCGCGCGCCGAGGATAGCGTCGTCGAGAGTGCGCGTTCCAGCCGGTAGGCGCGCAGCTCCCGCGTCGCGACCGACTGCAGCCGGCTGCGGTTCGCGAGGGTGACGACGTCCTGCGCGCCGAGGCGCATCGCATCGGCGATCATCGCCTCGTCGACCTGGTCGCGCACGATCAGCACCGGCATCTCCGGGGCGTTCTGTGACTTCACCTTCATGATCGAGGAGAGGTCGATCGCCAGCTCCTCGATGAAGACGAGCAGCATTTCCGGGTTGATCTGGGTCAGCGCGTCACCGAGGTCGCGTGCATCCGGCAGCCATGTGCAGTGCACCGGATGGCCGGCATTGCGCAGTGTGCTGTTGATCGCTTCGACGTGGTCCTGGGACCTCGTCATGACGATCATCGGAACGGCCCCCTGTTCGCTCACCGGTCTTAAGACACCCTAGATCAACTTGGTGCCGAAGTGTAGCACCCGGGTTTCGCGGAAACTGGGACGGGGCGCATAGTGTGCCTGGAAACCGTTGCCCGCACGGCCGGACTCACCCGTCGGATTCGGCGCTACGGACTCGGGGGTCGGATGGGGTCGGATGGAGTCGGATGGGGGTCGCATTGCGGGGCGTACCTGGCCCCGGCTGCGGGATGCGGCTATCATATGCGCCCCTGCGCGAGGCCCACCGATGGCGAACTACAGCACGAACGAATTCAAGTCCGGCCTGAAGATCCTGATCGACGGCGATCCGTTCGTGATCGTCGAGAACGAGATGGTCAAACCCGGGAAGGGGCAGGCCTTCAACCGTGTGCGGGTGCGCAACTTGAAGACCGGGCGCACGATCGAGCGGACCTGGAAGTCCGGGGATACCGTCGAGGCGGCCGATGTGGTCGACACGGAAATGCAGTACCTCTACAGCGACGGCGACTTCTTCCACTTCATGGTGCCGGATACCTTCGAGCAGCTCACCGCGTCGCGGGCGGCCGTCGGCGACGGCGCACAATGGCTGAAGGACGGCACCATCTGCATCATCACGCTCTGGAACGGCGCTCCCCTGCAGGTCACGCCACCCGCCCACATGGAGCTGAAGGTGATCGAGACCGATCCCGGCGTGCGCGGCGATACGGCGACCGGCGGCTCGAAACCGGCGAAACTCGAGACCGGCGCCATGGTGCGCGTGCCGCTGTTCATCAACGAGGGCGAAATCCTGCGCATCGACACCCGCACCGGCGAGTACTTGTCGCGCGGCAAAAACTAGGCTCGTAGTCTCGATCGGTCAGGCGCGATCGATCGGAAAGGCGAGCACCTCGCCGAGGCTGGACGCTCCCGCGGCGACGGCGATGAGCCGATCGAACCCGAGAGCCACCCCGGCACAATCCGGCAGGCCGGCGGCGAGCGCCGCGAGCAGGCCTTCATCGATGTGCGGCTCGCGCTGGCCGCGGTCGCGGCGCAGCGCCAGCTCGCGCATGAACCGGCCGCGCTGATCGGCGGCGCTCGTCAGTTCATGAAACCCGTTGGCGAGTTCGAGGCCGTCGATGTAGAGCTCGAAGCGGGCGGCGACCGCCGGCAGGCCCGGCTTCAGGCGCGCGAGTGCGGCCTGTGAAGCCGGGTAATCGCAGAGAAAGGTGGGCCGACGGCGGCCGAGCCGAGGCCCTACGACGAGCGCCATGAGCAGATCGAGGCGGCCGTCCCGATCGAGGCCGGGCGGGCATTCGAGACCGTGCGCCGCGGCGGCCGCGGTGAGCTGCGCGTCGCTCGCGCTCCAGATGTCGATCCCTGCGTGCCGTTCCATCGCCGCGGCGTAAGTCAGCCGCTCGGCGCGTTCGAACGGCCGGTACGGAGCGAGAACGGCGGCGAGGAAGTCATCAATCTCGTTCATCAAGGCCGCATCGTCGTGCTGCAGCCGGTACCATTCGACGATGGTGAACTCCGGGTTGTGCCAGCGTCCACGCTCGCCGTCGCGAAACGCGCGGCAGATCTGGTAGATGTCGCCGCTGCCCGCGGCGAGCAGCCGCTTCATGGCGAATTCCGGCGAGGTGCCAAGATAGCGGACCCCCGACAGGCCCGCGATCTCGGTGCGCAGCGACTCGATCTGCGGGTCGGTCACCGCACCGGCAGAGAGCACGGGCGTTTCGACCTCGAGCACGCCGCGCGCGGCAAAGAAGGCGCGGGCCCGGGTCAGCAACGCGGCGCGCAATCGCAGATTTGCGAGGCTCGCCGACGGGCGCCAGCTCACGCCAACGAACCGATGGCGGCGCCGATCCGCACCTCGGCACCCGCACACACCGTCGGATGCCACACGGCACGTCCTGGCTCGAACAACAGGATCACGGTGGAACCCATGTTGAATCGGCCGATTTCGGCACCGCGCGCGAGCGTCATTGCGGCCGCCGGCAGGCGGGTGACCGCGCGCCGGCGCGCCGGCGTGATTTCGCCGGCCCACACGGTTGCCATGCTGCCGACGTTCAGCGCACCGACCATGACCACGACGAATTCCCCGCCCGCCCCGGCGAAGCGCATCAGAATCCTTTCATTGCGGGCAAACAGACGCGGTACGTGCCGCGCGGTGACGGCGTTGACGCTGAACAGGCGGCCTGGCACATACACGGTGTCGAGCAGCCGGCCGTCCACCGGCATGTGCACCCGGTGATAATTGAATGGCGCGAGGTAGATCGTTGCAAAGGATCCTCCCTCGAAGCGCCGCGCCCAGGGCTCGCCGGCGAGCAGGTCGGCGAGCGAATAGCGGCGCCCCTTGGCCTGCAGGATCGATGCCCCGTCGATGCGCCCGCATTCGCTCACCCTGCCGTCGACGGGACTTGCGATGTCGCCCGGGCCCGTGCACACCGGGCGCGACGCCGCGCGCAGCGCGCGGGTGAAAAAGTCATTGAAGCTTGGATAGGCATATGGATCGGGCTGCACGGCCTCGGCGAGATCGACCGCGTAGAGCCCGAGGAAGCCGCGCGTCAGCAGATTCTTGAACCAGGGGGTGCGCACGCGGGTCGCGGCGAGCACGAGGCGCGACAGGGCGTGCTGTGGCAGCACGTGCTGCAGCCAGACGAATGCGCGCGCACCCAACTCGAGAGTCATGCGCTGCCGCCGGCAATCCGGCGAAAATCGCTCTCCAGCGCCGGTGCCGAGAACGGCCCGGTGAGTATCGCCGCCAGCCGGCCGCCGGGGTCGACGACGAAGATGGCGCCGGAATGATCGACGCTGTAGGCGCCTCCGGCCTCGGGGCGGATCACGACTGCCACGCCGAGCTGCCGCGCGACCTTCTCGATCTCCGGCTGGTTTGGTGCCGTCACCCCGATGAATTCAGGGTCGAAGTACGGCACGTAGCGGGCGAGCTGGGCCGGCGTATCGCGCTGCACATCGACCGAGACGAACACCACCCGCGGGCGGACGCGGTCGCCGGCCTGACGCAGCCCCTTCGCCATGATTGCCAGCGTGCCGAGCGTCGCCGGGCAGAGGTCCGGGCAGTTGGTGTAGCCAAAGTAGAGCATCGACCAGTGGCCGGTGAGCGCCCTGCGCGTGAACGGTAGGCCGTGCTCGTCGATCAGGCTAAAATCCTCGAGTTCGCGGCGCGGCTCGAGCAGCGTGCCGGTCGCAAGCGGCGTCACGTCCGTGCGGCTGCGCCAGAGGAACGCGCCGCCCGCGCCGCCCGCGACGATCGCCGCCATGGAGAGCAGTGGAAGCCACCTGGATTGACCGTTCATGCAGCGATTATCCCATAGAGCAGCCGCAACCGTCGGCGCCGAGACCGTCGGTGCCGCGATCGAGCGCTGCGCGCGCGCGCTCACGCGGGCGCGCGTGCATTTCGGACACGGTACGGACAATGCGCGCGACGAGGCGGCGGAACTCGTGTTCTTCGCCGCCGGTCTGCCGCATGCACTCGGCAGCGCCGCCTACGACCGGCCGCTCACCGCGGCGCGCCGCCTGCGCATCGACGCACTGCTCGGCCGGCGCACCCGCGAGCGCGTGCCGCTCGCCTATCTGACCAGACGTGCCTTCTTCGCGGGCCTGGAACTCTACGTCGACCGCCGGGTCCTGGTGCCGCGTTCACCGATCGCCGAGCTCGCACTGCGGCGTTTCGCACCGTGGATCGAAGCGCGCCGCGTGCGCCGCATACTCGACATCGGCACCGGATCGGGCGCGATCGCGCTTGCCTGTGCGGCCGCCTTTCCGCGCGCGCGAATCGATGCCGCGGACATTTCACCCGCAGCGCTCGCGGTGTGCCGCCGCAACGTGCGCAAACACCGGCGCGCCGGGCGCGTACGGGTGCTGCGCTCGGATCATTTCGCTGCCGTGGCGGGGCGCCGTTACGATATCATCGTGAGCAATCCGCCTTACGTGGGGCGCGCCGAGATGCGTGGCTTGCCACGGGAGTATCGCCATGAGCCCGCGCTCGGTCTCGCTGCGGGGCGCGACGGCCTCGATTCGGTGCGGGCCATCCTGGGGGCGGCGCGTGCGCATCTGACCGACGGCGGCATCCTGGTGGTCGAGGTCGGCAACGCCGAGCGGGCGCTCGAGCGGGCTTTTCCGGCGATGCCGTTCATCTGGCCCGACATCGCGATGGGCGGCGGCGGCGTGTTTCTGTTGCGAGCGGGTGACCTTCAGGCCCGTTAGACTCGCGCCTGGGAACGCCCGGGAGATCCTCGGCAGCGCCAGGCAGAGCCCGGCAAAGGCCGGCAACGCAAAGGTGGGGGTCCGGCTTCGTGGCAGGCAACACATTCGGTCGCGTCTTCACCGTGACGAGCTTCGGCGAAAGCCACGGGCCGGCGCTCGGCTGCATCGTGGATGGATGCCCTCCGGGGCTGGCGCTCGCGGAAGAGGATCTGCAATTGGACGTCGAACGCCGCCGCTCCGGCACGTCGAAGTTCACGAGCCAGCGGCACGAGCCGGACCGCGTGCGCATACTGTCCGGTGTTTTCGAGGGCCTGACCACCGGTACGCCGATCGGTCTGCTGGTTGAGAACGAGGACCAGCGCTCGCGGGATTACGACAAGATCAAGGACCGGTTTCGTCCGGGCCACGCGGACTATACCTACCAGCAGAAATACGGAATCCGCGACTACCGCGGCGGGGGACGCTCCTCGGCACGCGAGACGGTGATGCGCGTCGCTGCGGGCGCGATCGCGCGCAAGTACCTGCGCGAGCGTCTCGGCGTCGGCATTTGCGGCCATCTCGCGCAGCTCGGTCCGCTCGTGCTCGAACCGAAGGATCCGGCCTCCGCCTACGGCAACCCGTTCTTCTGCCCGGATCCGGCGCGCATCGCCGAACTCGAGGAGTTCATATGGAAGCTGCGCGAGGCGGGCGACTCGGTCGGTGCCCGCGTCACCGTGACTGCGCGAGGCGTCCCGCCCGGCTGGGGCGAGCCGGTGTTCGAGCGGCTCGACGCCGACCTGGCCGCCGCCATGATGAGCATCAACGCGGTGAAGGGCGTGGAGATCGGTGCGGGATTCCGCTGCGTCGAGCAGCGTGGGTCGGAACACCGCGACGAGCTCACCCCGCACGGCTTCAAGAGCAATCATGCGGGTGGCGTGCTCGGCGGCATCTCCTCGGGTCAGGACATCGTCGTCAGCATCGCGCTCAAACCCACCTCGAGCATCACCATCCCGGGCGACACCATCGACCTTCAGGGCCGCTCCGTGTCCATCGCGACGACCGGCCGGCATGATCCGTGCGTGGGCATCCGCGCGACACCCATCGCCGAGGCGATGCTCGCGCTGGTGCTGATGGACCATTACCTGAGACATCGCGCCCAGTGCGCAGACGTGGTCCAATCCACGCCCGTGATCACGAAGCACCCATGAGCAAATCCAATACTGCGCCGCGCATCGCGGTCGTCGGAGTCTCGAGTCTGATCGGCGATGCCGTGCTCGATGAACTGCGCAATCGCAAATTTCCGCATGCCGCACTGCATGCGCTCGATGATGCGCGCGACCTCGGACGGGCGGGTGCGGAGGAGGGAGAAAAGCCGCCCGTAGGCGACGTCGAGGACTTCGATTTCTCGCGCATCGATCTCGCATTTTTCTGCGGCCGCTCCGCCCTGGCCGAGCGCTACGCGCAGGCGGCCGCGAACCACGCCTGGGTGATCGACAGCTCCAGTGCGTTCCGCTCACGCAGCGACGTGCCGCTGGTGGTGGCGGACGTGAACGCGGCCATGCTGGCGCCGGCGACGCTCGCGGGGCTCATCGCCTTGCCGGGCAGCGCCAGCACCGCGCTCGCCACCGTGCTCGCGCCGCTGCACCGCCTCGCGGGACTGGCGCGGGTGGATGTGGCCACCTACCAGGCCGTCTCGGGCAGCGGCCGCGCGGCCATGGAAGGGCTCGCCAGCGAGACGGTGGCGCTGCTCGGCGGGCGCAAGGCGTCGGGGCGGAGTTTCGGTCGACAAATCGCCTTCAACGTCATTCCCCAGGTCGATGCGATCGAGGCGGACGGGGCGTCCCGCGAGGAGCATCGGTTGCTGCACGAGACGCGGCGGGTGCTCGGCCTGCCGCATCTCGCGATCAACGCGACGGCGGTCCGCGTTCCGGTGTTCTTCGGGCACAGTCTCGCCCTGCACGTGTCCTTTGAACGCGATGTGACGGTCGCATCGGCCAGTGCCATGCTGCAAAGCAGCAATGGGATCCGATTGATCAGCGGCGAATCCCGCGCGCAGTTTCCGACGCCGGCAGTCGAAGCGCTGGCGCCGGATCATGTCTACGTCGGCCGCGTGCGTGCCGACCCGACCCGTGACCGGTCTCTAAATTTTTGGGTCGTGGCCGACAATGTTCGGAAATGTGCGGCCCATAACTCAGTTTCGATAGCACAGATTTTGGTAAATGGATCCCAGTGAGCTATAGTTCCACGGTCGTTTATAGGGCAAGTGAGAATTCGTTTCCAAGCTCCTCAAAGACAATGAACTTTACGCGCTTGCCTGCCTGTATCTTGGAGTAGAAATGTCCGCGACGCCCCGCCGAATCCTGCTGGCGTGCCTGCTTTGCCCATCCTGGTCGTGGGCGTTGGGCCTCGGTGAGATTCATTTGAACTCGGCTTTGAATGAGCCGCTGAACGCCGATATCGATCTGCTCGCGGCAACCCCGGATGAGTTGACGGCGCTGCATGCGACGCTCGCCGGGCGGGATGCGTTCACGCGTTATGGCATCGATCGTCCGCCGTTTCTCTCCTCGCTGACTTTCAAGGTGGCGTCGGGGAAGGACGGCCGTCCGGTGTTGCAGGTCCACTCGACGGATGCGATTCCCGAACCGTTCGTCACGTTCCTCGTCGAGGTCAACTGGGCGCGCGGGCGGCTCATGCGCGAATACACGGTGCTGCTCGATCCGCCGGTGTACACCCCCGGCGAGCGGCCGAACGCTTCGGCGCCGGTTGCGGTCGCGGCCGGCGCGGCATCGGCCGGCGCGGCATCGCCCGGCGTTGCTTCGCCCGCGGCGGCGCCGCCCCGCAGCACGGCGCCCGCCGGCACCACGTCCTCGAATGGGGTCGCGGGATCGGGTGGGTCCGGCACGGCCGCGGCGGGGCGTTATGCCGCACCGATCAGCGCCGGCAGCTATCGCGTGGCACGCGGCGACACCCTGCTCAACATCGCGCGCAACATCGGCGCGAGCACGCCGGCACAACTCGACCAAACGATGGTCGCGCTGTTTCGCGCCAACCCACAAGCCTTCGACGCGAACATCAACGTGCTGCACCGGGGCGCGATCCTGCGTGTACCGGGCGCGGATGAAATCGCGGCCTTGAACCAGCGTGAGGCGGTCAACGAAGTGCGCCGGCAGATGAGCGCATGGCGCGGCGGCGCGGCGGCCGGCGGGATGTCCGCCGACGCGGGCCGGCTGCGTCTGGTCGCACCGAACGGCAAGGGCAACGGCAGCGCGAGCGGCGGCGGCGCGGCCACCGGTTCTCCGCCTGCCGGCGCGCCGGGCACCGGCCCCGATGGATCGACACTCAAGAACCGGGTGCATGACCTCGAATCGCAGCTCGCCGAATCGCGCCGGCTGCTCGACGTGCAGAACCGCGAACTGAGCGATCTGCAGCATAAACTTGCCACGATCGGCGCCGCCGCCACGGGCGCCGCGGGTGCCAATGCCGCGCGCAACGCCTCGAACGCGTCGCGAACGCCGGCCACCGTCCCTGCACCTTCCGCTGCGCCGCCGGCGCCGCCGGCCCCCACGGCGGCTGCGCCCGAACAGCCGGCTCAGCCGGCACCGGTCGTGATGACCCCGAAACCGGCCGCGCCAACGGCCGCTCCCACGGCCGAGACGGGTTCTTGGCTCGATTGGCTGACCGCGAACTTGTGGCTGCCGGCCTCGGTCATCGTCGCGCTGCTCGCCGCCCTCGTCTTCACGGCCTGGTGGCGCCGCCGGCGCGATGACTCGGACGAGTTCGCTGCGCTGTCCGCGACCGACGTCGCCAACCTGCGCGAACCGGGCGCGAAAGTCGCCGTCCGGCGCGCCGATGATTCGTTCCTCGTCGAGGAAACCGGCGCGCACAAGTCGGTGGCGGAGCCCGTGCCGGCCGCCGAGCGCTTCGCGGAGCCGGCAGTCGCCTCGAAATCAGCCGACGACACCATGTCGAGCGAAAGCGCGGTCAATCTCGATCAGGGCGATCCCCTGGCCGAGGCCGACTTTCACATGGCCTATGGTCTGTACGACCAGGCCGCCGATCTGGTACGCATCGCCCTCGACCGCGAACCCGACCGCCGCGACCTGCGCCTGAAACTGCTCGAAATCTACTTCGTGTGGGGCAACAAGGACCAGTTCCTCCAGACCGCGAAGCTCCTCGAGTCGACGCGCGACCGCGCGCCGGCCGGCGAGTGGGACAAGATCGTGATCATGGGCAAACAGATTTGCCCGGACGATCCGCTGTTCTCGCGAGCCGCGGGCGGCGGCCGCGGCGCCGGCGCTCTGGTCGATCTGAACCTCGAGGGCGGCGAGAACCGCGTCGACATCGACCTCTTCGGCGATCCGGAGGGTGAGCGCAGCAGCCTCGACTTCCCGCTGGCGAAGGAAGGTGGCGGCGCCGCGAAGGGCGGCTCCGCGCACGCGAAGGATGCTTCCGAGCTCGACTTCATGCTCGATGCGCCGGAGCGCGGCGCGGATGAATCACCCACCCGCGAGATGCCGCCGCGCGACGAGCCCACCGTCGAATCCGAGATGATGGGCTTCCACGACGTGCCGACCACCGAGTCGCCGCTGCTCAGCGGCCGCTTGTCCAAACCCGGCGTGCCGACGGACCAGACCACAGCCGAGGTGGCGATCACCGACCTCGGCCTCGATCTGGACAGCCTCGAGCAGACCGGATCCGCTTCGAGCAGTCTCGGGCCGCTCGACGACACCGACCACCCGACCGACGCACCGACCATGGTCGCCGGCCTCGATGAACGTTCGCGCAAGATGATGGCCGATGCCGAGGCCCAGGCGCGCGAACGGGACATGACCGAGCTCGAGCGCGAACTCGAGGCGTCGTTCATCTCGGAACTCGAGGTGGGCCACGATGACGGCAAGACCAACATCCTGCCCGCGGAGTCGGCCCAGACCGTGCACATGCCGCGCGATCTGGACGTCGGCGCGACATCGCGCTTCAAGACGGACGAGATCATCGATGAGCCGGATTTGAACCGGCAGGATGTGGACGCCACATCGAAGCTGCGGGGGATGAGCGGCGACAGCATCGACCTCGACCTCGACAAACTGTCGACGGCGCTCGGCGGCGGCGAGACTCTCGAGGAGCCGCATGCGGACCCAGACTTGTTTTCGAACGAGGTGTTCGAGGCAACCACCAAGACCAAGCTGATCGATCTCGACGTCGGCGAGGCGATGGTCGGGGTGGATCAGGCGACCACCCGCCAGCAGCAGAACGGCACCTCGAAACTCGACCACGGCGATCTCGCCCTGCCCGAATTCGAACCGGTGACGATGAGCGAGGTGGGGACGAAGCTCGATCTGGCGCGGGCCTACATGGACATGGGTGACCCCGAAGGGGCGCGCAGCATCCTCGATGAGGTCGTGCAAGAAGGATCCGCCAGCCAGAAACAGGAAGCCCAGCGCCTGATCGAATCCCTGCCCGGCTGAAACGGCTGGGCCACGTGCGCCGGATCGCGGCCATCGTCGAATATGACGGCGCCGGCTTCGCCGGCTGGCAGTCCCAGAACCATTCGGCCTCGGTGCAGGACGCCGTGGAGGCGGCGCTCTCTTACATCGCTGCGCATCGCGTAGCGACCGTCTGTGCCGGGCGGACCGACAGCGGCGTCCACGCCGTCGCGCAGGTGGTGCACTTCGACACCGAGGCCGCGCGCACGCCGCGCGCGTGGGTGCTCGGCGCCAACACCAAGCTGCCGCCGACGATCGCCCTGCAGTGGGCCGGAGAGATGGATGCGCGCTTTCACGCCCGGCATTCCGCGCTCCGCCGCACCTACCGCTACTGCATCCTCAACCGCAGCGCCCGCTCCGGCCTGCAGCGCGAACGTGCCGCGTGGATCCACCGCCCGCTCGACGCCGATGCCATGCACCGCGCCGGGCAGGAACTGCTCGGTGAGCACGATTTCTCGGCGTTTCGCTCGGTGGAATGCCAGTCCCCCTCGACGGTGCGCAAGCTCGAGCGGCTCGAGGTGCGCCGCGACGGCGACACCCTGTGGGTCGAAATCACCGCGAATGCCTACCTGCACCACATGGTGCGCAACATCGTCGGCACGCTGATCGACGTGCAGCGCGCACCCGCGCCGCCCGAGGCCATGCGGAGGATCCTCGAGTGCCGCGACCGGCGGCTCGCGGGGGCGACCGCGCCCGCCGGCGGACTTTACCTCTGGCACGTCGAATATCCCCCGGTGCATGGCATCCCGCGGCTTTGATCTGGTTTAATATGCCCCATGTCCTGGTTCGAACGAATCGTTCCGTCGCGCATCAAGACCGAGCGCCGCACCCGCTCCGTCCCTGAAGGGCTGTGGATCAAGTGCCCGGCCTGCGACGCCGTCCTCTACCGCGCCGAGATCGAACGCAACCTGCACGTCTGCCCCAAGTGCAGCCATCACATGCGCATCAACGGCCGCGAGCGGCTGCTGAAGTTTCTCGATACCGGTGCGGCGGTCGAGATCGCCAAGGGCGTCGAGCCCGAGGATCCGCTGAAGTTCAAGGATTCGAAGCGCTACAAGGACCGGCTGCTGCAGGCTCAAAAGCAAACCGGCGAGCGTGACGCCCTGATCGTGATGGTGGGCAAGCTTACCGGCATCGACATCGTCGCGTGCGCCTTCGAGTTCCGCTTTCTCGGCGGTTCGATGGGCTCGGTGGTGGGCGAGAAATTCGTGCTGGGCGTCGAACACTGCCTCGAACACCGCATGCCGCTCGTGTCGTTTGCGGCGAGCGGCGGTGCGCGCATGCAGGAGGCGCTCTACTCGCTGCTGCAGATGGCGAAGACCAGCGCCGCACTGAAGCGCCTGTCCGAGGCGCGCCTGCCCTTCATTTCGGTGATGACCGATCCGACCACCGGCGGCGTGTCGGCGAGCCTGGCAATGCTCGGTGACATCAACATCGGCGAGCCTAAGGCGCTGATCGGCTTCGCGGGCCCGCGCGTGATCCAGCAGACCGTGCGCGAGACGCTGCCCGAGGGCTTCCAACGCAGCGAATTCCTGCTCGAGCATGGAGCGCTCGACATGATCGTCGACCGGCGCGAGCTGCGTGACCGCATCGGAGCGATGCTGCGCCTGTTGACCGGCAAAGAACCCGCCGCAGCAGCCTAGCAAGGCCAGGAGCCTGTTTGAGCGTTCCACTTGAGCCGCGTGTGGTACCGGCGAGTCTCGAGGCATGGCTCGCGTACCAGACCGAGGTGCACTCCCAGCCGATCGATCTCGGACTCGGACGGCTGCGCACGGTATTGGACCGCCTCGGGTGGCGTCAGCCGACGGTTCCCGTCATCACCGTGGGCGGCACGAACGGCAAGGGGTCCGTGGCCGCGTACTGCTGTGCCATTCTCGGCGCCGCGGGCCACCGCGTGGGCGGATTCACCTCGCCGCATCTGCGCGATTATCGCGAGCGCATCCGCATTGCCGGCCGGCTCGTCGACACCGCGGCGCTGCTGCGCGCGTTCGAACGCATCGAGACGGCGCGCGGCGATGTGACGCTCACGTTCTTCGAATACAACACGCTTGCGGCATTGCTGGTGTTCGAGGCGGCCGGACTCGATGCGTGGGTGCTCGAGATCGGCATGGGCGGCCGGCTCGACGCGGTCAACGTCGTCGATCCAGCGGTCGCGGTGGTGGTGAGCATCGGTTTCGATCACCAGGAATACCTTGGCACGACCCTCGAGGCCATCGGCGCGGAAAAGGCCGGCATCTTTCGCCGCGGCGTGGCCGCGGTGCTCGGCAGCCGCAGCATGCCCGACGTTGTCGAAGGCACCGCGCGCAGCATCGGCGCGCCCCTCAAGCGGCTCGGCATCGAATTCGACTGTGTACGCGGCGCGACGGACTGGGCCTATCGAGGCACGCGCTGGCGCCTGCCGCATCTACCCGCGCCGGGATTGTTCGGCGACACCCAGTACGGCAACGCCGCGACCGCGATTGCCGCCCTCGAGGAGATCGAGCCGCGCCTTGCGAGCGAGGCCGGTGCCATCGGGGCCGGGGCGGTCGCGCGCGGTTTGGCCGGCGTGCAGCTCGCGGGGCGCTTTCAGATGATTGCGTCCGACGGCGCAAGGCCGGCGTGGATCCTCGACGTGTCCCACAACGCCGATGCCGCACTGGTGCTCGCGCGCAATCTCGAGTCCCTCGGCGCGGGCGGCCGGACGCTCGCGGTCTGCGGGCTGCTCACGGACAAGGATGCAGTCGCCATCATCGAAATGCTGCGCAATCGCTTCGATGAATGGTGGTTCGCCTCGACCACGGGCGCCCGCGGCACGACCGGCGCCGCACTCGCCGCGCAGCTCGGCCCGCTGCTGCGGGTGCCCTTCCATGCCTGTGCCGACATCGCTGCAGCTTGCGCAGCGGCTGCCTTGTGTGCGCGCGCCGCCGACCGCATCGTCGTGTTCGGATCGTTCCACAGCGTCGGTCCCGCCCTCGACTGGCTGGAGTCGGCGGGTGTGCTGCCATCACATCCGGCGAGCGAATATACTGATGCGCCGATCGGCACCTGGCCGTCCGGCACCTGATGGGAGAGGGCAGCGTCCGCAACCATGGATCGTCGCGTCAAAGAGCGTCTCGTCGGCGCGGCGATTCTCGTGGCCGCTGTCGTGCTGATCGCTCCCGAGCTGCTGTCCGGGCCGAAACCTGCCCCGAAACTCCCCGGAGGCCCACCGCCGACCGCCAGCGCCGCGCCGGTGCGCAGCTACTCGGTGGATGTGGCGGAGAACGGCAGCGCGGCCGCGCCGGTGGAGAACTCGGTCGTGGCGCGCGGCGGTGCCGCCGCCGGTGTGGTCGTGCGTGCCGGCGGCGCGGACGATGAGCGCGCTGCGCCATCGGCCGGCGGCGCTGCCGCCGCGCCGGGCGGCACGCGCCTCGCGGACCCCACCGAGATCAAGCGACCCGCGGCGCATGCGCTTGAAGCGGAAAAATCAGCCCCCACCGAGGATGGTGCGGGCCGACAAGGCTGGACCGTGCAGCTCGGCAGTTTTGCGGAGTTGGCGAATGCGCGCAAATTGGTCCGCGACCTCAACTCCAAGGGTTTTTCCGCCTTTGTGCTGTCGAGCGGAGCA
>Ga0302319_10011846_pt1 | contig 16511 bp, 14 predicted proteins | sample Bog_T0_2_FD_203319 | JGI IMG/M metagenome (GOLD analysis project Ga0302319, IMG submission 203319) | Peat permafrost microbial communities from Stordalen Mire near Abisko, Sweden - Bog_T0_2 | ecosystem: Environmental > Terrestrial > Soil > Wetlands > Peat | place: Sweden: Abisko, Stordalen Mire...
AGACCTTCGGTGTAGATCTCGAGAGCGGGCAGCACCATGTCGCTGGCGTAGTCCCGCAGGACAGCCCGCAGATCCGTTGGGTTTTCGTGCATTTGCAAATACAGCAGCAGTCCGCCACCCGAGGTGATGGCCAGGTACTTGGCCCTGGCGTGCGGATCGCGACTGGGCTTGATGGTGCCGGCCTGCACGCCTGCGGCGAAGTATGCCTCGGCGTTTTCAATCATCCTGTGCCACATCGTCATCGCCAGCTCGCCGCCGGTCTGCAAGCTGCGCACCAGGTAGGCCGTCAGCGGCGCGTACGACTCGATCTCGGCCAGCTGCCCCAACCAGTTAGCCGGGTCGTTGGACTGCATCGCCTCGGACTTGCTGTCGCGGATCTCGTCAGCGACGTAGTCGTCACAGGCTTTTCGCAGGCCTTCCTTGGAGCCGAAGTGGTGGATGACCAGCGCGGCGCTCACCCCTGCGGCCTCGGCGATGGTCCGCAGCCCGACTCCGAAGCCGTGCTGCCCGAACTGCTCGATGGCCGCGTCGCGGATCCGGGCGGCGGCGGTCAGGTCGGCTGAACGCATGTTCAGTACACTAAACGTATGTTCAGCCCGGCGTCAAGGGGATAGCGCGAGGAGTCCCCCGCAAGCGGGAGGTGCCCCCAGCAGAATCGCCCGCACGCCCGGCGTGTCGGGCGATTCTGCGTCTGCTCGCCCTGGAACTAGTCGCGCCGCCAAATTGCGTGTCCGGGATGGATTTACGCTCTTTTTCTAGCGTTGGGTGCCATGATGGCCCGTACCCAATTACTCAACGTGGAGTAGCCGATGTCATCTGTTCTGGTAGCTCTGGACATTTTCGAGTCGCACACGGCGCACGCGGCACAGATCGGTTCGGCGGTGACCAGCGGCAATCTGGCCGCGGCGATCCCGACGACAGAGTTGGCCGCAGCGGGCGCCGACGAGGTGTCGGCCGAAGTTGCGGCGCTGTTCAGCGCGCACGCTCAGACGTATCAGGCGGCGGCGGCCCAGGCAGCGACCTATTACGAGCATTTTGTGGGCAACTTGCATGCCGCCGCGGCGTCCTACGCGGCCACCGAGACGTCCATCGCCTGGGGGTTGGAGAGCTCACTGCTCGGCGGCGGCGCCGCCGCGGCTCCCCTGTCTGCGTTAGATTCATTCGTCGCCGCCGGGTTCCAGACGGTCATCTATGGCCCGGTTCACACGATCGGCGAATCCTGGATCAACAGCGCACTCGGCCAGACGCTCGACCCGATTATCAATGCACCCACCCACCTGCTGTTCGGTCGTGATCTGATCGGCAACGGCGCCACCGGAACCGCGGCGTCCCCCACGGGTGGCGCGGGCGGCCTGCTGTTCGGCGACGGCGGGTCCGGCTATACCCAGACCACCGGTACGTTGGCCGTGGGCGGCAGGGGCGGGAATGCCGGGTTGATCGGCAACGGCGGCACCGGCGGTGGTGGCTTTGCCGGCGGGGCGGGCGGCGTGGGCGGCGTCGGTGGTTGGTTGATGGGTAACGGTGGCCTCGGCGGGGCGGGCGGCGCGTTCGCCGGGGGTACCGGCGGCGCCGGCGGAGCCGGTGGCCAGGCCTTGCTGTTCGGCGACGGCGGCCATGGCGGGGCGGGCGGGTCCGGCCTCACCGCGGGAGCCGGCGGGGCCACCGGTTATGGCGGGCTGTTCATCGGTGCGGGCGGCCCAACCACGACGACCACCAACGGACCGTCGATCGTGATCGACTTCGTGCGGCACGGGCAGACTGATCCGAACGCAATGAACCTGATCGACACGTCTATACCCGGCGCTCCACTCAATGCGTTTGGCCAGCAAGAGGCGCACAACATCGCCAACGTACTCGCGACGCAGGGGCCCTTCGCCGGGATCTTCGACTCGCAGTTGCTCAGGACGCAGCAGACCGCCGCGCCGTTGGCGGGCATGCTGGGGATGACTCCGCAGTCATTGGCCGGGCTGAACGAGATCAATGCCGGCATTTACCAAGGCTTGGGGCAGATCCCCGCGGGGCTCCTCTACATCGTCGGTCCGTTCGCGTGGACCCTCGGATTCCCCCTCACGCCGATGCTGGCCCCGTTCTCCACCGACCCTAACGGGGTGGTTTTCGGTCAGGGCTTTGGCAATGCGCTGCAAACCATGTACAACACGGCCTTGTCGAACCCGGTCGTGGCCGCGAACGGCCATATCACCGACGTTGCGTACTCGAGCGCACTAGCGATCGAGACCGGGACGCTAATGAACGTCAACAACCCCGATCCCTTGCTCATGTTCACCCACTCGCTGCCGAACACCGGTGTTGTCGTAGTGCAGGGCAGCCCTCAGACCGGTTGGACATTGGAGAGTTGGGACGGGATACCCGTGCCGAAGGCGTCATTGCCGACCCAGCTATTCGTCGACGTGCGTGACCTGATCACGGCGCCGCAGATTGCGACCTGGGATATTGGGGCGTCCCTGCTCACCGGCGATCCGGCGACGATCGTGAATTCGGTTCGGGACGGTGTCGACGAGGTAGTCGGTGCTACGGTCCGCTTCCCCTTTGCGGTGACCCAGAGCTTGGTCGACGCTCTGGTTGGCTAGGAGCTCGCGCGAGAGCTAGCTAATCGCGCACGGCGGCCAGGACGCCGTCGCCCAGTGGAACCAGGGCAGGGGTCAGCCGTTCGTCCTCGGCGATGAGCCGGGCGGCTTCGCGGACCGCCGCCACCTCGGCGTCGCGCGCCGAGGGATCACCGGCCCGGCCGCCCAGTGCTGCCCGGTTCACCACGATGACGCCACCGGATCGCAGCAGCCGCACGCCTTCGACGACGTAATCCGGCTGGTCGATAGGGTCGGCGTCAATGAACACCAGGTCATAAGAATCGTCGGCGAGGCGAGTGAGCACGTCCTGGGCGCGGCCACCGATCAGCCTGGTGCGCGACGGCCCGATGCCAGCCTCGGCGAACGCCGCCTTAGCGAGCCGCTGATACTCCGGCTCGATGTCGATGGTGGTCAATACGCCGTCGTCACTCATACCCGACAACAGCCACAGTCCACTTACGCCCGCGCCCGTCCCCACTTCGGCGACGGCCTTGCCCCCGCTGAGCTTGGCCAGCAGGCTCAACAGTGCCCCGACGGCTGGGGTCACCGCCCCGGCGCCGATGTCGACCGCACGTTCGCGGACGCTGGCCAGGATCGCGTCTTCTGATATCGAACCCTCGGCGTGCGCGACGAGCGATTCGGCTCTACTGAGGGCCGGCTGCGCTGGAGTTTTGTCGGCGCTGTCCATGTTTCGCAGCGTAGGTCCAATTCGCGGCGCCGGCGGTCAGGCGCGCTTGGGTTGGACCGTCACGACACGCCCGGAACACCATCCGGCACATGGGCCGTCACGGGCCCGATATCCCCTGCACAGCCCAGGTAACGATAATGTTTCTCAGGCAAACCTCAGTTTGCTCATATGCCGCCCACACGCCCGTGCGCGACGGTATCCCTTATGGAACGCGGAGGGGTTTGGTCGGGGAGCGCATTGGGGAATACACGGTCGCAACATCGTGTTCTCGCCGATGAAGAGCCAATCTTTGGCACGGCAAACCCGGAGGGACCTATTACCACCACTGTTTTGAGCCCGACCACCATGTCGCATCCCCAGCTGTGCGCCGACGACGAATGGGTAGAGACGTCGGACGCCTTGCAGGGCACCGCTGTTTTTGACGCGACCGGGGACTTGGCGACCATGCCGTCATGGGACGAGCTGGTGCGTCAGCATGCTGACCGGGTGTATCGGCTGGCCTACCGCCTCGCCGGCAACCCGCAAGACGCCGAAGACCTGACGCAGGAGACTTTCATCCGAGTCTTCCGGTCGGTGCAGAACTACCAGCCGGGCACCTTTGAAGGCTGGCTGCACCGCATCACCACGAATCTGTTCCTTGACATGGTGCGCCGGCGCGCCCGCATCCGGATGGAAGCATTGCCCGACGATTACGACCGAGTGCCCGCCGACGAGCCCAACCCCGAGCAGATCTACCACGACTCGCGGCTCGGGCCCGACTTGCAGGCCGCCCTGGACTCGCTACCGCCGGAGTTTCGTGCCGCGGTTGTGCTGTGCGACATCGAAGGCCTGTCGTACGAGGAGATCGGCGCCACCCTGGGCGTAAAGCTGGGCACCGTCCGCAGCCGCATCCACCGCGGACGGCAGGCGCTGCGCGACTATCTGGCCGCGCACTCCGAACACGGTGAGTTCGCGCCACACGCCGAGTCGGCTTAGTTAGCCAATAATCCCGAGATTTGCCGCTTGTGGACGTGAAGTGGGGTCCCGTCGCGCTACATTCGATATATGGGTGGCTGCGAAAGGAGCGGGTGATGGCCGACCGAGGGCATGTGTTCCGGCGTGCGTTTTCCTGGCTTCCCGCACAGTTCGCCTCTCAGAGTGATGCGCCGGTCGGAGCTCCGCGCCAGTTCGGTTCCACCGAGCACCTGTCCACCGAGGCCATCGCGGCGTTCGTCGACGGTGAGTTGCGGATGAACGCACACCTGCGCGCCGCGCATCATCTTTCGCTGTGCGCCGAGTGCGCGATCGAAGTCGATGATCAGAGCCGGGCGCGTTCCGCGCTGCGCGACTCTCATCCGATCCGGATTCCGAGCGCGCTGCTCGGACTGTTGTCGGCGATTCCGCAATGTTCGCCCGACGACGCGACATCGCGACCAGCAGAGCCGATATCCGAACGTTTCGCCGACCGCGACCCGCGCGACCCGCGTAAGCGCCGCTAGTTTGGGCCGACCAGCAACGAACCGTGGATACTAGGGTGGACACGGACAACGCGGCGCCGGTGTATCGCCCAGCTACCAGGCCTGCCTCAAGAGCAACTCAGACGAGGATTTGAAGAGGATTACGTGACCTCCGACAACGGCAACGACAGCGGTGAAAACAGCCGACCTCGGCTAGCGCCGCGCCCAATCTCCCGGCCACCGGTCGACGCTGCTTCGCGTCAAGCGTTCGGTCGCCCCGACGGACTGCAGGGATCGTTTGTCGCGGAGCGAGTGCGCCCGGCGAAGTACCGGGACGAGCCTGAATTCAGGCCCCACGATCAAGCGGCCGATCCGGTTCTGCAGGAGGCGTTCAGCCGTCCCGTCGGAGGCGCCGACTCACTGCAACGCCACCCTGTCGATGCCGGTGCGCTGGCTGCCGAGAAAAACGGGGCCGGGGCGGACGAGCCGGACGATCCCTGGCGCGATCCTGCCGCGGCCGCCGCTCTGGGGTTGCCCGCGGTGGCCCCGCCGGAGCCACCAACCGTGCCGGGTTACAGCGGCAAGCTGGGTGTGCGCGACGTGCTGTTCGGCGGCAAGGTGTCCTACCTCGCTCTGGCTGTCCTGGTCCTCATCGCGCTGCTCATCGGCACCCTTGGCGGGGTGATCGGCCGCAAGACGGCCGAAGTCGTCGAGGCGTTCACCACCTCGAAGGTGACGCTGTCGACCCCCGGCAACACCGAACTGCCGGCGGGCCGGTTCGCCAAGGTGGCGGCAGCGACCGCCGGCGCCGTGGTGACCGTCGAATCGAAGAGCGACCAAGAGGGCATGCAGGGCTCGGGCGTCGTCATCGACGGCCACGGTTACATCGTCACGAACAACCACGTCATTTCCGAGGCGGCCAACAACCCCAGCCAGTTCAAGACGACCGTGGTTTTCAACGACGGCAAAGAGGTGCCCGCGAACCTGGTGGGCCGCGATCCCAAGACCGACCTGGCCGTGCTCAAGGTCGACAACGTCGACAATCTCAGCGTGGCCCAGCTCGGCGATTCGGACAAGGTGCGCGTCGGCGACGAGGTGCTGGCCGCGGGTGCGCCGTTGGGCCTGCGCAGCACGGTGACCCACGGCATCATCAGCGCTCTGCACCGCCCGGTCCCGTTGTCCGGGGAGGGCTCTGACACCGACACCGTGATCGACGCCATCCAGACCGACGCCTCGATCAACCACGGCAACTCCGGCGGCCCGCTGATCGACATGAATTCTCAGGTGATCGGCATCAACACCGCGGGTAAATCATTGTCGGACAGCGCGAGCGGGCTGGGTTTTGCGATCCCGGTCAACGAGGTGAAACAGGTTACCCAGACGCTGATTAAAGACGGCAAGATCGTGCACCCGACGCTGGGGATCAGCACCCGGTCGGTGAGCAACGCGATCGCGGCGGGCGCGCAAGTCGCCAACGTGAAGGCGGGAAGTCCTGCGCAGAAGGGCGGGATCCTGGAAAACGACGTGATAGTCAAGGTCGGCAATCGTAAGGTCGCCGACTCCGACGAGTTCGTCGTCGCCGTGCGGCAATTGGCGATCGGGCAGGACGCACCGATAGAGGTGGTCCGCGATGGTCGGCACGTCACGCTGACGGTGAAACCCGACGCCGATACCAGCTAGATGTTCGCCAACCTGAGCTGGGAACACCTCCTCGTCCTTGTTGTGGCCGGCCTGGTGATTCTTGGGCCGGAGCGACTTCCGGGTGCCATCCGGTGGACGTCGACCGCGCTGCGGCAGGCGCGCGAATACCTCAGCGGTGTCACCAATCAGCTGCGCGAGGATATCGGGCCCGAATTCGACGATCTGCGCGCGCCGCTCAGCGAGCTGCAGAGGCTGCGGGGTATGACGCCGCGCGCCGCGCTGACCAAACATCTGCTGGACGGCGACGACTCCATTTTCACGGGGAACTTCGACCGCCCGGCCGTTAATGGGGCGCCGAAGCCAGTCGAGCAGTCGACGCCCCCTGCGAGGCCGACGGATCGCCCCACCGGACCGGCGCCGTTCGACTCCGACGCGACCTAGCGGTTAGCCCGCGAGCGTGCGCGGTTGTACGCATTTTGCGGCGTGTCGTCGTACAGACACGCACGCTCGCGGCGGTGGAGCGGCAGCGAACGGGGGCGAGGCTAGCGGCGGGTCGGGTCGAGCCCCAGCGACATACCCGCCAGCCCGCGCCGTCGTGACGACAGGCTGTCGGCGATGCCAAGCAATTCCTTGCCGGCCGCAGAGTCGGGCGCGCTGAGCACGATCGGCACGCCCGAATCGCCGGCGGCCACCAGTGCGGGATCCAGCGGGATCTGGCCCAGCAGCGGCACGTCGGCCCCGACTGCCCGGGACAGCCGCTCGGCGACCTGCCGGCCGCCGCCCTCGCCGAAGACCTGCAGCGTTGAGCCGTCCGGCAACGCAAGTCCGGACATGTTCTCCACCACGCCGACGATGCGCTGGCGGGTTTGCAGCGCGATGCTGCCGGCCCGCTCGGCGACCTCGGCCGCGGCCAGTTGTGGGGTGGTCACCACCAGGATCTCGGCGTTCGGGATCAGCTGAGCCACCGAGATGGCGATGTCGCCCGTTCCGGGCGGCAGGTCGAGGAGCAGCACGTCCAGATCGCCCCAATACACATCGGCCAGGAACTGCTGCAGTGCCCGGTGCAGCATCGGGCCGCGCCACACCACCGGCGTATTGCCCTCGGTGAACTGGGCGATCGAGATGACCTTCACCTCATGGGCGATGGGCGGCAGGATCATCGACTCAACCTGGGTGGGCCGGTCGGTGGTGCCCATCATCCGGGGGATGGAATGGCCGTGAATATCGGCGTCGAGCACGCCGACCGACACGCCTCGTGCGGCCATCGCGGCGGCGAGATTGACTGTGACGCTGGACTTTCCGACCCCGCCCTTGCCGGATGCCACCGCATAGACCCGGGTCAGCGAGCTGGGCTGGGCGAACGGGATGACGGGTTCGCGGGCGTCGCCGCGTAACTGCTTGCGCAGCTCGGTGCGCTGCTCGTCGTTCATTACGTCCAGGCTGACCTTCACCGCGCCGGTGCCCGGGACGTCGGCGACGACTTCGCTGACGCGGTTGGTGATCTCGGTCTTCTTCGGGCAGCTCGCGGTGGTCAGGTTGATCGTGACATGCACGGCGCCGTCGCGTTCCACGTCGATGCTTTTGACCATCCCGAGCTCGGTGATGGGGCGCCGCAGTTCGGGATCGATCACCTTTGCCAGTGCGGTGCGGATAGCCGCGCTCAGGTCGGCAGCGTCATGACGGGACATTACCGCCGAGTGTAGGCGAGACCGCGGACGGTGCGGCCGGCACCGAGGTGGTGAGCGTAAGGGCACGGCGATTCGCGGCGAGGTTTTTCGCCGTGTGGTTACGCTCGGCGACTAATGCCGGGCCGGCTTGGGCGATGGCGACGCTTTCGGGGGTGCCGGCGCCTGGCTGGTCGGGGGTGCTTCCGGGGGAGGACCACCGGGAGGGACGGCCAGCGGATCGGGGGGCGGTGCATCCGCGGGCGCGGCGGGCGGAAGCCCGGCCGGCGGCGTCGATGGCGGGACAGCGGGAGGGGCCGGCGGAAGGCCTACTGGCGGTGGAAATGCCGGCGGCGGGCCCAGCCCGGGTGCGGGCGCCCCGGGTGGCTGGCTCTGTGAGTCGATGCAGATCAGTGTGCAGCCAGGCAGCTGCGTCTGTGACTGCGGCGGCGTGGCGGGGGTCATCCAGGGGAACATCGGTGACTGACTGGGCAGCTGAGATTGGCCGAGGTCGATCATCGGTATCTGCGCTAACGGGTCGCTCATCGGCACGCCCATGACGTTCAGCGGCAGGCCGGGCCCGAGTCCCTCCGGGTGCTCGTCGTGAGCGTCGCCGAGCGGGGGCGGCGCTCCGGTGATCGGCGGCAGGTCGACCGGGACGACGCCGGTGGCGTAGGCCGAGGCCCAGCCCAGCACGTTCTGGGCATAGGACATCGAGTTGTTGTAGCGCAGGATCGCGGCCAGGACCTGCGACGGGTCGCGCAGGTTGAGGCCACCGCTGCACAAGTACCGGGCCGCTGCCAGCGTGGCGTCGAACAGGTTCTGGGGGTCGGCTAGGCCGTCGCCGTCGCCGTCGGACGCGTACCGCGCCCAGGTGCCGGGTAAGAACTGCATCGGCCCCATTGCCTGCGCGTACGTCACGCGACTGCCGACGGTGGTGGAGGGAATCACCTCGTTGCCGGGCAGGGTGCCATCCAGCACCGGACCGTAGATCGGGCGTACTGCGGTGCCGTGGGCGTCGACTGCGCCGCCGCCTGCGTGGCCCGACTCGATGCGCCCGATCCCGGCCAGCACGTTCCAGCTGATCCCGCAGCCGGGGGCGGCGACGGCCATCTTCTGCTCGGCATTGCGGTAGGCGGACAGTGCGATCATCGGAATGCCGAGCGCGCCTGGCGCATTCACGATCATCGCTGACGGCGGGGCCGACAATGCGCCCTGGGCGACGCGGAAGTCGGCCGGCGGACGCTCCATGGCGATGACGACCGGGCCGGAGAGATCAGGGACGGCGGGGGAAACCGCGGCGACCTCGGCGATGGCGGTACGAACCGACGGGGCATTTCCGGGCACTGTGGATCCCGCGACGCCCGGCATGGTGGGTGCCGCGCCGCCGGGCATGGTGGGTCCCGCGCCGCCGACGGCGCCGGCGAATACCAGCGGAACGAGCAGAGCTACGCCGAATGCCGGCGATCGCGTTGCCTGGAGTGTCCGCTTCCGATCCGCCGCGGCGGCCGGGCGTGCACCCCGACGTCCCCCAATGCGCACTCGACTGTCCTCAAAGCTATGGCGGTCAGGAAATAATCTGTTGTTAACGTTCGTGAACTAGATCACCATACATAACCCTTGTGACGGGAGTGGCGCAATGGTGGATCTGGGCTCAGCCGGATTTCGTCGCACTGCGGTCCAGACCGTCACCTGGTTGATCTGGGGTTTCTGGCTGTAGGCCGATCAACACAGAGCGCAGCTGTTCCAGCTCGTCACGCAGATATTCTCGGGTCACGACCTCGCCGACAGCCAGCCTCAACGCGGCCAGCTCACGGGCCAGATACTCGGTGTCGGCCTTGGTCTCCGCGGCGCGACGACGATCGGCGTCCAGCGAGACGCGGTCCCGGTTCTCCTGCCGATTCTGGGCCAGCAGAATCAGCGGCGCCGCATACGCGGCCTGCGTGGAGAAAGCCAGATTGAGCAGGATGAAGGGGTAAGGGTCGAAGCGTTGCTCGATCGCGACCAGGTTGAAAACGATCCAAATGATCACGATGACGGTCTGGATCAACAGATAGCGACCGGTCCCGAAGAAGCGCGCGAGGGCCTCGGTGCTCTGCCCAACCGTCTCGGGGTCCAGGCGCAGCGAGATCCCGCGCGACGTCCGGGGGGTGTACAGCCGTCGTGGTTCCGTGGTTTTGCTCACGCGGATTCTCCGGTTCCATCAAGGCGGCGGACGGTGTCCAACTCCTGCACATCCGCGCGCCAGTCGTGCGGCAGCAGGTGATCGAGGAGGTCGTCCACGGTTACGGCTCCCAACAGGTGGTTTTCATCGTCGACCACCGGCCCGCAGACCAGGTTGTAGGCAGCGAAGTACCGGGTCACCGTGGCAAGCGGGGTTTCCGCGGTCAGGGCGAGCAGGTCGGTGTCGGTGATTCCGCCGACCGAGCTGCTCGGCGGTTCGCGAAGCAGCCGTTGCAAGTGCACGCAGCCCAGGTAGAGCCCGGTGGGCGTGGCGGTCGGTGGTTGGGTCACGAACACCATTGACGACAGTGCGGTGGTGAGGTCGGGATCACGGATCCGGGCCAGGGCCTCGGCAACTGTGGTGTCCGCGGTCAGCACTACGGGATCGGAGGTCATCAACCCGCCCGCGGTGTCGGGGGAGTATTTCAGCAGCCGTCGCACCGGTGCTGATTCCCCGGGGCCCATCCGGTTCAGCAACATCTCGGCCTCGGTCGGGCTCATCATGCCGAGCAGGTCGGCGGCATCGTCAGGATCCATCTCCTCGAGCACATCGGCCGCGCGTTCGGTGCCCAACTGCGACAACACGTCGGCCTGCTGCGACTCGGGCAACTCCTGCAGGATGTCGGCCAACCGTTCATCGTCGAGGGCCTTGAACACGTCGTACTGCCTCTTGGGCGGCAGCCCACGGATGGCGTCCGCCACGTCGACCGCGCGGCGTCCCTCGAACTGATGCAGTAACTGTGCCACCGCCTGGCCCGGCATCGACAACGCCGACGGCGTCAAACCCTGCACGCTTTGCCAGTCCACCACGTGCGCCGGGCCGCGCCGTCCCAGCCGTCGCTGACTGCGGACCGCGACCCGGGTCACCAGCCAGTCGCGGGTTCTGCTCTGCTCGATACCCAAGTCGGTGATCACGACGTCAAGGCCGGCCAGCTCCGGCAGTTCAGGATCGTTGACCGTGACCGGGGTGTCGAGCACCTGACCGATAACCAGCACCTCACCCAGCCGCTGGTCGAAGCGGCTCAGCGAAACACTGCCCGTGTTGAGCGTCACCGCGTTGGGCTCGATTGACGAGACCCTGAGCATCGGGATGAAAACGCTGCGGCGGGTAGCCAAATCGACGACCAGCCCCAGGACGCGCGGCTGCTGGCGGACGATGCTGAGGCTGATCACGACATCGCGGACGCGCCCGAATGATTCGCCCAACGGACCCAGCACCAACATCCGCGCGAGCCGCGCCGCGTAAACCCTGTCGACCGATCCCATGAGGGAGAGCCTAGGCATCGGCGCCCCGGATGGCAGCGGCCATGTCGTGTCCGTTTCCGCGGTGGCGACGTGTTTGTTTGTAGGTTGCCTGGCGGTCGCCTAGATAGGGTGGAAGAACTAGAGATGAAACAAAGGCCGAGGCGGAGCAGAATGAGCAGCGATGACTAGCCCCTTCCAGCCTAGACAGGTTCCCGGCGCGCCGCCGCCAGGTGCGGGCGCGGGTCGGCGCGGGGTGCCCGGGCTGCCGACTCGGCCGAAGGGTTGGCCGGTCGGGTCGTATCCCACCTACGCCGAGGCGCAGCGGGCCGTCGACTACCTGTCCGACCAGCAGTTCCCGGTCCAGCAGGTAACCATCGTCGGCGTCGACCTGATGCAGGTGGAGCGGGTAACCGGCCGGCTGACGTGGACCAAGGTGCTCGGTGGTGGCGTACTGAGCGGCGCCTGGCTTGGCCTGTTCATCGGATTGGTACTCGGATTCTTCAGTCCCAGTTCGGCGGGCGCCTGGGGCGCGCTGATCACCGGTCTGGTGGCCGGAGTGTTCTTCGGGCTGATCACGTCCGCGGTTCCGTATGCAATGGCGCGTGGTACAAGGGATTTCAGCTCGACCATGCAATTGGTGGCCGGTCGTTACGACGTACTCTGCGATCCGCAGAACGCGGAGAAAGCGCGGGATCTGCTGGCGCGCCTTGCGATCTGACGCTCCAGGCAGTCGCTGCAGGCGCGCACGCCGGGTCGGCGCAGTCGTGCTGGTCGCCCTTACCGCCGCGTCGGTGGCGTCGGCGTGCGGGTCCGGCCACGGGCTGGTGATCAGCTTCTATACGCCGGCCACCGACGGTGCCACATTCGGCGAGGTTGCCCACCGCTGCACCGAGCGGTCCGGCGGCAGGTTCGCCATCACGCACGTGAGTCTCGCCAGGTCCCCCGATGAGCAGCGATTGCAACTGGCCCGGCGGCTGACCGGCCACGACCGCACCCTGGACGTGATGGCGATGGACGTGGTGTGGACCGCGGAATTCGCCGAAGCGGGTTGGGCGCTGCCGCTTTCGGAAGATCCGGCGGGGCTGGCCGAGGTGGACGCCACCGACGATACCCTGCCGGGCCCGCTGGCAACCGCCACCTGGAAGCGCAGGCTGTACGCCGCTCCCGTCACCACCAACACCCAATTACTCTGGTATCGAACTGATTTGATGAGCCAGCCGCCGCAGAGCTGGAACGCCATGGTGGTCGACGCGACGCGGCTGCATGCGGGCGGCGGCCCCGGCTGGATTGCGGTGCAGGCCAACGAGGGTGAGGGTCTGGTGGTGTGGTTCAACACCCTGTTGGTGAGCGCCGGCGGCCAGGTGCTCTCCGAGGACGGCCGTCACGTCACCCTGACCGATACCCCCGAACACCGGGCCGCCACCGTGGCCGCGCTGCGGATCATCAAATCGGTGGCCACCGCGCAAGGAGCCGACCCGTCGATCACCCGGACCGACGAGGGCTCCGCACGGTTGGCGGTCGAACAGGGCAGGGCCGCGCTCGAGGTCAACTGGCCGTTCGTGCTGGCGTCGATGTTGGAGAACGCGGTGAAGGGCGGCGTGCCCTTTCTTCCGCTCAACCGGATTCCCGAATTGGCCGGCAGCATCAACGGCTTCGGGACGTTCATGCCCAATGACGAACAGTTCCGCATCGCCTACGAGGCCAGCCGGAAGGTCTTCGGTTTCGCGCCGTACCCGGGCGTGCTTCCCGGCGCGCCGGCCAAAGTGACGATCGGCGGACTGAATTTGGCGGTGGCCAGCACATCCACTCACAAAGCCGAAGCCTTTGAAGCCGTCAGATGCCTGCGCAACCTGGAGAATCAGAAGTACACCTCGATCAACGGGGGCCTGCCGGCGGTACGGACCTCGTTGTACTCCGACCCGGAATTCCAGGCGAAGTACCCGATGCACAGCGAAATACGCCAACAGCTCACCGACGCCGCGATGCGACCCGCGACACCGGTCTATCAGGCGGTGTCGCTGCGGCTGTCGGCGGCGCTGAGCCCCGTCACCGAGATCGACCCGGACAGGACGGCCGACAAGCTCACCACCCAGGTGCAGAAGGCCATCGACGGGAAAGGGCTGCTGCCTTGACCGCCCTGACCGGCCTTTCCCACACCGGTAATCGCAGAGCCGAACAGCGACTGGCATTCATTCTGGTTGCACCCGCGGCGTTTTTGATGCTCGCGGTGACGGCGTATCCGATCGGTTACGCAGTGTGGCTGAGCCTGCAGCGCAATAACCTCGCCACCCCCCGCGACACCGCATTCATCGGCCTGGCCAATTACCAAACGATCTTGACCGACCGATACTGGTGGACGGCGCTCGCGGTGACGCTGGCGATCACGGTGGCATCGGTGTCGATCGAGTTCGTGCTGGGCCTATCGCTGGCGCTGGTGATGCATCACACCCTGATCGGCAGAGGGCTGGTGCGCACCGCGGTGCTCATCCCGTACGGCATCGTCACGGTGGCCGCGTCGTACAGCTGGTACTACGCCTGGACACCCGGTACCGGGTATCTGGCCAATCTGCTGCCGCAGGGCAGCGCGCCGCTGACCGAACAGATCCCGGCGCTGGGCGTCGTCGTGATCGCCGAGGTCTGGAAGACCACCCCCTTCATGTCGCTGCTGCTGTTGGCGGGGCTGGCGCTGGTTCCCGAGGATCTACTCAGAGCCGCGCACGTCGACGGCGCCGGCGCGTGGCGGCGGCTGACGAGGATCATCTTGCCGATCATCAAGCCCGCGGTCGTGGTTGCGCTGCTCTTCCGGACGCTGGACGCCTTCCGCATTTTCGACAACATCTATGTGCTGACCCAGGGCGAATACAACACCGATTCGGTGTCGATCCTGGGCTACGACAACCTGTTCAAGGGCTTCAACGTGGGGCTCGGCTCGGCGATCAGCGTGCTGATTTTTCTTTGCGTGGGGTTGATCGCGATCGTCTTCATCAAGGTGTTCGGCGCGGCGGCGCCAGGCGGTAATAACGATGGCCGCTAACTGGGGAGGCGCAACGGTGGGCGCGCGGCGCGCCGTGTTTTGGGTCGTCATCGACATGTTGGTGGTGCTGTACGCGCTGATTCCGGTGCTGTGGATTCTCAGCCTGTCACTCAAACCGACCTCAACGGTCAGGGACGGCCGGCTGATTCCGTCGACGATAACCTTCGACAACTACCGCGGCATCTTTCGCGGCGACTTCTTCACGTCTGCGCTGATCAACTCCGTCGGAATCGGGTTGACCAGCACCGTGATTGCCGTGGTGCTCGGCGCGATGGCGGCCTACGCGATTGCCCGGCTTAATTTCCCCGGCAAGCGACTGCTCATCGGAACCACCCTGCTGATCACCATGTTCCCGGCGATCTCGCTGGTCACACCGCTGTTCAATATCGAACGCGCCGTCGGCCTGTTCGACACCTGGCCCGGGCTGATCCTGCCCTACATCACCTTTGCGTTGCCCCTCGCCATCTACACGTTGTCGGCGTTCTTCCGGGAAATCCCATGGGATTTGGAAAAGGCCGCGAAGATGGACGGCGCCACGCCCGGTCAGGCTTTCCGCAGGGTGATCGTCCCGCTCGCCGCGCCGGGACTGGTCACCGCCGCGATCCTGGTGTTCATCTTCGCCTGGAACGACTTGCTGCTCGCGCTCTCGCTGACCGCCACCAAGGCGGCGATCACCGCGCCGGTGGCAATCGCCAACTTCACCGGCAGTTCTCAATTCGAGGAGCCAACCGGATCGATCGCGGCCGGCGCGATGGTGATTACGGTTCCTATCATCGCCTTTGTTCTAATCTTCCAACGACGAATTGTTGCCGGGTTGACCTCTGGCGCTGTGAAGGGATAGCGCGATGGCCGAGATTGTGCTGGAGCACGTCAGTAAGAGTTACCCCGACGGCGCCACAGCGGTGCAGGACCTGAACATCACCATCGCCGACGGCGAATTCCTGATCCTGGTCGGGCCGTCCGGGTGTGGCAAGACCACGACGCTGAACATGATTGCCGGGCTTGAGGATATCTCGTCTGGCGAGCTGCGGATCGGCGGCGAACGGGTGAACGAGAAGCCGCCCAAAGACCGCGACATCGCCATGGTGTTCCAGTCTTACGCGCTGTACCCGCATATGACGGTGCGGCAGAATATCGCGTTCCCGCTGACGCTGGCGAAGATGAAGAAGGCGGACATCGCGCAGAAGGTCTTGGAGACGGCCGAGACCCTTGATCTGACTGAGCTGCTGGACCGCAAGCCGTCCCAGTTGTCGGGTGGGCAGCGACAGCGCGTTGCGATGGGCCGGGCAATCGTGCGCCATCCCAAGGCATTCTTGATGGACGAGCCGCTGTCCAACCTGGACGCCAAGCTGCGGGTGCAGATGCGCGGCGAGATCGCCCGGCTGCAGAAGAGGCTGGGCACCACAACCGTTTACGTCACCCATGACCAGACCGAGGCCATGACGCTGGGCGACCGCGTGGTGGTGATGCACGGCGGCGTCGCGCAGCAGATCGCCACCCCCGATGAGCTCTACGAGCGTCCCGCCAATCTCTTTGTCGCCGGCTTCATCGGCTCGCCGGCGATGAATTTCTTCCCCGCCACGCTCACCCCTACCGGACTGGCCCTGCCGTTCGGCGAGGTGATGCTGACGCCGGAAATCCAGGCGACAATCGCAACACACCCGAAGCCGGACAACGTCATCGTCGGGGTCCGTCCCGAGCATCTGGCCGATGCCGCGTTGATCGATGGCTATCAGCGCATCAGGGCGCTGGTCTTCAAGGCGAAGGTCGATCTGGTCGAATCGCTGGGAGCCGACAAATACGTCTACTTCACCACCGCGAGCTCCGACGTGCATTCGGCTCAGTTGGACGAGCTGGTCGCCGAATCAGAATTGCCGGCAAATCAATTTGTCGCAAGGGTTCCCGCTGAGTCGAAGGCGGCCCTCGGACAGTCGATCGAGGTAGCTTGTGACACAACAAAACTTGCGGTTTTCGACGCCGATTCCGGAATAAACC
>Ga0302319_10011852_pt1 | contig 16509 bp, 14 predicted proteins | sample Bog_T0_2_FD_203319 | JGI IMG/M metagenome (GOLD analysis project Ga0302319, IMG submission 203319) | Peat permafrost microbial communities from Stordalen Mire near Abisko, Sweden - Bog_T0_2 | ecosystem: Environmental > Terrestrial > Soil > Wetlands > Peat | place: Sweden: Abisko, Stordalen Mire...
CAGGAGAAATGTGATGCAAAGCAGAGTCTTAAAAGTCGTTGCGCTGGCCCTGCTGGCCGGGCCTATTGCCTGTTATGCCGATTCCAGCTACGAGCACACCACGCAAATCACCGGCGGCCAGTTGATCAACACGCTCAAGCACATCCCCTTCATGGGCAAGCAAATGAAGCAACTCTCGGACCCGATGAGCGAGATTACCATGGTTCACGGCAACCAGAAGGCCATTGTCTCCAAAGATTATTCTGAGATCTGGGACTTGGATAAAGAAACCATCACGCATATCGACAATACAAAAAAGACGTATAGCGTGATGACCTTCGCCGATATGCGCAAAGCGCTGCAGGAATTGCCCGCCAAGATGAAAGAGATGCAAGACAAAGTTCAAGCGGAGCAGGCCAAAGCGAAGTCGCAAGCGCCTCCCACGACCCTGCAATACAGCTTCAGCGTGGATGTGAAAGATACGGGCTTGACTAAGATGATCGATAAATATAACGCCAAGCAACAGATCATGACAATGGCAACGACGGTGACGGATTCCGCGAATCCGTCCACGAAGATCGTGTATGCCTTCACCGACGAGATCTGGACAACTCCCGAACTTCCCTCGGAGATGAAAGAGGTGGAGGAGTTTGACAAGCGGTTCGCCAAGAAGATGATGCAGGGCGTGGACACGAAGGATGTGCTGAACGGTATGTCCAACATGCGAAACAGCGCTCAGATGTCGATGAACCAGATGTTTGGCATGCAGCCGGGTGCAGGGGAATCGTTCGAGGCGATGGGCAAGGAGCTGGCCAAGATCAAGGGCACACGGGTACTGGAAATCACGCGGATGGGCGGCTCAGGCACGGGCATCCAAGCTCAGCCTGGCGACGATACGCCCCTGCCCAGCGGTGGGCAGGTTGCCGGGCAGGTAGCGAGCGATACGGCAAGAAGCACCGCGACCGGCGAGGCGAGCCGCATTGGGGGAAACAGCATTCCGGGGGCAGCCTTGGGAAGCGCATTGAGTGGAGCGGTCGGAGGGCTCTTCGGGCACAAGAAGAAGGCGGCTGATCCGGCGCCTGCACCAGCGCCTACAGCCGCAACACCAGGAACTGCGACCACAACCGACGTGACGTTGATGGAGATGACGGTCAAGACGCACGACTTCTCCAGCGAGGCCGTTCCGCCGTCGGTCTTCGTAGTTCCCGCCGGGTTCAAACAGGTGGAATCGCAGATGGAACAGATGCTGAACAAGAAGTAGATTGAACAAAAAGGCCTCATGCCGGGTGTTCGGCGTGAGGCCTTTTCTATGCTTGCTTCTCGTTGGAAACTTATCCAGCCTTTTCCAACAAGCAGAGCGACAGGTCGCGACGCTCAACCATTTCGCGCGTAATCTCCAGATCGCGGACGCGCTTGTTGGAGGGCAGGTGGTACATCAGGTCCAGCATCAGCTCTTCCAGGATCATGCGCAAGCCGCGTGCTCCGACTTTACGGGCGAGAGCTTCGCGTGCAACAGCGCAGGTGGCTTCGTGGGTAAAGTGCAGGCGCACATTCTCGTATTCGAGCAGGCGCTGATACTGCTTGAGGATCGCGTTGCGCGGCTTGGTGAGGATCTCGATGAGCGCGGCTTCGTCCAGTTCGTCGAGCACCCCCATGACAGGCAAGCGACCGACAAACTCGGGAATGAGCCCGTACTTGATTAAATCCTGGGGCTCGGTGCGGCGCAACAGTTCGGTGTCGCGATGCGAACGCGCTGCCGACTCGGCCTCGGTGTCTGTTGCCTTGAAGCCTAAGGCCTTCTTGCCGACACGGCGCCCGACGACACGCTCGAGGCCCACGAAAGCGCCCCCGCAGATGAACAGGATGTTGGTGGTGTCGACGGCCGTGAACTCCTGGTGCGGATGCTTGCGTCCACCTTGCGGCGGAACGTTGGCAACCGTGCCTTCGAGGATCTTGAGAAGAGCTTGTTGCACGCCTTCGCCGGAGACGTCGCGGGTGATGGACGGGTTCTCGTCCTTGCGCCCGATCTTGTCGATTTCGTCGATGTAGATGATGCCCTGTTGTGCGCGGGTGACGTCGCCTTCAGCAGCCTGCAAAAGCTTGAGGATGATGTTCTCGACATCCTCACCCACGTAGCCGGCCTCCGTCAGGGTGGTGGCGTCGACAATGGCAAAGGGCACATCCAGCATCTTGGCCAGCGTGTGCGCCAGCAAAGTTTTGCCTGAACCGGTGGGGCCGATGAGCAGGATATTCGACTTGGCCAGTTCCACTTCGTTGTTGCGCATGCGGTTCATCTGGATGCGCTTGTAGTGGTTGTAGACGGCAACGGCGAGTTTCTTCTTGGTCTGTTCCTGGCCAATCACAAAGTCGTCGAGGAAGCTCTTCACTTCCTGCGGCTTGGGCAGATGGCCAGCGGTGGTGGCCGGGTGCGCGGCATCGCCGCGATCGTCCTCGAGGATCGAGTTGCAGACGCCCACACACTCATCGCAGATGTAAGCGCGAGGGTAGTCGCTGGGCGACGAGATCAGCTTGGCCACAGCGTCCTGCGACTTGTGGCAGAACGAGCAGCGCAGTGCTTCTTCGGGTCCCGTGCGCGTTTTCATGTTCCTGCTCCCTTTGGACGATTTCTAGCGTCGTGTTGCGCGTGCTACAAACCCCACCGGCTAGCCGCGTGGCCGGTCGATAATTTCGTCAACGATCCCGTATTCCTTGGCTTGCTGAGAATTCATGATGAAGTCCCGCTCCACATCGCGTTCAATGCGATCCAGCGGCTGGCCGGTGTGCTTAGCCATCAGCGTGTTGGTGATCTCGCGGATGCGGAGAATCTCCCGGGCATGAATGTCGATGTCGGTCGCCTGCCCGCTCAGCCCGCCCATGGACGGCTGATGGATGAGAATGCGGGAGTTAGGCAAGGCAAACCGCTTGCCTTTGGTGCCGGCCAGAAGCAAGAACGCCCCCATGCTGGCCGCCTGGCCGATGCAATACGTCACGACATTGTTCTTGATGAACTGCATGGTGTCGTAGATGGCCAGACCGGCGGTGATGGAACCGCCCGGCGAGTTGATGTAAAGCTGCACGTCCTTCTCCGGGTCCTCGCCGGAGAGAAACAGCATTTGCGCCACGATCAAATTGGCCACCTGATCGTCGATCGGTGTGCCGAGGAAAATGATGTTATCGCGAAGCAGACGCGAGTAAATGTCGTAGGCTCGCTCGCCCCGACTCGTCTGCTCAACCACCATGGGAACCAATGCCATTGAGTATTCTTCCCGATCTTGCCGTTGGGGGCCGTTCTTTCCCCGATTTTTCGATGTTTCCGCCGCGGCCCGGATTCATTCCCGGTGAGTTTTCTGGTAACCGAGCGGTTCCTGCACCCTCATTGCAGGGCTTGTTCTCCCTTAGCCGGGAAGCCGTTCGTACAGTACAGAAGCAGTTTTCTCGCGTCGTAGCTGTTCCCGGATTCTAGCGAGCCCCCCCTCCGCCGTCAATCGCACTTTCAGGGCATCCAGAGGTTCGCCGGACTGCAGCGCCGCCAACTGCAGCTCGTGATCCATTTCTTCGTCGCTAACCGTAATGTTTTCTTCATCCGCGATGCGGTCGAGCAGGATGGAGGTTTGCACTTCGGATGCTGCACTTGGCCGCTGCGCAGCGCGCAGCCGGGCGAAGTCCAGCTTGCGCATTTGCTCGGTGTCCATTCCTTGCGCGGCCAAGGCGCGGAGACCGCGTTCGAGGCGCGTCTCAATTTGATCCTGCACCAGCGACTCCGGGATTGGGAACGAATACCGCTCCGTCAATGCGGCAAAGAGCCGATCCTTGGTTTCGCCTTCGATGCTGCGCCGCTTGCGGGCCGCCAGGTGTTCGCGGACCCGTTCTTCGAGGTCGGCAAAACTTTGGTAAGCTCCGAGTTCCTTGGCGAAGTCGTCATCGAGGACGGGCAGCGTCCGCTTCTTAATGGCCTTCACTTCCACATCGTAGGCAACAGTTTTGCCCGCCAACTTGGATTCTGCGTAGTCTGCCGGGTAAACGACCTCGGCCTTGAGTTCCTGGCCGGGCTTGGCTCCGCGCAGGGCAGACGAAAATGCTTCGACCGTATCCTTGCCGCCGATCTCGACCAGCGTGTCCTCCCCGGCAAGAGGAGATTCTTCGGAATCGCCTTCGATCAGCCCTTTGTAAGTGATCTGCGCCCAGTCACCATCGACCAAGGCCCGATCTTCTTCAACCGGCTCAACGGTGGCGCGCGACTCGCGAAGATGCGCCAATTCTTCCTGGAATTCTTCTTCGGTGATCTCGACGGGAGGCTTGGGGACGGTGACGCTCTGATAGCCCTCAATGGAGAATGCCGGGATGTACTCAAAAACTGCCTTCACATGCAAAGGCGCGCCATCGTCGACAGAGAGCTCCGTCACCTGCGGCTGGCCGACAGGCCGAATACCGCTCTCCTCGACCGCCTTGTTGAAGTGTTCGGGAAGCAGGCCGTCAATGACGTCTTTGCGGATCTCAGTGGCGTAACGACGCTTGACCACCGATTCCGGAACTTTGCCTGCCCGGAAACCGGGAATCTTGGCATATTTCCGATAGTTGGCGACCACCTTCCGGTAAGTCTTGGAAACCTCGTCGGCGGGAATATCGAGGACCAGTTCGCGCGTGCAGTCAGGGTTTAAGACAGGGCCATGCTGGTGGTCGTGATCGTGGCCGTCGTGGTGATGATGGCCCTCCAGGTCATGGTCGTGGCGATCCTGGGAGTCGTCCGGGCCTAGCGCGGTCTCGGCCGCTTCGGGGAGAGGGTTCTTTTCGAGGGTGTCGGTAGAGCTCAACGTTTTACCTTCCGGCGCAAACTTGACGCCTGCGAACTACTGAAATGCATCCATGCCGACTTCTTGCCGCACCCCTTCAACGGTGGGCAGTTGAACCGGGTGCAGTATGCGGATCGGTGCGCTGGTTCCTTGCACGAGTTGAAGCCAGCTCCGCACAGAACAGAAGATGCCTCATCTCATGGTAAGAGGGTTTGCTGCAAGGGTCAAACCGGGAGGGGGGCGAAGCGCCGGAAAAGGCACCGGAATCGCCACGTTACCTTGGAGAGTTCCCGATTGCGTCACGGAGCCTGAGGCTACTGTTCGGCCTCGCACGGTGTGCGGACATAAGGCAGATAGCGCGGATGACAGGCGCCGCATTGGGCAAAATAGGCACGCGCCTCATTCAGACTCAATTGGCCGTTGACGGTGAGCCGCACCTCGGCCGCGTCTTCGTCTCCCTGGCCATCGTCCTCCCACCAGCAAACAGGGCACAGGGCGAGTGCTTCCGGCTTCTCCAGGGTCCTATATCCACAGCATGGGCATCGAAAACGAGTTTGCACGGCTTCCTCGAATAGATGGACGAACATTCTGGACATGGCGTTTACCTCGCTTCCGAACTCATGCGCCCGACGGGCAATGGTTCCCTTTACCGGAATGGGCTTGTCCTTCTCTATCGGCCTGGGCCGCTTCTTTGTCCAGCCTTCCCCGGAGGAGAAGGAGCTGGCCATTCCGTTCGAGTCCATAGGGCGTAGAATTGCGCCGGAGGAGAGTTCCCCAACCATGTCACGTTCCTTTGCATTCGCTTCCGGTTTTCTGCCCTGTGTTGTTCTTGGGTTGTCGCTGACGGCTGCCCGTATTGGCGCGGGCCAGACCTCTGCGCCGCCATTGCGCGTGGCGATTGTGGGACTCGAACACGGCCACGTCGAGGGCTTCCTTTCCGCATTGCCCCGGCACAAGGACGTGGAACTGGTGGGCATCGCGGACGAAGATCCGGCATTGTTCGCGAAATACGGGAAGAAGTATGCGCTGGCGGAAACGCTGTTCTTCAAGAGTGAAGCCAACATGATCGAAAGGAGCCATCCGCAGGCGGTGCTGGTTTACACGTCGATTGCAGGGCACCGGCCGGCGATTGAGATTGCCGCGCAATATGGCGTATCGGTGATGGTGGAGAAGCCGCTAACCATTTCGCTTGCCGACGCCCTGGCCATTCGTGCCACGGCCCGCAAATACAAGATTCACGTGCTGACGAACTACGAAACGACGTGGTACTCGAGCAACAAGGCAGCGTACGACCAACTGGAACAGGGACGGCTGGGAGCCGTTCGCCGCGTGGTGGTGCACGATGGGCATGAAGGGCCAAAGGAGATTGGCGTGCCTCCGGAGTTTCTCGGCTGGCTGACCGAACCGGAGAAAAACGGCGCAGGCGCGCTGTACGACTTCGGGTGCTACGGCGTGGACCTGATGACCTGGCTGATGCAGGGCGAGACCCCGCTGACGGTGACCGCCGTGGTCACGCACGATAAGCCGGAGATCTATCCCCACGTGGACGACGACTCAACGATTGTCCTTACCTATCCGCATGCGCAGGCGGTGATCATGGGCTCGTGGAACTGGCCGTTCTCGCGCAAGGATATGGAAGTGTATGGAGCGACCGGGTACGCGATCACCGTCGGTCCGGACAAGGTCCGGTTGCGCCACGAGCACGAGTCAGAAGAACAACTGACGACGGCTCCGCCGCTACGTGGGGCGCAAAGCGACTCGCTGAGCTACCTGGCCGCGGTGTTGCGCGGCGAACTGCAGCCGAAGGGGGATCTGTCCGCGCTCGATACCAACGTGGTTGCGATGCAGATTCTGGATGCGGCGCGGGAATCGGTGCGGACAGGGAAACCTGTGCGTTTAACCAAGATCGGGGAGTAATGGGGGAGACAGCAGGCTTGCATGGGGGTATCCCACCCTTTCCGCGGAAAGACGCGGAAAGGATGGGGCAGGGAGATCGGCTGCGATGGCAAAAATGCGCCTAATAGCTTCGGACCCATTCCAGGATTGAGCGAACCGCCATGCCGCTGGGGCCCTTGGCGATGTAGGGGCGGGAGTCTTCAATCCAGGCCATGCCGGCGATGTCGAGGTGAATCCAGGGCGTGTCTTCCGCGAAGACGTGCAGGAACTCGGCCGCGGTAATGGCTCCGCCTGCGCGACCGCCGGTGTTCTTGATGTCGCCGATGTCGCTCTTGATCATGTCGGCGTACTCATCGGCCAAGGGCAGGCGCCAGAATTTTTCCCCTGAGGTTGCGAGAGCGGCGTTGAACTTGGCGTACGTCTCATCGTCATTGGCGAACAGGCCCGCATTCACGCCGCCGAGGGCCACGACGCAGGCGCCGGTTAAGGTCGCGGCGTCAATGAGGTGTGTGGCGCCGAGTTCTTTGGCGTAGTTGAGGCCATCGGCCAACACGAGGCGGCCTTCGGCGTCCGTGTTGATGACCTCGATGGTTTTGCCCGACTTGGCGGTGACCACGTCACCGGGCTTGTAGGCTTTGCCGTCTGGCATATTCTCGGCAGCGCAGACGATACCGACGACCCGGACTTTCGGCTTGAGCAGGGCGATGGCGCGCAGGGCGCCGAGCATGGCTGCGCCGCCGGCCATGTCGTACTTCATCAGCTCCATTTTTTCAGACGGCTTGATGGAGATCCCGCCGGTGTCGAAGGTAATGCCCTTGCCTACAAGGCCCAACACTGGGCCCTCGGCGACGCCTTCGGGCTCATAGCGCAAGACGATCAGGGCGGGCGGCTCTTCCGAACCCTGGGCCACGGCCCAGAAGGCGCCCATCTTCAGCTCGTGCAGTTTGTCCGTCGAGTAGACTTCGCAGGCCAAGCCCACGGATTTGGCCATCTCGGTGGCGCGCTGGCCGAGGACGGTCGGGGTGAGCTTGTTTCCCGGTTCGTTGACGAGGGTGCGGGTGAAGTTCTGACTCTCGCCGATGACGATCCCCTCGGCGAATGCGGCTTCAATTGCTGCTTTATCGGCATTGGCGGGGGCAGCCAGGACGAATTTCCGGACGCTCTGGTCCTTGCGATCGCTGCGGTAGGTATCGGCGTCGAAGTCGCCGACAAACGCTCCCTCCGCAATGGCGCGCGAGGAGGGTCCCGCGGGTAGAGCTTCGGCTTCGGGCAGCGCAAAGGCGATTTCGCGAATGCCCCGCGGCTTGGCAAAGCGTACGGCGGTTCCCGCCGCGGTGCGCACGCTGTGGACGGTCGCTTTCGCCTGTTTGCCCAGGCCCACCAGCAAGAGGCGTCTGGCGGCCAATCCGGCTGGGGCATGCAGCAAGAGGGTCTCGTTGGCGGCAGCTTTGTACTCCCCAGTGGCCAGCACGGTGGCGACCGAGGCTTGGACAGCCTGATCGGCGGTTAGCAGCACCGGCTGCGGCTTGACGTCAGGACCCTTTGCGGTTTGGTTGTCGACGGCGAGTACGACGAGAAGTTCGGTTTCGGTTCCGGAAAGTGGGACAAAGCTCACGGCAGTCTTCATGCTTCCATTTTGTCATTTCAATGTGGATTCCGGTACCCGCCCCCCAAGGTTCCTGCAGCCCGTCTTGTCAAGTGGAAGACACATGACAGAATGCCTAGAGCTTGTCAGAGAGAAAACTGAGTGCCATAAGACGGCTATCTGGCATCAAATACATTGACTGACCGAGGGACTCTCCGCCCCATTCCGCAGCTGCTTCGCGCAAACGCGAACGCTTGGCCTCACACTCGGCGACCGGGCGTGCCTGGCACTCGCCATTGAACGGAAAGCTACCGCGTATACAACAGACAGGGCATGGAAAAACTTGGAATTGTCGGTAAAGATTGAAGTGATCCGCTGAGTTCGTCGGACTCCTCGCGAAGCTTGGGATCCGACGAACTCAAGTCGTCACGGTTACTCTCGGATCAGCGGCCCATGCGGTGCTTGCTGGCGTTGACAGCGGCACGGGCTTCTTTGTCGGCGTCGCGACGTTTTTCTGTTTCGCGCTTGTCCCAGTCCTGCTTGCCTTTGGCAAGCGCCAGTTCGCACTTGACGCGGCCATTGCGGAAATAAAGCCGTGTAGGGATGAGCGTGTGACCCTTGATCTGCGTCTTCGACAATAGCTTGCGAACCTCTTCCCGATGCATCAGCAATTTGCGGGTACGAGTTTCGTCGTGGTTTGCCAGATTACCGTGGGAATATGGACCAATATGCAAGTTAAGCAAAAAGGCCTCGCCGTCTTTAATCAGACCGTAAGAATCGCGGAGATTGGCTTTGCCTTCGCGAATCGATTTGACTTCGGTGCCGCGGAGGGCGATGCCAGCCTCGAATTTTTCCAGCAGGAAATAGTTGTGGCTGGCCATGCGGTTGTGCGCAGCATCGCGCTCGCCGCTGGAGACAGGGTCGCGCGGGCGAGCCGGTTTTTGGGGGCCGGCTGCCTCTTTTTGCACAATTACGTGACTGGTTTGGCGGGTCATTTGCTAGCAACCTTGAATCTTCATCCTAGCATCCGCGACAATCGTCATCCGCTTGAATCCGGGCTTCTTCCGGCTACGATGAGGCTTTGCTAGAATGGTGCAGCGTTGGATGGGGCAGACTGTCGACGTGACTTGCGTCGTGAACTGCGACATGGATCGCGCTAGAAATCGCGTCGAGGGCAGCCAAGGCGGCCCGGAAGAGCCAGTTCCCTGCTTGGGGCTGGACGGGACGCCGGAGAGATCGATGAATCGCCGCGCCTTTGTACCGGCCGCTTCCGCGAGTTCTGGAGCCGCCTTCTGGATTGCATTGTTTTTTGCCCTGGCCTTCCTGGGCCAGTCGAGTGTGCTGCTCCACGCCGAATCGGCCGGGTCCCTTTTCAAGCGTGGAGAAGCCGCCGAAGCGCACGAGGACTACGACGGCGCCTTCGACTTTTACCAGAAGGCTTTAGCCAAGGCGCCGAACGACCTGAGCTATCGGACCGCCCTTTACCGGGTGCGCGTGTCGGCCTCGTCCATGCACATGAGCAAGGGCCGCAAGCTTCTGGATGGCGGCGATGAGCAGGGAGCCCTGGTGGAGTTCCTGCATGCCGCGGAGATCGACCCCGGCAATGAGTCGGCGCAGCAGGAGATCGCTCGGGTGCGCAAACTGCATGGAGACCTGACCCCGCAGGGTGAGACAAGTTCATCGGAGGGCCCGGGCGACCGGGCGCAGATTGACTCGGTGGGTTCGCCGGTGATGCTCAAGCCGATGTCGAACGAGCCCCTGACCCTGCACTACTCCGAAGACGCCAAGGTGGTGTACCAGGCCATCGGCAAAGCGGCTGGCATCAATGTTCTCTTCGACCCGGACTATACGGCCAAGCGGATCACGGTGGATCTGTCGAACGAGTCCTTGTTCAATGCGCTGCGCATTGTAGGCACGTTGTCCAACACGTTTTGGCGCCCGGTGACGGACAACACGATTTTTGTAGCCCAGAATACCCGGCAGAAGCGGACCGATCTGGAAGAGTCGGCGGTGCAGACCTTCTACCTGACCAATGCCTGGCAGCAGAACGATCTGACCGATGTGCAGACCGCGATCCGCAATGTGATTACGGGCATCAAGATTTACGGCGTTCCCAGCCAGAATGCGATCGTGATCCGGGGCACGCCGGATGAGTTGCTGCTGGCGCAGATGCTGATCAACGACCTGGACAAGGCCCGCGCTGAAGTCGTGGTGGACATTGCCGTGCTCGAAGTCAGCAAGAACTGGGAACGGACTCTCGGCATTGCCTGGCCAAGCAGCGTGGGGATCGCATTGCAGGCCCCCAACTCTACTTCGACGTCGGGAACTTCGGGCACAACGTCCTCAACCACGAGTACCTCGAGCAGCACCACGCCTTCTCTCTACGACCTCTCTCATCTGAAAGCCAGCGACTTCGCGGTGACGATTGGCTCTGCGACGGCCAACCTGCTGCTGACAGATTCGAATACCAAGGTTCTGCAGAATCCGCGAATTCGGGCAACCGACGCACAGAAGGCGTCGATGAAGATCGGTTCACGCATTCCGATCGCCACGGGATCGTACCAGACGGGCGCGGCCACTGCCGTGGTCAGTTCGCTGGTCAACACGCAGTTCCAGTACCAGGATGTAGGCGTGCAGATCGAGATGACGCCGACCGTGCACTACGACCACGACGTGACGCTGAAGATCAAGATCGAGGTCACGGCGCAAAGTGGTTCGGTGACGATCAGCGGCGTGACCGAGCCGATTCTGAGCCAGCGTGTTGTGGACCAGGTGATCCGCTTGCGCGAGGGCGAGGCGAGCATCCTGGGCGGCATTCAGGACAAGCAGGACGCGGTGAGCTGGACGGGGATTCCCGGGCTGAGTTCGATTCCGATCTTGAAGTACCTGTTTGGCTCGAAGGACCACACCATCTCCGACGATGAACTGGTGTTCCTGGTGGTACCGCACATCGTCCGCACCCAGAGCTTGGATCGGGCGAACCTGCGCAGCATCGATACCGGCGCCGGCCAGGCCGTGGAGTTGCGGCGTATCGCGGAGACGACGACACCGGCGATCTCGATCCCAACGCCCATCAATGCTCCCGGAGCGCGGCAACCCGCGGCATCGCGTCCCACTGTCGGGGTTCTCCCCGGACAGAGCGCCATGGCAGCGGCCCCGGCGGCTCTGGCGCAACTGAGTGCGTCCGCAGATGCCAACGGGCAAACTGCATCGGCCGCTGTGGCAAACCCGGCTCCCGTCCCTGCCGGACCGGCCGGCCCGGCGTCGCCTCCCACTCCCGGGTCGATGGCCAGCCCTTCCACGGTGAGTGTCTTGTTCAGCCCGCCCAGCGGTCCTTTAACGACAGGCAAGTCCTTTGAGGTTCCCGTGGTGCTGACGGGCGGCAAAGATATCTCCTCCGTCCCGTTGCAGGTTCAATACGATCCTGCCCTGCTGTCGCTGGTGAATGTGAGTAGTGGCGATCTGCTCGGCAGGGATAACCAGGCGGTGGCGCTGGTGCACCGCGACGACGGTCCGGGCTCAATCACGATCAACGCTGCCCGCCCGCCGGGCGTTGCGGGTGTCGACGGGGCGGGCGTGGTGTGCGTTCTCACGTTCCAGCCAAAGGCAGCCGGCAACACCGCGCTGACGCTCACCAAGGCAGCGGCCGTCAACAGCGGCCAGCAGTTTATGCAAGCCAAAGGTTCGCAGATCAACCTTGCAGTGCATTGAGCCGTACAGCCGAATGAGAGAAGTCAAACCAACTCGGACCGTGGCCAGACGGGAGCGCGGACTCACTCTCATTGAATTGATTGTGACCGTGGCCATTCTCTCCATCCTCGCTTCAGCGGCGGTTCCGGTGACCATGTTTACGGTCAAACGGGAACGCGAACACGAACTGCGGCGAGACTTGTGGGAGATGCGGGACGCGATCGACCACTACAAGGATGCGGCCGACATGCATGCTTTCCAGACCAAGGTGGATAGCCAGAACTATCCGCCCGATTTGGAGACTCTGGTCAACGGAGTGGATGTACAGGGCAAGAAGGTGAAGTTTTTGCGCAAGATCCCGATTGATCCGATGACGGGAAAAGCGGAGTGGGGCATGCGCTCCATGCAGGACGATCCGACCTCGGATTCATTTGGCGGACAGAGCGTGTTCGACGTGTATTCGAAGTCGCAGGGTACGGGGCTTGACGGAACCAAATATTCGACATGGTAGAAACCTCGACCTGGTTAGCGGATGCAGTGAGGCGATGGTGGGCAGAGTGAAGAAACAGGACACGGGCTTTACGCTGGTTGAGTTGATGATCGTGATGGCCATCATCGGCGTTCTGGCCATGGTGGCGGTGCCGAGTTATATCAGCGCCATCCGGCACGCCCGCGAAGCCGTTCTGCGTGAGGATCTGCACACGCTGCGGGCGGCCATCGACTCGTACACCATGGACAAGCAGAAGGCGCCACAATCGCTGGACGACTTGCTCCAGGATGGCTATCTGAAGTCCATTCCGGAGGACCCGATGACCAAGAGTTCGACGACCTGGGTGACGGACACGAGTGACGCAATGCATTCGCTGGATCAGACGGATCCCGGCATCGATGATATCCACTCGGGTTCCGACGAGGCTGGCTCCGACGGGCAACCGTACAATACTTGGTGAGTGCCCATGCGGTTGCGATCCGCGGAGGCGCGCGGAGGCAATTGCATTGGCTCAAACACTTCGGTCGGCTTGTTCTTTCATCCCTTTCCTGGCATGCCTGATTGTCCTCTCCCCTTCCTTGCAGGCGCAGACCGAGAAAACCATTGCCGTCCGAATGCTCGACGGCAAAACGGGCATTCTGATTGCCACCTCCAGCTTCCTGGTCCGCGTGAATCACCAGGAGACGGAGCACGGCGATTGGATCCACCAGAACGAGGATGGCACCGGCAAGCTCACCCTCCCCGCGGATGCTCAAGAGCTTTCCATTCACGCCACCTACGAACACGCCATGTTGACCTACGTGAACTGCGATGCCGACAAGGATCGCGGATCCTCCGAACATGCGGCGGGGGTCGATCGGTGGTATGCGGTGGAGAAGATCCTTTCGTCTGGCGTTGTCGCTCCCAATAACTGCGCCGGGAAGAAGATTCCCGACAAGCTCCAGGTTGTAGCCAGCCCCGGAGAATTCGTCTTCTTTGTGCGGCCCATGAATTCCATGGAAAAGATGCGCGAATAGGCCGCACTTCCAGCCGGTAAGCTGAAATAGATGCCGCAGCCCGACCCCCTCATCCAGGCTTCGAACTTCGATTTTGTTTGCGAAGTCGAAGCACAGTACACGGCCCTGCTCAGGGGAGCTGGGGCTCATCAGGACGTTGACCCAGCCCTGGGCGGTAAGCTGCTGTACGCAGGCGATCTGGTTCCCTGCGGCCGCGCCCTTCTGGTGGCGGGGAATATCGCCGGTGCTGCTTCGATCGCAGCATCAGGCGACCCAATCGCGCAGAAGCAAGCCGTTCGGGATGGTGTGGCTGACTTTCTGGTCACGTCACTCGATGAAGCCTTGCGCATTCTCAAGAACGAAATCCGCAAGCATGAAACGGTTGCGGTGTGCGTGGCGGCGGCTCCCGAGGTCATTGAGCGCGAGATGCGAGAACGAGGGGTTGCGCCCGACCTGCTGGGAAGCAATTTGGATTGCCGAGAGAGTTCGTCGGCTGGATTTTTGGAAGATGAGGAAGCCGAGGGGGCAGGTGAAAGAATTCTTGTGGGTTGGAGTGTTGCCGCTGCTCCCGCGCGGTGGCTCCCGAAACTGGATGCACTGGCGGTGGATTGTTTCGCGGGCAGTGTGCATCCAGATGCGGGCGCCTTGCGCCGGTGGCTTCGCTTGTCGCCGCGGTACTTGGGGAGGCTGGCACAGGGGTTTCGCTTTGTGCATGGCACGCGAGAAACCGCACAAGAATTTGCGGTGCGGGTATGCGATGCGGTCGCTCACGCAGGAATTGAGACCGCCGTTCGAGTCAGTTTGAATCGAGACGAAGAGGTTCTTCTCTTCGAGCCGCCGGGCAAAGAGCCATCCCAGCCTGCCCGTTGAATTCAATTCTGCGGGCTGGCATCGGCTTTGGATTCCGCTACAGCTTCAATGCGGTTCCATAGCTCTTTCATCCCCGAGCCCGTCTTGGCCGAGATGGGCAGAATTTCCTCCAGGCCCAGGCCCTTCTTCAAAGCCAGGAGATTGCGTGTGCGCTCGTTTCCGCTGAGGCGATCGATCTTGGTGGCCACAACCGCAAACTCCCGCCCCTCCCCGCGGAGCCAGTCAATCAACTGGCCGTCGCTTTGCTGCGGAGGAACATTGGAATCGACAAGACAGATGCAAAGTTTGAGCGTGGATCGCAAGGCGAGATAGGGTTCGATAAAAGCCGGCCAGCCTGCCGAGATGGACTTCGATATCTTGGCATAGCCGTAGCCGGGCAGGTCGGCGAAGGCAAGCCTGCGGCGCTGGCTGGGGTCGAGAAGGACAAAAAAGTTGATGGCCCGGGTCCGTCCTGGAGTCGAGGAAACCTTGGCGGATTTTTCCCCCGTGAGCGCGTTCAGGAGGCTGGATTTCCCCACGTTGGAACGGCCCAGGAAGGCGACCTCCGGCAGATCCGGCGCTGGAAACTGCTCCGCCGACATTGCCGAAAGTAAAAACTGAGTTGTATAGCGCATAGGGATGTGGGATAGCAGGTCAGCGAGTCAGCAGACGGGCGGGTCGCAGCCATCGGTCTTCAGAATACAGGAGCAGCCTGTCGCCGCTTGTCCGCAGGCAATCAGGCGATCACTGGTGTCGGCGCCGCGAACACTTTCTCAATGCCTGGGAGCCGTGTAGCGAGCGTGATTGCGCGGAGGATCATGAAGCGCAGCATGGCGCACCACAGGCCATGATTGCCCAGCCAACGTTCCAGGAGAATCTCCAACACTAAGAAGCCGAGAAAGGAGATGAGCATGGAGTCGCGCAGATCGCGGACCCGCGTGGCGCCGATGAAGATGCCGTCCACGGCGACACCGCCCAACGCGGCGGCTCCCGGCAGGTGGCCGGAGAGAATCGTGTCCACCGTGGAGAGCAGCGGCTGAGTCAGGCTGGAAAGAATGAGGGGAATCGCCAGCAGGAAGACCCGCCGGTACCAGTAAGTCATCGAAAGAATTGTACTGGAGAACCTACCGATGCCCACGCGCTGCAGGATTCAGTTTCCCGGCCGATGGGTTAGATGCCGGATTTCGCGGTGTCATCCCCTCGCTCAGGCATTGCATCGGATACCGTGTGAATCGCAGCGCCCCATCGTTTGTTAGCGGTACACTGCGGTTCACGGCAAGGATAAGATCGCTCTTCGACACCAATTGCAGATCGGCGAGATTATGGGAAAACCGTGTTGATTGCGGACCCAGGTCCCGATGCCGAGGACCCGGGTCCGATGCAATTACTGCCTTGCCGGTACGCCGCCGGAGATTTCGGCAGGGGGCACGGCCAGCACATCGCTTTCGTCGGCGAGTGCGATCAGGGGACTCTCCAGCGCGAGGGCCAGCACCTCGTCCATTTGATCGACGAAATGCAGCTTCATGGCCTTCTTGATGTTGTCCGGCAATTCGGCAATGTCTTTCTCGTTGGCGCGGGGAAGGATAATCTCGAAGATGCCGGCGCGCAAAGCGGCGAGCAACTTCTCCTTCAATCCGCCAATGGCGAGGACTTTGCCGCGCAGTGTAATTTCGCCGGTCATGGCGATATCGCGGCGCACGGGGATTTTGGCCAGGGCGCTGGCCAGGGCCGTGGCCATGGTGATGCCGGCCGACGGGCCATCCTTGGGAATGGCGCCCTCGGGCACATGCAAATGAAGGTCCACGTTGCGATAGAACTCGCGGGTGAGGCCCAAAGCCTGGGCGCGACCGCGAATGTAGCTGAGCGCGGCCTGGGCCGACTCCTGCATCACGTCGCCGAGTTGGCCGGTGATGGTGAGCTTGCCCTTGCCGTCGAGGACTTGGACCTCAGTGGTGAGAATGCTGCCACCCACTTCGGTCCACGCAAGACCAGTCACAAGGCCGACTTCGCTCTTCTCGTGGACTTCCGAATCGCGGTATTTGGCTACGCCGAGGAATTCGCTGATGTTGCTGGCGGTGAGCTCTTCCTTGTGCTTGGCTCCCGACTTTACAACTTTGCGCGCCACCTTGCGGCAGACGTTGCCGATCTCGCGCTCCAGGTTGCGGACGCCGGCTTCCCGCGTGTAGTAGCGGATGACTTCGAGAATGGCCTCGTCGGTGAAGACAATGTTCTTCT
>Ga0302319_10011853_pt1 | contig 16509 bp, 18 predicted proteins | sample Bog_T0_2_FD_203319 | JGI IMG/M metagenome (GOLD analysis project Ga0302319, IMG submission 203319) | Peat permafrost microbial communities from Stordalen Mire near Abisko, Sweden - Bog_T0_2 | ecosystem: Environmental > Terrestrial > Soil > Wetlands > Peat | place: Sweden: Abisko, Stordalen Mire...
AACACCACGTTCGGGGACGGCTGTGTCACCGCATTGGCGATGCCGCCAAGCAGGCCGCCGACGACCGCCCCGGCCAGGAAATCGCCGCCGCCATGGTGGTGACCGCCCGCCACATTCTCCAGCGCGCTGTCGTCGATCGAGCCGGCTTGGTTATCGGGTTTTTCGGTGCTCATAGGTTTTTTCCTATCGTAAAGAGACGTGGGTATCACCAGCCGGAATTGACCACCGGCGGCGGCGCATATTGCGGTTGGCCATAGGGCTGGGGCGCGTATTGCGGTTGGGCGTATTGCGGTTGCGCGTATTGCGGCGGCGCGTATTGCGGCTGGCCGTAGCCGGGGTCCTGCGGGGCCGCGTAAACCGGCTGCGCTGGCTGCACATAGACCGGCTGCGGCGGCGGGTACGGATAAGGTTGCGGCGCGATCACCACGTTCGGCGATTGCGGCTGCGTGATCGCGTTGGCGATGCCGCCCACCAGGCCACCCACCAGCGCGCCGGCAAGAAACCCGCCATCGCCATGGTGATGGTGGCCGCCCGCGACCTGATCCAGCGCCGCGTTATCCAGCGCGCCATCGTCCTGAGGTTCGTTGCTCATCGGTCTCATCCTCCGCATCAAAAGCCGCACGCACGCCGTCTCGTCATGTGCCCTGCTTGCCGTCCGGCGTGCGACCCGGGGCTGGCGCAGGATCGAACGGAACCACCAGGTCCGGGTCTGTCAGCACATCCGACCAAGAGCGCGCGGGACCTGCGGGCAGTGGCGCTTGCCGCCCACCCGTGACCCGGTCGAGTTCCTCGTCATTGAGCTGGCCCCCACCGGCGCTGTCACCGCCGGTATCCGAACCCTGCATCGTCCCCCTCTTTCCTCGCCGCGAACCTTGCCGCACCGCGCCGGCGGCCGCACCTCGAGTTACAACCAAAATGACAGCTAACGTGACATTAATCGCAGAGTTGGATGCATTCGCTTCCGGGCCGACTTGCGCACCCGCTGGGGTTTCGGCTCAATCGCGGCGCCAACCAGCCGTACGCCTGTTCAGGCGCTACCGGCCCGAAACTGGAGTTCATAATGCAGTTCCTGATCACGCTAGCGATTCGGCCCGACGCAACGCCGGCCGAAGTGGAAGAAGTGCGTGCCGCCTCGAGCAAGGCAGTCTGGGACCTGTATATGGGCGGCGTGTTGCGTGAACTATTCGCGCGGCAGGACAATGCCGGCGTGGTGTTCATTGCCGAGGCGCCGGACGCCACGACGCTGAGCCAGCAACTGGCGCAAATTCCATTCCTCCAACGCGGCCTGCTGGTCGGCGATGCTATCGCCCTGGCACCCTTCGCCGACCTTTCGCTCGCCTTCAAGTGACACATCTGGCCCGCGCGGGCATGCCGCCGCGGGCCGCGTTTCGCGCCGCGCTGGCGGATATCTTCCCCAGCGCGCGCATGACGACGGACACAGCGTCAATCGCCGCCTGGACCGCGACCAGCCATCCGGTCGAAGCCCTTCCCGCGGCCATTGTCATGCCGTTGGACGAGACAGAGATTCGCGCTGCCGTGGAGGCCGCGCGCGCCGCGGGCGCCACCGTTGCGGCCACCAGCCAAGGCCGCAATATCGGCCTGGGCGGCCGCGTGCCGCCGCAGGCAAGCGCCGCTTGTGTGCTGATCGATTTGCGGGCCATGCGTAAAATACGCTCCATCGATGAGCAGGCCGGCACCGTGACCGTGGAGCCGGGCGTGACATTCCGCGACTTGCACACGGCGCTGCGCGCGCGCGGCAGCCGGTGGTTTCTGCCTGCCACCGGCGGCCCGCAGGATGGCAGCATCGTCGGCAACCTGCTGGAGCGCGGCGACGGCACTGGACCGTATGGCGACCGGGTGCGCGCCTTTATCGATCTGCGGGCGGTGTTGGCCAGCGGTGAAACCGTTTCGACATCGAGAGACTCGGCCGGCCCCGATTTCAGTGGCCTGTTGTTTCAGAGCGGCGCCGGCATCGTGACCGCGGCCGCGTTGCAATTGGCCCGCCTGCCTAATGTCATGACGCGCTTCGTGCTGCGCGTGCCGGCAGACGGCCTGGCACCGTTGGTGGATGCGGCCCGCAACGCGCTACGCGACGGCATTCTGCTGCCGGGTGCCGCCTGCATCTGGAACGGCACCAAGCGCATGCTGCGCGACGGTACGAGTGAAGGCGGTGAGGGCTGGACAATGTCTGGCGCGCTGCACGCAGCCAGCCAGGCGCGCGCTGCCGTGGACTGGAACGATCTGCTGGCTGCCTGCGGCGAGGCAGGCGCCGCGTTCGAGATCGCGCATCGCGAGGTCGCCGCGCCCTGCACCGGTGCAGGGCTGCTGGAAGGCGAGCCGAGCGACGCCAACATGGTTTCGATCCTGTCCGGCCTGCGCGATGGCGCCGGCCGGCCCGGTTTCGCGTGGCTTTGCCCCGTGCTGCCAAACGATGGCGCAGCCGCGGCGCATGCCATGACATTAACAGCGGCGGCCCTTTGTGACGCCGGCATGCCAGCCAATCTGGCGCTGGGCTGCCGCGATGTGCGCACGCTGCGCGGCTATATCGCGCTGGCCTGGAACCGCGACGAAGCGGACGCGGAGCAGCGCGCGTTGCAAACCCACGACGCGTTGCTGGCGCGGTTGCAGGATGCGGGATTTCCACCCTTCCGCCTCGGCACGCTGTCACGCGGATGGTCGGCACCGGCACGCGACGATACGCCGCGCGTGTTGGCGCGTCTGCGCGCGGCGTTGGATAACTGAGCGTGCGCAACGCCGGCCTATCCACATCGCTGCCGCACGCCGCGCCGAACGGCGCGGTAGCCGATGATACCGCCCCGCGCCCATCCGTGCTGACGCTGGTACGGCCGGTGCCTGATCACCAGGACCTGCACCGCCTTCTTGGCGAAGCCGGCTACCACGTGTGGCGCGCGGCAAGCCCCGCCGAGGCGGCCGAGGCGGCGCTGCGCGAGCCGGATATCGGCATCCTGGTGTGCGACCTGGTTTTATCCGGCGGATCCGGCACCGCGTTTTACGAAAGCCTGCGCGCCAAATTGCCGCCAGAGCGCGCCTTGGCCCTGCTGGTCATGGCCGAGGCCGCCTCGATCAACGACGTGATCATGACATTGCGCGCTGGCGCTGTGGATTTTCTGGGCCGGCGCCTGGCCGCGCCGCACGTCATCGAGGCGGTGCGGCGCGCCGAGCGTATCGTGCGGCAGCGCCGCGCCGTCGGTGACATGGCGGCCGAAGTCGCGCGGCTGGGTTACGCCGCGGTTGGTCTGGGCCAGCAACTCGCGCGGGAGGTCGATCCGCTGCCGGGTGCGGCGCCTGCAGGCGGCACCGCGGAGTTCGCCCGCGCGGTGCAACTGGATGACGGCGCCGTCACCATCCACGGCAAATTGCTGGCCAACCGGCGCCAGAGCCAGGTGACCAACGCGTTGCGCGCACAAACGCTGCGCCAGAACGCGTTCGGCGAGTTGGCAGCCAACAGCGCGTCCTGGGCTATGCTGCTGGATCTCTACGACAAGACGTTGCGGGGCCGCGCGGTTTCGGTTTCCAGCCTCTGCCTTGCCTCCGGCGCGCCGGCCAGCACGGCACTGCGCCGGATCGAGGAACTCGTCGAAGGCGGCTTGATCGCGCGCGAAAAGGATGCCGCCGACGCGCGCCGCACGCTGATGACGCTGACCGATGATGCCCGCGAGCGGATGAACACCTATCTCGACGCGATTGCCTGAGACCGGTGTGGCCTGGCTGCGCGCAAACCGATGCTGACCACCACGAAGGAGACGAAGATGCGACACACCATTCCAACAATTATGCCGGGCCTTGCCGTGACCTTGGCCCTGGCCGGCTGCGCATCCCAGCCGCAAACCGTGGTGGTGACACAGCCCGCCCCGCCAGTGCTTGTGCAACAACCGCCACCCATGGCGATGGCGCCGCCGGTGGCGGCAAGCGGCAGCCCGGGCGTGCTGCCGCCATCGGTTGCCGGCATGTTTCCAACGCCCAACCCGCAAGGCGGCGGCCCCGGTCAGCCGCCAACACAGCAGGAATTCGCTCTACTCGGCGAAACGGTTCAACCGAGCACGGGAACCCCCGGATGCGGCGTGGATCTGGTACTGAATCGCGACCAGTTCCTGGCCAGCCTGCCGCGGCTGCAATCGCTGGGCATCATCAATGCGGCCGTGACACCGCAACAGGCGCAGGCACAGATCCTGTCGGTGGCGTTGGCGTTCACGCTGCAGGCCGCCCCGATTGCCGCGCATGAATTTCTCAATGAGGGCAATGCGCCGTTCGCCTGCCATTTCCGCCAGGCGATATCGGTGCCGGCGGCCGCGGGCGGCACGCAATTGATGCCGATGTTCGAATTCGACATGGACCACCAAACGGATTCGCAAGCCCCGTGGCTGCGCCTGCTAACAGCCGGCTTCACCTATACCGACGCCAATCGCTTCATCGCCGCCGCGCCCAATTTCCATCTAGCCCCCGGCGTACAGGCGCAGGTCGCTCATGAAAATGGCGGCTAAAAGCACAAGTCTTTTTGCTTCTTTTTCTTCAGAAAAAGAAGCGTCTTGTTCTTTCTTGAAAAAAAGAACCAAAACACTTTTGCTCGTTTGCTGCATCTGCCTCGCGTGGTCGCCGGACATCGCTTTGGCCGCGGCGCAGGCGGGTGCGGTGGTGGCGATACGCGGAGATTGTTTCGATACCAGCGGCAGCAAACGTGGGCCGCTGAAATCGGGCGATGCGGTTTATGTGGGGGATATCGTGGAGGTGCCGGCGCCTGCGCGGCTGCGGTTGCGCATGATCGACGGCTCCATGCTTTCGGCCGCATCGGGAACGACTCTGACCATCGCCGCTTACGGCAAGGATCCGTCGGGACACCGCGACGTGGCGCTGGATATGGCGGCAGGCTTGTTGCGCGCCGTGGTGGCGCATGTGGAGCAGCCATCCCGTTTCGAGGTTAAGACGGCCACCGGCACCGCGGCGGTGCGCTCCACTGATTGGTTTGTCTCCACAACCAACGCCGCGATGCAGGTGGGCGTGCTGGATGGCCGCGTGGCGCTGACCAGCGCAGCAAGCGGACAAACCGTGGTTATTCCGCCGCGCTGGGGCGCGCGCCTACAGCGCGGGCTGGACCCCGTGCCGCCGCGTGTCTGGAGCGCGGCGGAATTCGCCGATGTGATTGGGCGCACCGACGTTCCGTAAATTGGCAAACTGGAGCTGGCCGCGCGGCGCACGCGAACTGGCGCTGGCGCTGGCCGTAGCGCTGGCGGCAACCTTGGGCATTGGCGCCGCCGGCAATACCGCATTGCTGCGCGGCGCCGAAACCGCCACGCTGGATATGCGGTTTCGCCTGCGCGGCACACTGAAACCTAGTCCGGACGTTGCCGTGATTCTGGCCGACGATGCGTCGTTGGCCACGCTTGGCCGCTGGCCGTTTCCACGCCGCTTGTTCGTGGCCGCGATCGACCGCCTGCGCGCCGCCGGCGTGCGCGTGATCGCCTTCGATCTACTGTTCGCCGAACGAGAGGAGTCCGTGCCGGAACGGGTGCGGGCTCTGGCCGACAAAGCCGCCGCGATGACACGAACGCAGGATGCGGAACTGGCCGGTGCGTTGCGCGCCCTGGCAACTGCCGATCCGGATGCCGATTTCGCCACCGCGATCAGCCGTGCCGGCAATGTGCTGCTGCCGGTGGCATTCGGCTTCGGCGTGCCGGCAGCCGAGCCGCCGGCAGCATTGGCGCCATCGGCTTTCGCGCACTTCGACAGGAGCACGGCGGCGTTCGATTTTCCGTTGCAGCCGACAACGGTATTGCTGCCGCAGCCGGTTCTGGCGCAGGCTGCCGCGGGCCTCGGCAACGTCAATGTCGCCTTTAGCCGCGACGGCACCGCGCGGTACGATTACGCCGTGCTGCCGTTCGATGTGGATTATTATCCGTCGATCGCCGTACGCGCCGCGGCCGCCTATCGCAGCGTGGCATGGCAGGATGTGGCGCTGCGCCTGGGCACCGGTATCCGCCTGGGCGGCGAAATTATCCCAACCGATGCGGCAATGCGCATGCTGATCAATTACCGCGGGCCGCGCGGCACGATTCCAACGTATTCGTTCGCCGACCTGTTGGCGGGCCGGGTGAACAATGACGCGCTGCGTCATCGTATCGTGCTGATCGGCGCATCGTTTGTCGGCGATCCAGACAGCTTTGTCGCTCCATTCGACGCAACACCGGTGCCCGGCACCGAACGCATCGCCAACGCGATCGAGACGATTTTACAGCACGACTTTATCCGCGAGTACCCGCCTGGACCAACGGCGTTGATGCTGACCGCAGGTTTGGCGGCCAGCGCGCTGATTGGCTTTGCCGCCGCGCGCGTCTCCATGGCAGCCGCGCTGGGTTGCGCCGCGGTGTTGGCCGCGGCGCTTTTTGCCGCGGCGCAGGCGGCGTTCGGCAGCGGCCTGTGGCTGCCGCTGGTGCAGCCGGAGCTCGCACTCGCGGCGGCAACCGCGAGCGTGCTATTGTACCGCTACTGGTTCGTGGAGCGGCAACGCCGCCACGTGCGTGCCGCATTCGGACGTTATATGGCGCCGGATATGGTGGAAATCCTGGCTGCCCATCCCGAGCGCCTGCGCCTGGGCGGCGAGACACGGCAAATGACGCTGCTATTCTGCGATATTCGCGGCTTTACGAGCATTTCCGAACGCTTCAAGGCCGACCCGCAAGCACTGACGCAGTTGATCAACCGGTTTCTGACGCCGATGACCGATACGATCCTGGCGCATGGCGGCACGATCGATAAATATATCGGCGATTGTATCATGGCGTTCTGGAACGCGCCGTTGGACGACATGGGACATGCTGGCCACGCCTGCGCCAGCGCGCTGGCCATGCAAACCGCGCTGGCGCAGTTGAACGAAACCCTGCGGGCCGAAGCTGGGAGCGAAGAGATTCCGGTGCAGTTGGCGATCGGCATCGGTATCAATTCGGGCGATTGCGTCGTGGGCAACATGGGTTCGGAACAGAGGTTCGATTACTCCGTGCTAGGCGACGCCGTGAACCTGGCCTCCAGGCTGGAGGGTCAATCGAAATACTATCATGTCTGCACGGTGATCGGGGAGGCGACGCGGGCGCTGGCGCCGGGCTTTGCCGCGCTCGACCTCGATCTCATCGCGGTGAAGGGCAAGCAGGACGCGGTGCGAATTTTTACGCTACTGGGGGACGTGGAGATGGCGGACTCGGCCGCCTACCTGGTTCATGCGGCCGCGCATAACCGCATGCTTCACTGCTACCGCGCCTGCGACTGGGCAGGCGCGGCGGCGGCGCTGGAGGAATGCCGCGGCTTCGATACCGCGTTGAGCGGATTTTACGACCTCTACCACGGAAGAATTGCTGCGTTCATGCGCGATCCTCCACCGGCTGATTGGAGCGGAATTTATGTGGCTGAACAGAAATAGGCGCCGCGCGGCCTGGCTGGCCGGGCCGGTGCTATTGTTGCTGCACGACATCTGCCCGGTGGCGGGCGCCTATACCGCGGCCGGCGACCGCATTTTTCCGGCCACCGTGCTGCTGCCGCAAATTGGCCCCACCGATGAAGCCTACTTCACCGGCTTCACGGTGCCGCAGGATCCGTCGCTGGGTGACACACGCGATTCATCGCTGGCGATGACATGGTCGAAAACCATTACCGACCGCCTTAGCCTCACCATGACCGGCACCTATTCGGCAAATCAGCTGACCGGCGGCGGCACTGCCTATGGCTGGCAGAACTTCGACACATCGGCACAATACCTGGCCGTGGTGAACCCGGCGCATGAGTTCCTGATGTCGTTCGGCTTGGATCAAAACTTTGGCGGCACGGGCGCCATTGGCGTAGGCGCCAGCAGGCAGGGCAGCACCACGCCGGCGATTTACCTCGGCAAGGGTCTCGGCGACTACGATATCGGTCTGTTGCGGCCGCTTGCGATCGCCGGTTTCGCCGGCTACCAGATTGCCGATTCAGCGCCTGCCTCCAACGCCTTTCAAAGCGGCTTGGTGGTGGAATATTCGTTTCCCTACCTGGTCTCGAAAGTGGCGCCGATCGCGATGCCGGATTTCCTGCGCGCCACGACGCTGATGTGCGAATTCGAGTTCAACAATCCGATCGGCGGCAATGCCGCCAAGGCCTCGGTCACGGTCGCGCCCGGCTTCAATTATGCCGGACAAGGCTGGGATATTGGCTTGGAAGCGCTCCTGCCCGCCACCAGCTCGGCCGGTCGCGGCATTGGCGTTATTGCGCAATTGCATTTTTCTCTGGATTACCTGATGCCGAACAGTATCGGCCGCCCACTTCTTTGAGCGCACCGTCAGCCCGCCGGAAGCGCTTAGTTTTATTTCGTCAAAAAAATTACGTTTAGTTGCGGGGATGCGCAACCCGTTTTACCGAACATGGTTCAGCGCCCCTCACAGCGGTAACGGGGTTCAAGTTTGCTGACAACCAAAATCCACGTGCCGACGGGAGGTTTGTGCGAGATCGTCGCGCACGCGGGGACGAACGCTGTCGAGTATGACGGCAAAAAAGAAGCACTGCGCGCCGCAGCCATTCCGCACCATGCGCATCTGCATTGAGCTGATTCTGCCACTGCGCAGCCCGCTGTTGTGGCGGCCCGGCGAGGCTCCGCTAGGAAGCCAGCTTCACCCATTGCAAGTCACGCACGTAACGATACGAAACCTCGCCGTCGCCATTAAAAAGGAACAGGTGCAGCCAGCGATTGTCGACCAGATGGCGCACCATTTCATGCTTGGCGATGACGCTGTTGACTGCATCCATTGGCGCCTCGATGAACACGCACAGCCTGAGCGGTTCGTGCACGAGACGTTGACCATCATGGACGGATTGCCACGGCAGGCCGACCTTCAGGTCGCCCGCGTTGCCTTCCAGCACGCCGATCGTGCCGGTGACGTTATGCAATACCTTGTTGCCGCTACCGAACGTGCTGTTGTTCACGGTCGCGCCATAATACTGCAGGTTGATCCAGGTGGCGACGATCATTGGCGCCGTCATGATCAGTTCCAGTACGCCGAAGCCGGCATCGTTGCGCCACTCATAATCGTGCAGGAAGGCACGCCCGTTCAGCTCCACGCCGCGCGTCCTGCGCCGCGGCGCCGCAATGAACGCCGCATTGCCGGCTAGCCCCCATTCCGGGCGGACCTGCGACCAATCGTAGCTGCGGCCGACAATCTGCTGCTCCAGATCGGGTCCATCGGCGATTCCCAGCAGCGACGCGCGTTCCAGCCGCGCCAGTGACGTGGCACGCGCCAGCGATCGGCGGAGCTCCTCGAGCTCCTTGGCGTGGCTCTGCGGCACCCTGTCAGCATCGAAAAACCTGACCTCGTCCGTCGTCGTGTCATGCAGGCAACCGATGAACCAGGTATAGCCCGGAATATCGATGCCACGGCTGCGCAGGCCCGCGCGCACCATATCCTGATTCAGGATCGCCGCGGCAACACGCGCATTGGCCTCCCCCGTATGGCCGCCGCACGCTCCGCAATCCAACGCTGATGCATGCGGGTTGTTCACGGTTGTGCTGCCATGGCCGGCCAGCATGACGATGCGGGCAAAATCAGCCGTCAGGGACATGCCGCGCAGCACCGCTTCCGCCTGGTCCAGGCCGTCCTCGGCGTCGAACCCGGTGTGGCGGCCGCCCACCAGCTGCGGCTCGATGCGCGGCGCCAGCCGCGCGATCACATCCTCGTCCAGCCCGTCCGTGTTCGGATCGTGCACCGTGCGGGTGAGGCCCAGGCTGTCGCTGAGAATTTTCGCACCGAATAAAATGCCCGCGGTTTCGACATAGATGAACGAGGACACCGCGGCCAGCTTGAACGATTTCCAGGCCTTGCCCACACGCCGCCGCATCAGGCGCAGCCCCAGTATTTCCGCTTCCTCGTCCGGCGAGGCGTTGTCCACCGCCTCACAGACCACGTATTTCGGCGTCAGCAGCACGGGGCATTGCGCGCCGCCTGTTATATGGCCGATCGGTACGTATTCGATCGGAAAGCCAAAAAAGCCGGCGAAACCGATTGTCTCCACGTCGGGGCGGACCGACTCAAGCGCCCGCCGGTAAACCTCGGACCGCACGTCGATGCAGAACGCGGCTTGCAGCGCCTTGCGCGCGGCCGGTTCCGGCGTGGCGGCAAACGGATCGCGATGCTGCAGCTTGGCCAGCAAGCGGCGCTGGTAGGCGGCCTCGTAGGCTTCCTGCAGGATCAGGTCGGCACACAGCACGGCGTCGTCACCGAGCTTTTCATCCTCCGGCGGCAACGCAGCATCCAGCATCGCCTTCGACCAGGCCTCCCGGAAGGCGGTGTCGTTACGCTGTGCAAAGAGCGTGTAGCCCCACACCACGCGTATCGCCAGCAGATGCAGCAGGGTGTCATCGGTTTCGCCGTATAATTCCTTATTCCATGCTATGTAGCGCGCATAGGCTGCCCAGCCGGCGATATCCAGCAGTGCCTGGTGCAGGTAATCCTGGATGGCGCGCTCCGGCACGCCAACCCGGTTGATCACCGCAATGATCGCATCGGTGGGGTCTTCCGGCAATTCGGCAACGATGGCGCGGAAGCGGGCAATACCCATGACCTCGGGATTGAGATCGTGCTTCACCGCGGCCCGCCACGCCGGATAGGGACGCAGGCTGCGCGACGGCAGGCGCCAAACCGATTGCCCCTCGTCGAAATAGGCCGCGCACCATTTCGATATTTCATCCGTCATGAACGCGGTGCGGGAAACCTGCCGGTCGCCGGCCGCCAGCGAATCCAGCACCTCCGCAATCGTTGCTACCACCGCGGGGTGTTTGGCTTTCCTGCGGGGGTCCAGGCCGATGGCGTGGGTCAGCGCTTGCACGGTGGGCGGCGCATGCCAATCCTCGGGAGCCGCTGCCAGCGCACCCGCCAGGTCACCTTCCGTGATATAGCCACTGGCGAGCTTTTGCCGGTAGAATGCCCGTGGCATCAGCATGTCGATCCGCGCCACACGGTAGAGCGTGGCACAGGTTGCGTGAAAACTTTGGTTCGTAAAGCCAAGGAACGGATTGACCGCGACGAAATGCTTCAGCGGCCAGAGCGGTGCGATGCGGTTGCAGGCTCCGGCAATGGCCATTTCGTGGACGCTGCGGTCGGCAATGGCCCCTGTCTGGGCCTGCGCCCGGCTCTTTATCGCCGGGTCGATTGTGGCGCTCATGACCTGTTCAAACCGCTATCGGCGAACTGGAGCGCGGCGGGCTCGGCCACAGCCAGACGACCAGGCGGTTTGCGAGCGTATTGACATAAAATCCGTTCGATACGTGCGCGTACAGCGCCTGCCAGCGCGGCGCGCGCGGCTGTGTCGGCACCAGGCCAAGCAGAAATGTGACGGTCGCAAAGGACAACACCACGATGGCCACCATGCCGATGCCGAACGGCCCGCGCTGCGCCTGGGTAACCGGAAGTGCGCGCGCCAGCACCCATTCGGCACCGGATTGCAGGCTGAAATAGGCGATCGCGGCAACCGCGGCGTAGGCCAGTGTGCGATAAACCACATAGAAATTGGGCCGTTCATCGATACCGTTGGCCACGAGGTGGATGATGCCCAGCAGCAGCACGGCGCCCAGGGCGAACACGCCCGGCTTCTGGTCCAGCGTGGCGCCGAAAATGCGGCTGACCGCGACGGTGACGAACAGCACGGCGATAATGGCGAACACCAGGCGCCACGGGTGCGGCTTGCCGCCCGGGCTGGGCGTCCAGGACGCCCGCGCGATATCGATGACGCTGCCGGAGGAAAGGAAGGCGTGCGCTTTGTACAACGAGTGCGCGAAGATATGCAGCATGGCGGCCGAAAACGCGCCCAGTCCGCATTCCAGCATCATGAAGCCCATTTGCGCGATCGTCGAATACGCCAGCGACACCTTGATCGACGTCTGTGTCAGCATCACTACGGAGCCGAACAGCGCCGTGAAGCCGCCGATAATGGCCAGGGTGTCGAGCGCCGGCAGCGACAGCGCAATGACGTGGGCAAAACGCAGGATCAGGAAACCGCCCGCGTTGACGATTCCGGCATGCAACAGCGCCGACACCGGCGTTGGCGTTTCCATCACCTCGATGATCCAGCCATGGCTGGGAAACTGCGCCGATTTCAGCAGGCCGGTGACGACCAGCAACAAGGCGGCGGCGTGAACGAAGGCGGGCACGGTCTGATCCGCGTGCAACGCAGTGGCCCGGGCGAACATAGCGGCATAATCCAGCGTGCCGAAACCCGCATAGAGCAGCACCAGCGCCGCAATCAGGGTCACATCGCCGATGCGGGCCGCCAGGAATTTCTTGCGCGCGGCCAGGATGGCGGCAGGGCGCTCCGGATAGAATATCAGAAGCTCATGCAGGCTCATGCTCATCGCGATCCAGGCCAGCGCGAACTGGAACAGGTTGCCGGACACGATGGCGAACAGCACGGTGGAGATGGTCAGGCACAGAAACCGCGTGAACAGCAACTGCCGCGGATCGCCATCGAGATAGTTACGGCTATAGTTCACCACGATCAGGCCGATGAAGCTGACCAGCAAAAACATCGCCGCGCTGACGCTGTCGATATACACGCTGAAGCCGATGCCGCTCGCACCGATCAGGCCGGTGGCCAGCGTACTTTCAGCCATCACACCCACGGCGCTGGCCAATGCCACCAGAACGGCGAACAGCGAGGCGATTGTCGCCAGCCGGTTCATGGCGAACACCGAATTACGGGCCGCCAGACGGCCCAGAACCGCGGCGCATAACAGGCCCGTCGGTCCAAGCATGATCAGCCAAAAAACCGGAGAAATCATGACCGACTCCATTATCGGGCGCGGCAGGAAAGCGGCGGTTTCAACGTGAAACCGCGTGAAATGTCACGGCAAGGCGTGGGGGCTGCGATCGGGCGGCCGATCGATCCGGCGCATGGCAATGCCAGCGATGGCTCCTTGCGTCATGGCTGGCACGGTGGCCGGCATCAGGCTACCCTCCAGCGCGCCGCCCGGGGCGTAAACACCGATCGGCAGGGTCGCATCCGTCCGGTGCAGCCGCTCCCATCCCGTAGTATCGGCAGACCGCTCCGAAGCCGCACCGATCGGCGACAGCACGGTGAAATCCGCGCCCAGCGAAACGGCCCGGTCAAGGTCGGTTTCATTACGGCATGTGGTCGCCCAAACGCGCACAGGCGGCCGGCTGGTCAGCCGCCGCAGCTCGCGCGCGCATGAATGCACGCCCGCCAACCCGGCACGCCTTGCATCCATGACAGTCGGCGTCAGAATACGCGCACTGGGAAACACCGCGGCCAGCGCGGCCACGCGGGCGAACAGCGAAACCGTCTGCCCTGGCGAGAAGGCGGCAATGCGCACGCGTATCAGCGTGGCGCCATTGCTCAGTTCCTGCTGCAGCCGCGCCAGGAACGCCTCAGGGCAATCCTTCGCGCGGAAGTCCGCAATCAGGTACGAAGGCGGCAGGCCAAGCGCGAACAACACGCGATCGTTGCTGGCCAGCATCGGACCCACCTGGGGCGCGCGCGGGTCCACCCAGGCCAGGCGCTGGCCTTCGCGCCCATGCGCCACGCCATCCCAGCCACGAACGCGGAAGAAATGCAGCCGCAGGCGCCTGGTCGGGAACTGGTGCTCGTAGGTCATCCACGGCGACACACCAACCGCCTGTAATCCCGTTTCCTCCAGCAGCTCGCGCGCCGCCGCCGCAGCGGCGGTTTCGCCCGGCTCGATCTTGCCGCCCGGCAGTTCCCAGAACCCCGCCGCCACCTGGCGCGCGGTGCGTTCTGCCATCAGCACGCGTCCATCTGTCGATTGCACGACGCAGACCGCAACATCGGTGACGGGATGGTTCACGGCGAGGCGCGTTTCAATCCGGCCAGACGCGTGGCGGATGCAGTTTCCGCCGCGCCTCCGCCGCCGTCATGCGCGCCTGCTGAGCCGCCTGATCCTGCGGCGGCGCCTTCGGCTGATCAGGCGCGGCTTGCCGCTTGTCCTGGCCGTTGCCGACCACCTTGAGACCGGGTTGCGGCGCGGCGGGCTCGGGTGGTGATTTGTGCTGCGGCCGGGCCATCAGCGCAGGCCCGCCCTGGCCAGGCCGGCGGCGCGTGTGGCGAATTCGACCTCCGCCGCGCCCGGCTGGCCGCCGTTCCTGCCATGGATCGTGACATTCACATGGGTCTTGCCAAAACCAAGGTCCGGAAACAGCTGTGTCTCTTCCGATAGCAGCATCAATCCGTCCAGAAATTCACGGGTCGCGGCATAGTTCTCGAACTCGTAACGGCAAAACAGCGACGGCGGGTGTGAAACCGGCTTCCATCCCGTCGGCAAAGGCAGTGTATCGGACATCATATTGACCCTTCCTCCCGCCGCTCAGGCGAGCCTTGTTCGTTTGCCTCGGATGAACCGCTACTCGGCCGCGGCTTCGGAAGTCAGCAAATCGCCGTCCGGATAGCGCGGCAGGATCTGCTCCACTTCCTGGTGCGGGCGTGCAATGATGTGCGCGGCCGCCAGGCCATCGCCCACGCGCTCGCAGGCATCGGCGCCGGCGCGCACGGCCGCGTTCACCGCGCCGGTTTCGCCGCGCACCAGCACGGCCACATAACCGCCGCCAACGAACTGCCGCCCCACCAGCCGCACTTCCGAGGCCTTGGTCATGGCGTCGGCCGCTTCGATGGCCGGCACCAGGCCGCGCGTCTCAATCATTCCCAGCGCGATGCCAAATCGTTCGCTTGCCATGTCTCATTCATCCTTTTGGTTTGCAGTTTGTGTGAGTGTGATCAATTCGCCGAAATGCGCGCCGCGCCCGAGGATCCCTCAATGATCCGTGGCTGCTCAGGCAGTGGCAGAATCTGCTCCACTTCCTGATGCGGGCGGGCGATAATGTGGGCAGCGGCCAGGCCGTCGCCCACGCGTTCGCAGGCATCGGCGCCGGCGCGCACGGCGGCATTCACCGCGCCGGTTTCGCCGCGTACCAGAACCGTCACGTAGCCGCCGCCAACAAACTGGCGCCCTACCAGCCGTACCTCGGATGCTTTCGTCATCGCATCGGCGGCTTCGATCGCCGGCACCAGACCGCGCGTCTCGATCATCCCCAGGGCAATGCCCAATTTTTCGCTAGCCATGTCTCAGTCTCGCTTTCATTGCTGTGTATGATTGAAGGGTTTCGGCGCAAGCTGCCGTATTAGGGGGTATCAGTTGCGCCAAATCTCCTCGTCCCAGTGGTCGATGATCCCGCCGATCGTCAGATCGGTGGTAATATTCGGATTTCCGGCGGCGGTGCGCGCCGCCGAAAAACCGATGGTGATGACGTAGTCCCCGGGCTTAGTGCCTATGGGGTCCACGCAAACGTCGAGATTGCCCTTATGGTCGGCCACCACGCGCAACGGCTTGGACGCCAGCCAGAACGCGCGCTTGGTGGTCACCAGGTCGCACACCACGCGGCTAATCTGCATCGGCCGTCTCCAGCTTGCTGCCGCCGGCGCGGCCGATCTGGTCGTCCCAGTAGTCAATGATGCCGACGATGGTCAGATCGCTCGGGTAATCCTTGCTGCCGGCCGCATCGCGCGCCGCCGAGCTGCCCACGGCAATCACCCAGTCGCCCGGTTTGCAGCCCACCGGATCCACGGCCACCTGCTTACCGCTGGCGCCACGCTCCTTGACGATCAACAGGCGCCGGTTCTGTAGCCCGGCAATCCGCGCGGTGGCCACCAGCGTGCCCTCCACCTGGCAAATCTTCATCAGTGCGCCTCCATGGTTTGCGACGGAGCAGGTGCCAGATCGACCGGCAGCAACGCATCGTCGGCGCCATCGCGAACCACCGCCTGCACGTGCAACAGGCCGCGCGTGGCAAGATCGGCATAACGTTGCAAAATGGCGGCCACGAGCCGCCTGGCGTGGCATTGCGCGCGCTGCACCGATCCCGGAATGCGCTGATCGGCGCGGAGATGCACCAGCAGCGGTATGGCAAGCCGGCGTTCCTCATGCAGGCGACGCAGGATGCTGATACCGATATCGAGATCGGGCGCGCCCTCCTCCACGGTCGCCATCTGCGCCTGGAAGGCAAGGTTGCGCAGTTGCACGTCATCGACGGCGTCGCCGACAACAATCAGGCGTTCGGTATGGCCCGCATCCTGATAGCGGCCGCCATGCCATTGGCGAACTGCATCCACCTGGGCGATATTGTTCTTCAGCAAATAGCCGCAGAACCAGCGCATGCCGGTCGATGCCGCATCGTCCAGGCTTACGCCCGCGCACGCGGCCACCGCGTGCCGGATGGCCTCCTTGGCCGCCTCGCGCGGCATGCCCATCGTGCCGTTGTAAAGCCGGTTACTGTCCAGATGGCGGCCAACATGCATGTTACCGTACGCATCCGGCACGTGCACCCGGATCGCATCCGTATCGGTATCGACACCCACGAGCAGCGTGGCGACGCCCGCACCCTCGCCGTGCAGCAGGCGAACCGCCACCGCGAATTGCCGCAGCCGTTCCAACAATGCGCTTGCCGCCTGCGCGTCGTTGCT
>Ga0302319_10011854_pt1 | contig 16509 bp, 15 predicted proteins | sample Bog_T0_2_FD_203319 | JGI IMG/M metagenome (GOLD analysis project Ga0302319, IMG submission 203319) | Peat permafrost microbial communities from Stordalen Mire near Abisko, Sweden - Bog_T0_2 | ecosystem: Environmental > Terrestrial > Soil > Wetlands > Peat | place: Sweden: Abisko, Stordalen Mire...
CAAGCAGGACGGCCACGTTGGCGACGAAGCCCTTGCCCCATTTGATCAGCGACAGGATCACGATCAATACGAACAGGGCGATGCCGAGGCCGGTGAGCTGGCCGAAGGCGGGGTTGGGGAAGGCGGCCGGTGTGCCGTCCACCACTTTAGTGAACGTTTGCAAGCCACCGCCTGCCCAATTTATGCCCACGCGCATAAGCGACACCCCGATCACCAGGATGATCGTTCCGGTCACGACAGGCGGGAACAGCGGCAGCAGGCGGCTGATGAAGGGGGCGACGAGGACGCCGAAGATGCCGGCCCCGATCACTGCGCCGTAGATGCCGAGCAAACCGATCTCAGGCGAGGCGGCCATCGAGAGCATTGGGCCGACGGAGGCAAAGGTGACTCCCATCATCACCGGCAAGCGGATGCCGACACCTGGAAATCCAAGGCTTTGAACGATCGTGGCGAGGCCGCAGGCGAACAGGTCGGCACTGATCAGAAAGGCGACCTGTTCCGGCGGCAGATTGACCGCTCGGCCGATGATCAGCGGCACCGCCACGGCGCCCGCGTACATGACGAGGACATGCTGAATCGCCAGAGGAATCAAACGCAGGAGCGGAAGTTGCTCGTCGACGGGATGAACCGAGGTGCGCATGATGGGCTGGCCCTGTCCTGTGTGTTTACTGGCAGCAGGACGCAAGTTTCGGACCAGCCCTGTTCACGATTTTGTGACGTTGCTACACGGGTATGGATGTCGTTCGGGCGCGCCGCGCCCTTTTGACGGCGGGATTACTGCGCCACCGACTTCGGCGTCGGCACGATGCGGGTGACGACGATGCCCGATCGATCCAGATGGTCGGGCACGCGCGGCGCGATCTGGGTCTTCCAGTAGTCGGATTCATAAACCGCGGCGTAGAGTTCCTTGCGTTGCTCCTCGCTGTCGAACCGGCGCATCCAGATGTAAATCGAGGGGTCCGTCTCGCCGGTGTAGCTGCCGGTGATGACCATCCCCTTGGAGATCTGGAAGGGGATGATTTCCTCCTCCATCATCTTCACCCAGCTTCCCAGCTTGTCGGGCAGAACCTTGTACTGGCGAAGTTCGTAGAAAGCCATCACATCCTCCTTGATTAAAGCGGCATCAGCAAGCCACGCCAACCTGAACGATGCAACTCAGCGCGTCGCGGTCGAGCCGGGAAGCGGGGCCGGCAGGGCCTTGCCGCCCGCGGTCGCTCGGGCCTGGCGCAGCAATTCGCCGCAGCGTGCGTCCTCCGCCTCGGACGTGCCGAACTGGATCGTCGGCAGGATCGCCAATGGTGCGAACAACACCCCCAGCCCGACCGCCGCGCCCGCGCGCGCCGCCACTTCGGCACCGGGACGGATCGACGGATCCTTGAACGTGCCGGTGATGTTGATCCGGGTCGGCAAGGAGCCGATGGAGAAATGCCTCGCGTCCGTCTTCAGTCCCAGGTCGATCTTCTCATCGCCGAGGTTGATGTTGCCGCCGACGTTGGTGATGCCCTCCCCGGTTTCCAGCGTCATCGCCTTGAAGTCCACGACGCCCTGCCGCAGCGCCAGATCGGTGACGAAACATTGCACCTGGGTCTTTGCCGGCACACCCAGCGCGGACAGCAGCGCATTGCCGAACTGGAGGCCGGTCAGGTCAACCAGGATGGCGGACAGGTCGCCGCCGGCCATCGCCATCTTCACCTCACCGTTGCCGTTCGCCATCAGCGAGGCGAGCGAATCGCCGGTTGCGTCGATCGCGCCGACGCCGCTGATCGAGCCAGCCCCCTCGAACGTGTGGGTTGCCGCCATCAGCCGCGCCACATCGAGGTTCTGCATGCGCAAGTCGATTTTGGCTCTGACGTCCTTGCCGCGGGTCGGCGTCAGATCGACGTCACCGATCAGGCGGCCCTTGCCGACGCCGAAACTGATCGGATGCACGGTGATGCGGCCGTTCACCACGTCCAGGGCGACATCGAGGTCATCGAGCGGGACGTCGCGGCCCTCGATATGCGCGCCGCGGTAGCGTAGGTGGATGTTTGCCCAGTCGAGGCGCGGAATGCTGATCGGCGTGTCGGGCAGCAGTTTGGGGCTGGCATCGGCCCTGGCCGCCGCCTGCCGTTCCTGCGGCGTCGCATTCGCGGTGGTGCTGCGGCCGGGTGTTCCGCCGATGAATCCATTCAGATCGGCCAGATCGACCCGGTTCGAGCGCAGGTTCATCGTCACCACGGGCTTCGGCCTGCCCTTGGAGTCGGACGCCTCTTCGGGCTGCTCCTCAATCGTGCCGCCGATGTCGGAGTTGCCGAGCCGGCCCGCGAAATCCTCGAAGGTGATCTTGTTGAAGCCCTGCAGATCGAGCCTGCCGGCGACCTGGTATGCCGCGGTTTTCGGGATCGGAAAGCCGACCAGCGGTTCCAGCAGGCTCATATCGGGGCCGCTGAATTTCAGGCGCAGGTCGGCGCCCCGGAACGCCAGAGGGTCCTGGATCGTGCCTTCCAGCGCCACGCGGGTCGGACCGTTGGCGAGGTTCAGATCGACCGGCCAGGGATGCCTTGTATCGCGCAGCGACAACAGGGCGCCGCCGACGAGATGGCCGAGGATCGGCTGGCCGGCATAGCGGCCCTTGGCGTCGACGACTATTTTCGCGGCATCGCCTTCGCCCTCGGTGTTGATCCGGGCGGTGAAATCGGCCTTCAGCTTTGGCATGACGATATGGGCGTCGCCGTCGGTGATCTCGACATCGCCGATTTTCGGCGCTGCTCCGCCACTGCCGCCGCTGCCCGTGGAAAGGCGGAAGTTCGCGTCGCCACCGGCGGTTTCGGCGGCCAGGATGCGCGGCTGGTCGATCGCGATCAGCGGCAGGATCAATCCCTGACCATGGATATAGGCCCAGGCGTCGGCCTGAATCGTCAGCGCATTGATCGCGGCCAAAGGCGGGTCCGCGGCCGGCCAGTCAGGAGGGTTGCCGACCACGACGCCATCGGCCGTGACCTGGACGACGCGGCCCAGCCGAACGTGCAGATGGGCGATCGTCACCTCGCGGCCGATCGCGGCGGAGGCACGCGACTGCACGATCGGGATGAACCAGTCCCAGTTCCAGAAAACGACCAGAAGTGCAATCGCTATGACCGGGAGTCCGATCCAGGCCAAACGTCGCGCGGTGCGGGAGGTTGCCATGACGGCGGAACGGCGCAGCGCCTCGGCCGGTTTCCGCGAGGCTCATCAACACTGTATCAGTGGCGGACCATGCGGCTTTCGCTGGCTCTGTCGCCCCAGAAGCGGCGCAGGCCAAGGACGCAGACCGGCAGGACCTGTTCGGCGTCCTGCATCAGGCCCTCCAGCGCGTCGTCGGTCATCGCCTGGCCGCCGCGTTCGGATTCGGGCAGCGTCATGCCAGCCAGGCTGGCGATGGGAATGAGCAGCATCGAGGCGTCCTCATCGGCGAGCGCCGGCTGCCAGGCCGTGGCGCGCAGCGTAACCGCCTGCATGAAGCCGGCGGCCCAGTCCTCGGCGACAGTGGTGCCGGCTTCGTCCTGCCAAAGGATCGCGGCGTAACCGAGCGGGGTGGCGTCGAGGCCGGCTTCGATGGCGGCGTAGCGTTCGAAGATGGCCTGCTCGACCGCTTCCTGCTCCGCCTCGTCGGCATAGTCGGGTTCTTCGTTGTCCCAGATTTCGGCCAGCCATTCTTCGCGCGGCACGGGTTCGGGGCCGGCGACGAGCCCGGCGAGGAAGCCATCCAGTTCGGACAGGTCCATGCACCCTTGCGGGGCGCTGTCGGAGTTCAGGAAGTGGGCGAGTTCGTCGAGTGACACCGATCCACCGTATTCTGCTGCGCAGGGTGTATATAGGGCCTGGATTTATCCGGGTGGAACGGTCCATTGCGTGACACCGCAAACGGTGCTTCCCAGACGGGTCGCGATTCGCGCTAAGAAGCCTGTCGCGCGCCACTTTGCGCATCTTTCCGTGGAGATACACGTGCCTGTGATCCGAACCGTCTGCGCGCATGACTGTCCCGACATGTGTTCCCTGCTGGCGCAGGTCGAGGATGGGCGGATCGTGAAGATCCAGGGCGACCCGGATCATCCGTTCACCGCGGGGTTCGCCTGCGGCAAGGTCAACCGCGACATGGATCTTGTATATTCGCCGCAGCGCCTGCGCACCCCGCTGCGTCGCACCGGTCCGAAAGGCAGCGGATCGTTCGAAGCGATCACCTGGGACCGTGCGCTGGATGAGATCGTGGCGCGCTGGCAGGGCGTGATCGCCGAACACGGGCCGCTCGGAATCCTGGGATACGCGTACAGCGCGCATCAGGGTCTGATGAATCGCGGGCTGACCAACGGGCTGTTTCATGCGCTTGGCACCAGCCGGCTGCTCGGCGGCACGGTCTGCGATTCCTGCGCCGAGGCGGCGTGGGATGCGACGGTCGGGCCGATCGGCGGCGCCGACCCGGAATCGGTCGCGGACTCGGATCTGATCATCGGCTGGGGATCGGACCTGCACGCGACCAACGTGCATCTGTGGGCAAAGATCGAGCAGGCTCGCAAGCGCGGGGTCAAGCTGATCGTAATCGATCCGCGGCGGACGCGGGCTGCGGCGGCGGCGGACTGGTACCTGCCGATTCGGATCGGCACCGATTCGGCTCTGGCGCTGGGGGTGATGCACATCCTGGTGCGCGACGGGCGCGCCGACCGGGCGTATCTGGCGGAACACACGGTCGGGTTCGAGCAGGTGGAGCGCGACGTTCTGCCGCGGTTCGCGCCGGAGCTTGTGGCCGGGATCACCGGGCTGACGGTGGCGGATGTGGAGCGGTTTGCCGCGATGTACGGGGCGGCGCGGACGCCGTTCATCCGGATCGGCTTCGGCATGAGCCGGTTCGCGCATGGCGGGCAGAATCTGCGAACCGTCGCGCTGCTGCCGGGCGTGACCGGCGCGTATGACCGTTACGGCGGCGGTGCGATGCTGGCGACCGCGGCCTCGTTCGACCTGAACTACAATGCGGTTCGCAAGCCGTCGGGTCCGGCAGTGACGCGGACGATCAACCATCTGAAGCTTGGCGAGGCGCTGCTGACGGCCGAACCGCCGATCAGGGCGTTGTTCGTCGCCGCCAACAACCCGGCAGTGACCAATCCGGATACGGTGAAACTCCGGTCCGGGCTGGCGCGCTCGGATCTGTTCACGGTGGTGCATGATCCGTTCATGACGGCAACGGCGCGATATGCCGATCTCGTGCTGCCGGCGACGACCTATCTGGAGACCGAGGATTTCTACCGCAGCTACGGCACGTATTACATGCAGTATGGACAGCGTGTGGTAGAGCCGGTCGGCCAGGCCTGGTCCAACCTCCGCCTGACGCAGGCGCTGGCGGCTCGGATGGGCGTGTCGGACCCGGTGTTCCGGATGACTCCGCCGGAGATTCTGGGCGAATTGTTCCGCGGCGGGGGGATCGGCGTGGATCCGGGCGGGTTGCTGGACGGGAAGGCGGTCTCGATCGCCACCAGACAGGGGCAGCGCTTCGCGACGCCGTCGGGCAAGCTGGAATTCTTTTCGCAGGCGCTGGCGGATCAGGGGGCGCCCGCTTTGCCCGGCTGGCAGCCTGACCCGGCGGCGGCGCCGGCGTATCCGCTGCGGCTGCTGACCACCCCGGGCTACTTCCAAAGCCATACGGCGTTTTCCGGGGTTGCGTTCCTGCGTGAGCGGGAGGGCGTGCCGTGCGCCGTGCTGCATCCCGCCGAGGCGGCATCACGCGGCCTGCGCGACGGCCAGTCCGTGCGGTTAAAGAATGACCTGGGCGCGGTTTCGCTGCGCCTGCTTGTGGCGGATGAGGTCCAGCCGGGCGTCGTGCTGGTGCCGGGCCAACGCCCCGACGAGGAAGCCGAGGCGGGCACGGTGAACATGCTGTGCGCCGATGGCTACACCGACATCGGCGCCGGTGCGACCTATCAGAGCACGTGGCTGGAGGTGACCGGGGTTTAGTTCCCGACCGAATCGACCGCGCTGAATGGCAGCGTCAGCCCGCCCATCTGCACCTGCACCGTGCCGGCGTTGTTCACCACCGATGTGGCCGTGCCCGTGACGGTGAACGGGACCTGCGAGGTCGCGCCGCTGACGCCGAGAGCGGTCACCGTCACCTTGTACGGGCCATCCGGCATTGTGGCGCCGGTGGCACTTTTGCCGTTCCACGTCCAGGTATTCGCGCCGGCATTGCTGTTCAGCGTCGCGGTCTGCACCTGCGCGCCGCTGCCGTTGTAGATGGCGATGCCGACGGGTTCGGCTCCGGTGGTGTTGAAGTTGATTGCGGCAGTGCCCTTCTGCAAGGAAAGCTGGTTGCTGGTGACCGTCACTGGCTTGCCGATCATCGACGCCGACTGTTCCACCTGGCTTGCCTGGGTGAGTTGAATAAGCTGGGTCAGGTCACCGTTGGTATTGATCTGCTGCTCGACCGAGGAGAACTGCACCAGTTCGGTGGTGAACTGGTTCGAATCCATCGGTGAAGATGGATCCTGGTTCTGCAACTGCGTCATCAGCAGCGACAGGAAGTCGGAGAAATTGCTGTTCAGGCTGCCCAGCGCGGATGTGCCGGTCTGCGAGATAGCGCTTGCGGTGGAGCCGGCGCCGGCGCCGGAGGTCGACTGAACAGTACCACTCATGGAATGACGTTCCTTTCTGGAATCAGGCGGTTATATCGAGACCAATACGATTTGAGGCGGCGGCGGCGGCGGCCGTCGCGCCGGCGGGCGTGGACGGCGGGGAAGGGCGCCGGGCTGTGGGATAGGGTGTGCGTTCCCGCGCCGCGTAGCTGCCGCGGCCACCGCCGGCGGAGCTGTCCGGATCGTTTGTGCCGGCACTGCTTCGGCCGGGCGTATTGCCCTGGCCGCCGGTGTGACCGGTGGAGGACTGCGCGCCGCTGCTGACGGACGCCACCTGCGCCGCCTGGGCGACGTGGAAAGTGACGGTGCGTCCCTCGGTCGGGATGCCGGCCTGATCCAGGGTGCGGTGCAGTTGCGGCTGATCGCGCTGCAGCGCCTGCAGGGTCGTCGGGTTCTCGGCGGTGATCTCGATCTGTGTGGTGCCCGACACCGCGGTGGCGATCCGCACCTGCACCATGCCGAGTTCCGCGGGCTGCAGCCGCACGGTGATCTGATGGCTGCCGTCCGCGGTTCTGGCCAGGGTCAGCAGGGCCGGCGCGAGTTGCGCCGCAAGCGAGGCGGGTGTGCCGGTATGAGCGGCGGCGGCGGTCGCTCCGGGCACCGGGGCGGCGGGAAGTGTGGGCGCGTCCTGCTCCACCGGAAGTGCTGACGGCGACGTGGGCTGCGCCGGAGACGCAGCGGCATCGGCTGGATGCAGGGCCAGCCTGTGCTCCAGGGGCGCGGCCGGCGGCGTCGCCTGGGTGTTGGGTTGAACCGGCGTTTGCGTGGCCGGCTGCTGCGGGGGCTGGTTGAACGCCGGGGACGGCTGGGCTGGAACCGGGGGCGTGGGTGTCGCGCTGACGGTCGCCACGACAGGGGTCGTCGGGGACGTGCCCGACGCTGCCGTGTCGGCTGGCTGCGGGGCCACGCTGGAGGGCGCCGGCGAAGGGGCGGCGGTGGACGGTTGCTGCGACGGCGTGACTTGCGCGACAGACCGGGCGCTGAACGGGTTGGCGGGCGGCGTCGTGGGCGTTGAAGTGGCGGCTTCCGGCCCGCTGGTCGCAGCCGGGGCGGATGGGGTGGCGGTGCTGGTCTCGTCTGTTGGGGCCTGAGGCGAGACCGGTTGCAGGGCCGGGATGGCGGGATCAATGGATTTCGATGGCGTTGCGAGAGGGACGGTAACGGCTGGCGGGGCCACGACTTGAGCGGGGGCGGCCTCGGTTGAGGCAACTGCCGGCGGCGTTGGCGATGCCGGTGGCGGGCTGCCGGCGGCGGGCGCGGTCTGCGGCGATCGCAGTGGCGGGCGGCCGGCGGCGGGCGCGGTCTGTGTGGGTGCGAGGTTGGGCGCGCCGACGGCGTTCTCGGTGGTGGGGCGCGGGATTGGCTGCGGCGTGATGACAGATGTCGGCGGGATCGGGGTTTGGCTGCCGGCGGCGACAACGGGTTGCGGCGATGCGGGAGCGGATGCAGCCTCGGCGGGTTCGACGGTTCCGTGGACTATGGTCTGTGGGGCGAATCCGGCGGTGGGAGGCGTGGTCTGCGCGGGAGATGTCGTCTGTGGAACCGGCAAAGCCGCGTCGGTCGCGGGCGCCGGCGGCTGCGCGATGGAGCCGGTATTCGGGACGGCTGCCTGGCCGGTGCTTGAGATGACGATCGGCGGCGCCGCCGGACCGGTCTGCGTTATGGTGTCCTGGTTGCTGCTGGGTTCAGGAGGCGGCGGACCGGCGGTCACCGGCGGGGAAGCGTTGTCCCTGCTGGCCGCGGCAAACCACGGGGACGCTGGCGCGACAGTCGCGGTCTGGGAGGCCGCGGTCTGATTACCGATGCCTGTGGAGCCGCGCTCGTCCGCCTTTTCGTGCGCCGCAGGTGGGTTCGCGGTTTGCCGGCTGGACCAAGCAGGAACCCGTTGCGGAGCGGCGGCAGGGGCGGCCGGCGGATTAGCGGGTTCGTTGGTCGTCCCGGTGAAAGCCGGCTGGACGGCGGCGCCGGACGATGCGGGCGGGGCGGCCGTTTGCCGGTCGATCGCTTCAGGAGCGGGCTGGGGGGAAGCACCGGGGGCGGCCGGCGCGAGAGCGGGCGCGGGAGTGTTATTTGTCTCGGAAGCCGGCTCGGAGGTCGAACCGGACGATGCGGGCGCCGGTGTGGTTTGGCGCGTGGCCCAATCACGCAGGGGCTGCGTGACCGCGGCAGGCGTTGCCGAGGGAACAGCACTCGCGCTGCTTGAGCCACGGGAAGCAGGCTGGGTGGCCATGCCGGGTGACGCCGGCGGGTTTGTCGCTTGGCGGATGGTCCCGTCCGGAGCGTACTGCGGGGCTGCGGCAGGAACAGCGGTCCCGTTGCTCGTCTCAGCGGGACCGGGCTGAGACGCCGCGTCGGACGCGGTCTGCGAACTGGCGCGTTGGGGGGTGGCCTCGGCCGGTGGAGGTTGATTGATCGCGGCAGGCGCAGCTTGTGGAACGGACTGGAACGTCGCGCCGAGCGAGGTCTGCGGGTTTGGGGTTGGGCGAGTGGCCCCGTCCGGAGCGGGTTGAGCGGCCTTGGCGGGCGCAGCCTGGGGAAGGTTGCTTGTCGCAGCGGGATCGGACTGGCTGGCCGTGCCGGACGAGGCCTGCGGGTTGGCGCGTTGCGGGGGGGCCTCGTCCGGAGCGGGTTGAGCGGCCTTGGCGGGCGCAGCCTGGGGAAGGTTGCTTGTCGCAGCGGGATCGGACTGGGTGGCCGTGCCGGACGAGGCCTGCGGGATCGCAGTTCGGCGGCTGGCCCCATCCGGAGGGGACTGAGCGACCGTGGCAGGCGCAGCCTGGGGCAGGTTGCTTGTCGTAACGGAATCGGGCTGGGAGGCGGCGTCGGACGCGGTCTGCGGGATCGCAGTTTGTCCGATGCCCCGATCCGAAGCGCCCGGGGGAGCCGCAACAGGAGCATTTGCCTGAGCGTCCACCTGGCGGTTGTCGGTCTCGCCGGAAGAGCGCGGCACCGAGGTGGCGGGCGATGGCGATGGCAGGACGGCCTGCCCCGTTGACGTGGCGGATGGCGGTTGTGCAACCGTACCGGACGCCGGCCGCGGAACAACGGTTGGGCCGCCGGACTCGGGCGACGGGAGCGCCTGCCGGGCCGGGGCGAACGCCGTCGCGGCCGCGGGAGCAGCAGTCTGGCCGGACCATTCGGCATAGGATGGCTGCACCGAGGCAACGGCCGCCGACGGAGGCTCTGCTGCGACGCCGCCACTCGGGTTCGAACTCTGCGAGGCGGCCGCCGGTTCGGTCTGCGGGCTGGCGGGCGGCGCCAGCGCGGGGTCAGCGGGTTGCGCGGTGGCGCCGGATGCCCATTGTGCAGCGGCGGTTTGGGCGTTGGTCACGATGCCGGAGGCCTGGCTGCCGGCGGACGGTGATGGCGAAACGGTGACGCGGCTGTCGTATTTCGCCGCGTGGGCTTGCTTGTCCGGTGCGACCGCCAACCGAGCGGCTGGCTGTGTACTGGTCGCTGCGACGGCGACGATTGCCGCCGGTTCCGGCGCCGGCATTCCCGGATCGGCCGCCGCCGGCAGCTGCGGCGATGTCTTGGCATCGTCGGCCGAAGCCTGCGCTGGACCTGACGCGGCCTCACGAGCGGCGCGCAGCACCTGGCCGAACGTATCGCCAGTCGTGACTACGACCGGTGCGGGCGTCGTTTTGACGGTGATCGCCCCTGGCAACAGCGCGATCGCGGAGGCGGCTGGCAATGGTCATTCTCCTGCCACGGGGATTTTCCCGCAGCGGGCTCACGCAATGTCCGGGCCAAGCCAAAATCCGCGCCAAACCGCCAAAAACGAGGGGAGACGCGGCAGAAACGACCGGGTCAATCCTGTCGGCCTGCAGATTCTGCCCAGTTGAATCAGGGCGTGATGCCAGCGAAATCCGTCACTTCGGGGTTGGCACGCTTCCTGCTGTTCAAAGGCAGGATAAGCTTTGGAGCCTTGGAAAAAAATGTCCTTATTCGGTGCGATCAATACCGCCATAAGCGGCCTTACCTCTCAATCGGCCGCGTTTGGCAATATCAGTGAAGACGTAGCGAACAGTCAGACGGTTGGTTTCAAACGCGTTGACACCAGTTTCAAGGATTACCTGACGACCAGCACCCCGACACAAAACGAACCCGGGGCTGTGGTCGCGCAGCCCGAGTATATTAACGACGTGCAGGGCTCCGTTACCCAGACCGACAACCCGCTCGGCATGGCCATCGCCGGGCAGGGGTTTTTCGCCGTCTCCCAACCAACCGGCACGACGAACGGCGTTCCGACATTCAATCCGCAGCAGTTCTACTCGCGCGCCGGCGACTTCACGATGAACGATTCCGGCTACCTGGTGAACAGCGCCGGCCAGTATCTGAACGGCTGGTCGGTCAATTCCGCCACCGGAGTGGTCGATCAGAACGCGCTGGTGCCGATTCAGATCAACCAGAACACCTACAACCCCGTCGCCACGTCCAACGTGACCCTTTCGGCCAACCTGCCGGCGACACCGACCTCGGGCACCGCCACGTCCACCTCGCCGCTGTCGTCACAGATCACCGTCTATGATGCGCTGGGGACCGCCCACCCGGTCACCCTGAACTGGTCGCAGAGCACCACCAACCCCAACACGTGGACCGTTGAAGTCAATGTGCCGAACGCGGACACCACCGCGACCAACGGCACGCCGGCCACCGTTGACGCCGGTTCGGCGGATGTCACGTTCGGCGCCGCCAGCGGCAACGCCGTGCCCGAAGGCACCATCGGACTGATCGCAGCCCCTGCGGACGGTGACACCGGCACGGTGGTGCCCAGCACCTTCACATCCGGGCAGCCGGCCACACTCCAGTTCACCACCAACTTCGGTTCGGGCAACCAGACGATCACGCTCAACCTGGGCACCTATGGCGGGACCGCCGGCGTGACTCAGTTCGCAGGCAACAGCTACAGCCTGCTCGGCCTTACTCAGGACGGCGTGCCGCCGGGCAGTTTCTCCGGCCTCACCACCCAGGCCAACGGCGACGTCATCGTCAACTACAACAACGGCCAGACCCGCACTGTCGGGCAGATTCCGCTGGTGACGTTCAACTCGCCCAATTCGCTGCAAAGCCAGAATGGTCAGTCGTTCACGGCCACGCCTTCCAGCGGCTCACCGCTGGCCGAGGCCGCCAGCACCGGCGGCGCCGGCAATCTGGTGATCGGGTCGGTTGAAGGCTCCAACGTCGACATCGCGACCGAATTCTCCAACCTGATCGTGGCGCAACAGGCCTATTCGTCGAACGCCAAAGTGGTGACGACGGCGAATACGATGTTGCAGGTCACGCTGCAGATGGTCACCTGATGACGTGACCGATGAGTCTCGATTCTGCCCTATCGATCGCCTCCGGCGGTCTGGCGAATATCAACGCGCAATTCGCGCTGCTGTCACAGAACGTGGCGAACGCGGCGACCCCGGGCTACGCAGTCGAGGTCGGTTCGCAACAGGCGCTGACCTCGGACGGCATCGGCCTGGGCGTCCAGACCGGGCCGGCCACGCCGCAGATCGACCAGGCGTTGCAGAGTTCGGTGACCCAGCAGAACGCCGCGGTCACCGGGTTGCAAACCACGCAGACATCGCTGCAGGCGATCGACAGCGTGCTGGGGACGCCCGGGTCCGGCAACGATATCGGCAGCCTGCTGGGCAACCTGCAAAACAGTTTTTCCGCGCTGTTGACCGATCCCAGCAACCAGACGCAGCAAAGCGCGGTGGTTTCCTCGGCTACCTTGCTCACCCAGGGCATCAACGGACTCAGCGCCAGCTATTCAGCGCAGCGCCAGGCGGCGCAGAACAACCTGCAGTCAGCCGTGACCACACTGAATTCAACCCTGGCGACGATCGGCCAGCTCAGTGAGCAGATCATTGCCCTGAAGCCGACCGACCAGGGCACGGCCGATCTGGAAAACCAGCGCAATGCCGCCGTGAACACCCTCTCGCAATTGCTGAACATCAGGACGATTGAACAACCGAACGGTGATCTGACCGTGTTCACCGCCAACGGGCTGACCCTGCCGACCCGCGGCGGTGCAACGCCGTTCACCGCCGGCAATGCCTCGACATCGGCGGCATCGTTTTATCCGAATGGCGGCATACCGGGCATCATGCTCGACGGCGCTGATGTCACCAACCAGATGACCGGTGGACAGATCGGTGCCGACATCACGCTGCGCGATACGACTTTGCCGACCGCCCAGGCGGAGCTGGATGAGTTTTCGGAGGGCCTCGCCAGCCGGTTTTCCGCGCAAGGGCTGACGTTGTTCAGCGATCCGTCCGGCAATGTGCCGACACCGGGAGGTACCCCCGCGCAGGCTGGTTATGTCGGTTTCGCCGGAACGATCCAGGTCAATCCGGCGGTCAGCGCTACACCGTCACTGGTTCGCGACGGCACCAGGAATGCCACCGCGGCAACCGGCTTCACCCCCAATCCGTCCGGCGGTCCTGCCGGGTTCACCACCCTGATCTCGAACGTCCTCAATTTCGCGCTCGGTTCGCAGGCCTCGAGCGGCGTGACACAGCCAACCATGAATACCACCGGCCTGGGCGCCAGCGGCACCCTGTCCGCGTCGTTCGGCGCGGCGGGTGATACGCTCTCGGCCTTCGCCACCAGCCTGGTGTCGTCGCAGTCGCAGCAAAGCGCGCTGACCACGAGCCAACTGACCACCGAGCAGGCGCTGCAAACCAGCCTGAATGCGAAGGTCACGTCGGTGAGCGGGGTGAACATGGACACCGAGTTGTCACAGATGCTGACGCTGCAAAACGCCTACGGCGCCAATGCAAGGGTGATTTCAGCGGTCCAGTCGATGTTCACTTCGTTGCTGCAGGCTGTCCAATGAGCACGACCATCGGCACCGGCTACGGCATCCTGCCCAGCCTGACCAGCAACGCTTCGGCCGTACACCAGCAGCTCGACACGCTGACGGAGCAGGTGAGTACCGGTCTGGTGGCGCAGACCTATGCCGGGCTGGGCAGCCAGGCAGGCCTTGCACTGGACCTCAATCCGCAGATCAGTGCTTTGCAGGCGTACCAGACGAATATCAGTCAGGCGACCGGCAGCATGCAGGTCACCCAGACCGCGATGACCCAGATTCAGCAGATCGCGTCCACCTTCGCCGACGACATTCCAAATCTGAACAACCTCAATCCGAGCGAGACCGACAGCATCGCGGCGCAGGCCAACCAGGCGCTGCAACAGGTTGCCGACCTGCTGAACACGCAGGATGCCGGCAACTACGTGTTCGCCGGGCAGGACACCGGCAATCCGCCGGTTCCGTCGGGCGACGCAATCCTGTCGTCGGGCTTCTACACCCAGATCAACGCGGCCGTGGCCAGCCTGTCAACCAACGGGGCGAGTGCGACCGCCGCGGCGACCCTGGCGATCGCCAGTTCCAACGCCAGCGGCACCTCGCCGTTTTCCACCTATCTGTCGCAGCCGGCCGCCTCCATCAGCGCCCCGGTGGTGCAGACCGGCGAAGGCGGTACGGTGCAGACCGGGTTGCTGGCCAGCGCGAACTCGGTTGCGGTGTCGTCCGGAAGCTCCACCACCGGCTCGTATATGCGCGACCTCATGCGTGCCCTGGCGACGCTGGGATCGCTGTCCAGTTCACAGGTCAACGATCCGAACTTCGCGGCGCTGGTGCAGGATACCGGCACCAGCCTGACCGGTGTGGTCAGTGCGATGGCGGTGGACGTGGGGGTGCTCGGTCATACACAGTCCAGCCTCACCTCAACACAAACGCAGCTTTCGGATATGACAACCGCGCTGACGGGTCAGTTGTCATCCGTACAGGACGTCGACATGGCCTCGACGCTGTCTCAACTCACCAGCGTGCAGACGCAGCTTCAGGCGTCCTACCGCATGATCACCGGGGAGAACAGCCTGTCGTTGTTGAATTATCTGCCGGCCGCCACAGCCTGAAAAAATATCCGGATCGTTCATCTACTGTTAACTTTCAGTCGTCATTGTCTCCATCGAGTTCGCAAAAAGCGGGCATTTACACCTCGACCCAAAGGGTAACACGCTATGTCCCTCAATTCAGTGAACACCAACATGGGCGCGATGGTCGCGCTACAGTCGTTGGAGGCAACCCAGAGCCAGCTGGCGTCAACGCAGAAGCAGATATCGACAGGTTATCGCGTTGCCGATTCGACCGACGATGGCGCTGCCTATGCGATCGCGCAGAGCATCCGTTCGACCGTCGGCGCGCTGACCAGCGCCAATCAGCAGCTTGGCAGTGCCACGGGACTGCTCAGCACGACGCAGGCTGGCCTGAACAACATATCCGATACGATGGCCAGCATGCGCGACGTGCTGGTCAAGTTGTCTGACAGCAGCGTGCAGGGCACGGAGCGTTCGCAGTACCAGCAACAGTACGCCTCGAAGCTCGCGAACGTGCAGACCTTCATCGAGGACGCCGACTACAACGGCAAGACGCTGATCGGCAACATCACCGGCAGTTCCGGCACGTTCGGTCGCGTAGCGGTGGCACGCAACGAAAACGGCGCCTCCTACGGTATTGCGACATTCGGCGGATCCGAAATGTTCGGATCGATCAGCTTCACCAGCACGCTACTGAATTCTACGACCGGAGCAGCGTCGATCGCCGCACTGATCACGGCGACCGGCACATTCCTGAACCAGCAGAACTCAGTTGGCACGGCGCTGAACACGGTCGGCAGTGCGATCAATTACATCAACAACCAGACGACTTACAACAATGACAAGATCGATTCCTTGAACAGCGGCCTGGGGTCGCTGATCGATGCCGATCTTGCGAAGGAATCGGCCCAGCTAACCGCTTTGCAGATTCGTCAGCAGCTTGGCACACAGGCGCTGTCCCTGGCCAACCAGGCGCCGCAGACACTTCTCAGCCTGTTCAAGTAATCATCGTCCGGTAGCCGGCGGGCCCGATCCCGGGTCCGTCGGGCTCGCCGGCTGAACCGCATTTGCGCCGCGGAAGGGATATAATGTCTAATCTCGTTCTGGAGCTGCGCCAAGGCGAAGTCATGATCGTGAATGGTGCGCCCATCCGATTTCGCACTCGATCGCGTATCGAACTGACTGCCAAGGCGCGCTTCCTGTTCGGCAAGCAGATCATGCCGCCCGACCAGGTGGACAGCCCCGCCCGGCGCATCTACTTCGCTCTCCAGTCTGCCTATATTGGAAATGAAACGGAACGCGAGGACGGCCTGCAATCCGCCCGTCACTTTATCGCCGATTTCCAGGCGGCGACGACATCCGATCTGGTGCGCCTGATCCTCGATCAGGCGCTGCTCGCGGCAGAGGAAGACGACTGCTATCAGGCCCTGAAACTCGTCCGTCGGATCATACAGCACGAAGACGCCGTGCTTGGGAAAACCCCAATCGTCTCCATTCCAACAGGGAACAGTGATCGCCATGCCGAACGCGAGCCACGCCATACAGGCGTATAGAAAAGCATCCCGCTATCGGTCTCAACGGGAACAGGAAGCAGACGTATTCCACCATGCCATTGCTGCTCTGAAAGGCGCGAAGGAGGCAGCAGAGATTCAGAAAATCCGGGCGCTGGCGGATAACCGGCGACTGTGGATGATGGTCAGCGACCTGGTGCGCGATCCATCGAATGCGTTACCAGAACCGTTGCGTGCCTCGATCCTGTCGGTCGGACGGACAGTCCAGCGGGAGATGGAGCAAAAGTCGCCCGATTTCGACTTCCTGATCTCGATCAACGAAAATATCGCTGCCGGCCTTTCCGGGAAGCCCTGACCATGAGTTCGTCCCTCAGCTACCTGACGTCGCTGTACAGTGATGCGTTTGGCGGGGGATCATCGCTGCTCGACACCATCTACGGGATCGGCACGTCTTCGGCAGGCTCCGCCAATCCGGTGCAGGCGCTGCA
>Ga0302319_10011857_pt1 | contig 16508 bp, 8 predicted proteins | sample Bog_T0_2_FD_203319 | JGI IMG/M metagenome (GOLD analysis project Ga0302319, IMG submission 203319) | Peat permafrost microbial communities from Stordalen Mire near Abisko, Sweden - Bog_T0_2 | ecosystem: Environmental > Terrestrial > Soil > Wetlands > Peat | place: Sweden: Abisko, Stordalen Mire...
ACGTTCAATGGGGAATATGTTTCGGGAAATTTCTTTCAGACGTTCGGGGTGGGCGCGTGGATCGGGCGGCTGATCGAGCCTTCCGATGACAATGAGGGTGCGACGCCGGTGGTTGTGATGAGCTACCGCGTGTGGAAAGAGAAGTTTGGCGGCGAACCGTCGGTGGTGGGGACGAGCTATTCGATCAACGGGCATCCGTTCACCGTGGTGGGAATAGCGGCGCCGGGATTCGATTGCGCGACGGTAAAGGGTTGGGGGATGCCGGATTTCTGGATGCCGCTGACAGCGGAGTTGCTGGTGGATGGGCCAACGGCGCGGTTGAAGAGTCCGAGTGAGCACTGGCTGGATTTGATCGGGAGGGTGCGGCCGGGGACGAATCCGAAGGCGCTGGAGGCGCAGCTGCGCGGGGAGCTGCACGCTTGGCAGGCGAGCCATGTGGCGGATATGAGTCCGCAGGAAAAGGAAGTTTGGGAAAAGCAGACGAAGCTCCACCTGACGCCAGGGGGCGCGGGCGTGAGCGAGCTGCGCGAGAACTTTGGGAACGGGCTCAAGTTGTTGCTTGGGGCCGCGGGTTGCGTGCTGCTGGTGGCGTGCGCGAACCTGGCGAATCTATTGCTGGCGCGGGGGCTGAAGAATCGGCGGCAGATTTCGGTGCGTGTGGCTTTGGGGGCGAGCCGTGGACGGCTGGTGCGCAAGGCGCTGGTGGAGAGTGTGACGCTGGGGGTGGTGGGCGGCATGCTGGGCATCGCGGTGGCGTATGCGGGTGCGCGGCTGATCATGCATATTGCGTTCCAGATCGGCGGCTCGGGCAGCGCGTTTGCGCCGGTGAGCGCGAATCCATCGTGGTCGGTGCTGCTGTTTGCGCTGGGGCTGGCGGTGTTGACAGGGCTGGTGTTTGGGATTGCGCCAGCGTGGATGACGTCGCATGCGGAGCCGGTGGAGGCGCTGCGGGGTGCGCGCGGTTCGACAGGGAGCAAAGCGCGTTGGCCGCAGCGGGCGCTGGTGATTGCCCAGGCGGCGATGTCGCTGGTGCTGCTGAGCGCGGCGGCGCTGCTGGGTCAGAGCCTGCGCAACCTGGAGCACCAGAATTTCGGATTCGAACCCGGGGGCGCTATGTGGTTTGGACCAATACGCTGCTAACCGGTTACAGGCCGGAACAGCAGGAACCGTTGTTTGAGCGGCTTCAGGAGCGGCTGGGGGCAATTCCTGGAGTGCGGGGAGTGGGCGCGGCGACCTACGCGCCGATGAGCGGGGACAGCTGGAACGATGGGATTCGCGTGGAAGGGAAGCCGGAGCCGGCCGCGAAGGAAGACGACAGCGCCACATGGACGCGTGTGATGCCAGGGTTCTTTGCGACGCTGGGGGACCCGATATTGATGGGCCGCGCGATTGGACAGGAAGATACGGCCAAAGCGCGAAACGTGGCGGTGATCAACGAGGCCTTCGCGAAGAAATTTTTCAAGGGAGAGAATCCGATCGGGCGGCACTTTGGGCCGGACAGGATGAAGTACGCGGGTTTGTATGAAGTCGTCGGAGTGGCCCGGGACATGCGCTACATCACCTACAAGTTGAAGGATCCGGATCGGCCGATGTTCTTTGTGGCAGAGGCGCAGACCGCACACTTCGACGAGGTTAATGAAAACGCGGGAGAAATCTGGTCACACTACCTCTACAACATTGTGCTGTGGGCTCCAGGGAATCCTCCTGGGTTGGAAGCGCAGGTGCGCAAAGCCATGGCGGACGTGGATCCGAACCTGGTGCTGTACGGCGTAGATCCTTACTCCGATGTGCTGAGCGGGGATTTCGAGCAGCAGGAGATGGTTGCGACGCTGACGATTCTGTTTGGCGGGCTGGGGTTGGTGCTGGCCGCGGTGGGACTGTATGGCGTGACCGCGTACACCGTGGAGCAGCGGACCGGCGAGATCGGCGTGCGCATGGCTCTCGGAGCGGATCGCGGACGGGTGGTGGGAATGGTACTGCGCGGCGCGCTGTGGCAGGTCGGAGTTGGCCTGGTGCTGGGAATTCCCGCAGCGATTGGTGCGGGATATCTGATCGCCCAGCAGCTGTTTGGGGTGAAGCCTTGGGATCCGGGGATGCTGGCGGCGGCGACCGTTCTGCTGGGAGTGGCAGCGTTGGTGGCTGCGGTGATTCCGGCGCGGCGGGCGGCGGGGCTCGATCCGGTGATCGCGCTGCGGGTGGAATGAGGCTGTGAGTCGGGAACTGCCAGCTAATAGCTGGGTCGTACGGGGAAAGGTTGCGCGGAATGATCAGCGATCTGAAATACGCCTTGAGGCAGTTGCGGAAGTCGCCGGGATTTACGTTGACGGCGTTGCTGACACTGGCGATCGGGATTGGGGTGAACGCGGCGGTATTCAGCGTAATGGATGCGATCGTGCTCCGGCCGCTGGCGGTGCCCGATCTGCATCGCGTGATGACCGTGGCCGAAGATCGAGGGCGGGGAAAGTTCCAGTTTGAATGGGTGTCCGCGGCGAATTACGAGGACTGGAAGCGGGAGAGCCGTTCGTTTGAGAGCCTGGCGGCTTTCAAGCGCTATTCGATGAGCCTGACCGGCGCGGGTGAAGCGGCGCACTTGACAGCGTCGCGGTCGTCGGCGGATTTCTGGGACGTGCTGCAGATTCCCGCGTTTATGGGGCGGGTGTTTCGCGCGGATGAGTGCCAGCCGGGGCGCGACGGCGAAGCGGTACTGAGCTACGGCTTCTGGCAGTCGCAGTTCGCTTCCGATCCTATGGTGACGGGGCGGAAGATCGAGCTGGACGATCGCGAGTACACGATTATCGGGGTGATGCCGAGGGGGCTGGTGTATCCGCCGGACATCGACCTTTATCTGCCGTGGGCGCCGACGCCGGCAGAGCTGAACGCGCGCGCGGATCACGAATACATGGTGGTGGGGCGGCTGCGCCCAGGCGTGACCCCAACGGAGGCCAATGCGGAACTGCACGGAATAGCAACGCGCTTGGCGAAGACTTACCCGGCGACGAACCTGGGGTGGTCAGTCCAGGTGGAACCGCTGCTGGACAACATCAGCGGAGAGCTGACGCCGCTGTATACGCGGCTGATGCTGGGCGGAACGCTGTTCGTGCTGCTGATCGTATGCGCGAATGTGGCGAATCTGCAGTTCGCGCGGGGGATTGCGCGGCGGCCGGAGATTGCGATGCGGACGGCGCTGGGAGCACCGCGCAGACTGCTGCTGCGGCAGCTCCTGACGGAGAATCTGGTTCTGGCCGTGGCTGGGGCTGCGGGCGGACTGCTGCTGGCGTGGCTGGATCTGCATCTGGTCCTGAGCTACATGCCGGCTCGCGTGGCGCGCTGGGTCGCGGGGTGGTACACGATTCATCTGAACGGCCGCGCGCTGGCATTTTCAATGGCGCTGGCGATCGGGGCGGGGATTGTTTCGGGTTTGGCGCCGGCTCTTGAAGCGATGAAGATCAATCTGCTGGAGCAGCTGAAGTCGGGATCGCGCACCGAGACAGGCGGGAGCAAGAGTCACCGGCTGAGGAATTTCTTTGCGACAGCGCAAATTGCACTGGCGGTGGCTTTGGTGATCGGTTCGGCGCTGATGTGCAAGGGAATGTGGTCGACCCTCCAGTTCGCGAATGTGTATCAGCCGAAGCAGGTGCTGACGTTCCACGTGACGCTGCCGGCGGTGCGTTATGGGGATGCGGTGAAGCAGGCCGGATGGTACACGTCGAGCCTCGAGAAGCTCCAGGCTCTGCCAGGCGTAAAGCAGACAGCGACGACGACGATGATGCCGTATGGCGATGGCGGGTGGGTGGATGATTTCCGGATCGAGAACCGCACGCTGCCGCCAGGGAAGTTCGACAGTGCTGTGCGCCTGGCGATCAGTCCGGAATATTTTTCGGCATTTCATATCGCGATGGTGGCGGGACGTGGGTTCGGCGCCAGCGATGGGTTGCCGACCGATCCGGTGGTGGTGGTGAGCCGCCGATTCGCGGAAAGGTATTTTCCCGGAGAGAATCCGCTCGGGCACAGGATCCAGATGAATGCGGCAAGCGACAGTCACGAGCCGTGGAGGAGGATCGTTGGCGTTAGTGAGGATGCCGCCTATCAGTGGGTGGATCAGACACCGCAGCCGGCGATGTATATCGATGCACTGCAGGCGCCGCCGGCGAGCACGCAGTACGTCCTGACTACGGATGGGAATCCGCTGAGCCTCGCGCCCTCGGTGCGGAAGACGCTGGCGGCGATCGATCCAACGCTGCCGTTGGACACCCTGGAGACCTATGACGCGGATATTCAGGAGCAGACGACGGGTCTGATGTATGCAGCGGCGATGCTGGGCGTGGATGCCGCGATCGCGCTGCTGCTGGCGGCAATCGGAATTTACGGCGTAATGGCTAACCTGGTGGAGGAGCGGCGCAGGGAGATAGGCGTGCGGCTCGCCATGGGTGCGCGGCGCAAAGATGTGCTGCGGATGATCCTGCGGCGAGTGGGCGTTTTGACCGGCATTGGCACGGTGGCGGGTGTGGCGATAGCGGTGTTGCTGGCGCGCGGGATCGCGAGCCTGCTCTACGGCGTCCATCCCAACGATCCTCTTGTGTTCGGAACGGTTATCGTGAGCATCGGAGCGATTGCCCTGATGTCGAGCTGGATTCCAGCGCAGCGGGCGGCAGGTGTCGACCCGATGGAAGCGTTGAGAGACGAATAGAGCAGGCAATAGACAATAGGGAATAAGGAACAGGTGGTAGCGAAGGGCCGGGTGGTACGAAAGAAAGCTGGCGGGGGAGGCATACATGATGGGGGATATCCGATACGCATTGCGGCAGCTGAGAAAGTCGCCTGGGTTTGCGCTGACAGCCATACTGACACTGGCGCTCGGGATTGGCGCGAACGCGGTGGTGTTCAGCGTGATGAACGCGCTGGTGCTGCGGCCGCTGCAGGTGCCGAATGCGCAGAACCTGTATATGGTGCAGCGCTCGGACGGAAGGCTCACCGTTCCGTCGCAGTCGTATCTGGACTACAAGGATCTGCGCGACCGGAACCTCAGCTTCGACAGCCTGTTCGCCTATAACATCATGGGTCCGGTGGGAATCGACACCGGCGGCAATCCTTCCACCGTGTGGCCGTACGACGCCACCGGAAATTACTTCGACGCGCTTGGGATCCAGCCCTACGTGGGGCGTTTCTTTCATGCGTCGGATGAGCATGGTAATAACAGCGCGCCGTTTGTAGTGCTCAGCTACGCGTATTGGCATACCCAGTTTCATGACGACCGGAGCGCGGTGGGCCGGATGGTTCAGATCAATAAACATCCGTTCACGATCATCGGGGTTGCGCCGCCGGACTTTCGCGGGACGGAGCTGTTTTTTGCTCCGGCGCTGTGGATCCCGTTGGTCGACGAACCGGAAGTGGAAGGATTCGACGATCTGCAATACCGCGGAGATCACGGCAAGTTTGTGGTGGGGCGGGTGAAGCCGGGTATCCACCCGGGGCAGGCGACCGCTGATTTGAACGCGATTGGCGCATCGCTGGCGAAGGCCTATCCCTCCGACGACGAAGGGCTGAAGTTCTCGCTGGCGCGGCCGGGACTGGTCGGCGATATGCTGGGCGGCCCGGCGCGGGCATTCATGGCGGGAATGATGTTGCTGGCGGGGCTCATTCTGCTGGCAGCGTGCGCGAACCTGGGGAGTTTATTTGCGGCGCGGGCGGCGGACCGGTCGAAGGAGATTGCCTTGCGGATGGCGCTCGGCTCGCGGCGGGGCCTGATCCTGCGGCAGTTGCTGACGGAGGCGCTGCTCGTTTCCCTGATGGGCGGAGTCGTTGGGCTGTTGGGCGGCATCGGTATTCTGCGGTGGCTGAGCGCCTGGCAGCCGATTCCGGATATTCCCATCAACGTGCCGGTGAATCCGGATGTATGGACTTATGCGGTTGCGTTCCTGCTGGCGGTGATGAGTGGACTGCTCTTCGGAATTGTGCCCGTCCGGCAGGTGCTGAAGTCGGATCCCTGGCAGATTATCCGGTCCGGCGGGACGAACTTCGGCGCGATGCGGAAGTTCACGCTGCGGGATTTGCTGCTGGTGGGACAAATTGCGATTTGCGGGGTGCTGGTGACCTCTTCGCTGGTGGCGGTTCGAGGTCTCACGCGATCGCTGCACAGCAATTTCGGGTTCGATCCCGGGCGCGTGATCCTGGCGGAGACCGATCTGCAGGAGGGCGGATACAGCACCGACCTGCGGCTTGCGATGCAGCGGCGGATGCTGGACGCGGCGGCGGCCATTCCCGGGGTCAGCGCGGTGGGATATGCCGATCATTTGCCTTTGTCTCTCGGAGGCGGCGACTCGTACGTCTACACGGACGCAACCACCGACTTTCGGCCGACGAACATGGCTGCGGATGCGATGAACTTCAACGTGTCACCGGGGTATTTTGCGGCGGCGGGGACCACGATGCTGGCGGGCAGGGACATCAGCTGGCACGATGAAAAGAAGGCTCCCGTGGTGGCGGTGGTGAACCGGGAATTTGCGCGGAAAGTGTTTGGCTCGGTGGATAAGGCCATCGGCGGTCACTTTAAGTTCTGGGGTGGCAATCGTGCCGAGGTGGTGGGAGTAGTGGAAGACGGCAAGTACCGGACGCTGACGGAAGAACAGCAGTCGGCGATGTTCTTTTCATTCCAGCAGCATCCGTCGAGCAGCACGTGGGTGCTGGTACGTTCGACGCGCGATCCGCAGGGGATGGCCGGGGCACTGGAAAAGGCGATGCACGGACTGGACCAGGGCCTGCCAATCAACATCCGAAGCTGGAATCAGGAGTTGACTTCCGCTTTGTTTGCGGCGCGGGTGGCCAGCGTAGCCCTTGGAGTGCTCGGGCTGCTGGGATCCATGCTGGCCGTGACGGGGATTTTCGGCATGGCGTCGTATGTGGTGAGCAAACGGCTGCGCGAACTGGGCATTCGCATGGCGCTCGGGGCTGGGCAGAAGGAGGTGCTGCTGGCGGCGCTGGGCAAGGCGTTTGTCCTGCTCGCTGCGGGATCGGTGGCCGGGATTGTCCTCGGCGTACTGGCGACGAAAGTGCTGTCGTACATCGTCTACCAGGCGACGCCGAAGGATCCTGTGGTGTTGGGTGGGGTGATGGCGACGATGCTTTTGCTCGGATTAATCGCCGCATGGATACCGGCGCAAAAGGCGCTGGCGGTCGATCCGATGATCCTGCTGCGGGAGGAATGAGGCAGGGGAATAGCAACAAGTAACAGGAAGTAGCAAAGGGGTGCGGGCGCGACTTTTGGGGGGTTGCGCGGGTTAGGAAGAAGAGGACAGACTGTCCCAGAGGACGCCCCCTGTATGCCTACGAACTTTCTTTCAGGAATTCAGCGCTGTCTTGCCGTGCTTCTTTCGCTTTTGCTGGTGGTGCCGCCCGGCGAAGCGTTTGCTCTCGGTCACAAAAACAAAAAACTGAGTGGGGCGAGTGCCTCACCCCTGACGCAGGACCAGCAGGCGCTGCACGCGCTGAACCGGCTGACTTTTGGGCCGCGGCCCGGCGAGGTGGCTGTGGTCGAAACGATGGGGCTCGAGAAGTGGATCGACGAGCAGCTGAATCCCGAGAAGATTGACGATTCGGCTCTTGATGCGCGGCTGGCGGCCTATCCTGCGATGCGCCTCAGCCAGCGCGATCTGGTGGAGCGGTTTCCCTCCCCGGCAATGATTCGCCAGGCGGAGCAGGGCAAGCGGGCGGTTCCCGGGAATCCCGTGGAGCGCGCGATCTATAACGACCAGATCGCTGCTCTGCGCGAAAGACAGCAGAAGAACAGGGAACAGGCGGCCTTTCAGGGTACAGGGCTCAGGGTACAGGGCTCAGGGAATGCCGCCCAGCTGAATACGATGGCTGCGGGGCAGGATCCGATGATGGCCCAGAGTGCCCCGATGGCCGGACAGGCAGGCGCGGCAGATTCGAACCAGATCATGGCTCAGGGCGGGGACATGGCTCCGCCGCCTCCTCCCGACATGATGCCCACGGCGGCTCCGGCGAAGCCGCAGGTTCCACCTCTCAAGGAACAGGAAAAGAAACTTTATGCGGACCTCGAAGCGACGAATGTGGTGAATCTACCTGCGGACCAGCGGGTACGCACGCTGATCGAGATGCAACCGGCGGAGTTTCGGGATTTTCTGCAGCGGCTGAACAAACCGGATCGCGTGGCGCTCTTTGCGAATCTGACGCCGGAGCAGAAAGAGACGGTGTTTGCGCTGATCAATCCGCAGCTCGTTGTCGGCGGCGAGGTGCTGGTGACGCGGTTGCTGCGCGATATTTACAGCGAGCGGCAGTTACAAGCGGTGATGACGGACTTCTGGCTGAACCACTTCAATGTGTATTTGCGGAAGGGCGACTTTGCGCCGTGGTATCTCGCCGAATATCAGGACAAGGTGATCGGGCCGCGCGCCATGGGCAAATTCGAGGACCTGCTGGAGGCGACCGCGCACAGTCCGGCGATTTTGTTTTATCTGGATCAGTCGGAGAGCGTGGGGCCGCACTCGTTTGCGGCGTTTCGCGCGGCGATGACGCCGGCAGGACCCAACGGCCGCCAGCGTCCGCTGGGGCTGAATGAGAATTACGCGCGCGAACTGATGGAACTGCATACCCTGGGAGTGGATGGAGGTTACACGCAGCGCGACGTGACGGAGTTGGCGAAGATCTTCACAGGCTGGGGGATCGATCGCGGGGACCAGGGTGGTGAGTTCACGTTCAATCCGCGTCGTCACGAACCTGGACCGAAACGGGTGCTCGGCAAAACCTTCCAGGATCGTGGCGAGGAGGAAGGCCGCGAGGTTCTGCACATGCTCGCGGTAAGCCCCGTGACCGCCCATCACGTCTCGCGGCAGATCGCCCAACGATTCGTCAGCGACAATCCGCCGCCGGCGCTGGTGGATGCAATGTCGAAGACGTGGGTGAAGACGGGCGGAGAGATCCGCGAAGTGCTGAGGACGATGCTTGCATCGCCGGAGTTTTGGTCGAAGGATGCATACCAGGCAAAGGTGAAGACGCCGGAGGAGTACGTGATCTCAGCGGTACGCGCGACCGGCGGCGAGGTGGTGCATCCGGCGGCGCTGGTGGAGGCGATTGGCCAGCTCGGAATGCCGCTGTACGGATGCCAGACCCCGAATGGCTATTCATGGAGCGCGGATGCGTGGCTGAACAGCGGGGAGTTGCTGGATCGCATGAATTTCAGTCTGGCGCTGGCGGACAACAACGCGGGCACCATGATGGCCTGGGACAAGTTGATGGGCATCGAAGGCCAGCCGGGCGTAACGGGAGATGCTAAGGAAGCGAAGCTGGAAGGATTTTTGATGGATGGAGCGGTCTCGGAGCACACGCGGAATGCCGCTCTGGCCCAGCTGGCGCAGCAGCAGGTAACGCCGGCTGGCAATCAGCAGAGACCGCAACCGCCGAAGCCGGTGAATTTCGTGCGCCCGCGGGAATTTGGCCAGTTGTTGCAGTCGGTTGCGCCGCTGCCTCCGCCGGGGGATCAGCAGGCGGCGCTCCTGGGCGGGCTGCTGCTGGGCTCTCCCGATTTTCAGAAGCGCTGATCGGCTAGCCGCCTGGGATCAGTCTTCGGTGCAGTGTGTTGCCTGCGTTACGGTGTGGACCACGATGGGCACGACGGTTTGGACGACCGCGGGCACCACGACGCCAACGGTTTTCGTCACTACGACCGCGACAATTGGAATAGCAATCATGCCGGCGAAGAGGGTTAGTCCTGCAAATGCGGCAATCAGCAAACGGATCATCGTTACCTCCCGAGAGACTTAAATACGGATGTGAAGGCTGAAAGGTTCCCACCGAGGTCTGGTGGCCGGCTGAGGCTAATCGACCGGAAGCCCGGTAACGACCTCCGCCAGGCGAAGGCGGGACTCAAGCTCACGAACCTGAGCGAGCAGGCGCTCACGTTCTTTCCGACGGTCGTCGATGTCTTCAAAAGTACCGTACCAGCCAAGGATCTGACCCGAACTTCCCAGCCGGGGCACTCCGCGCGAGCGAATCCAGCGGAAGGATTCGTCCGCAAGCCTCATGCGAAACTCCGCGTCGATGGGCTTGCCGGTCCGCAAGGACTCTTCGGTTGCGAGCTTGGTCGAGGCAAGGTCGTCGGAATGAAGGGCCAGGAGCCAGCCCGAGCCGCGCATCTGCTCCGGAGTGAGACCGGACATCCGTATCCAGCGGGGACTCATCTCCAGAATGTTGCCGTGCGGATCGGCCACCCATACCCCGTGCGGGCTGAGCTCGATGAAGTTGCGATAGTGTTCCTCGGCCTCGCGGAGGGCAGTTTCAGCGCGCTTTCTCTTGGTGATGTCCAGTACGGCGACCAGAACGCCGATTACATCTCCCGATTCGTCAAAGGCCGGCGCATAAGAAGCGAGGTAAGTGCGTTCTTCGCCAATGCGGTGGCCGGGGCGCGAAATCTCCAGCTCAGAGATGCTCTCGCCCCGCAGGACACGGTGCAGATAAGGCTGAAGGCGTGAGGCGATCGCCGGGTTCATCTCCATCATGGTTCTGCCGAGGTGAGCGCCGATGGGGGCGCCGTTCATTTCGGCGAAACGACGGTTGATGCTGATGTGGCGCAATTCGCGGTCGAGAAAGCACATCCCCACGGGAACGCCCTCGTAGAGGGCACGCAACAGTGCAGGCTGGTTCTCGGGCATGGCCTCCAGGCACAAAGGAACCTGCTGATCTCCCTGCGTTGGGTCCTGGGGCGCCAATTGATGGGGCGGGGCTGCGAGCACATCGGGGAGGCGGTCCGCCGTCGAAGGGCGCCCAAAAAGCCAGCCCTGGGCCTGCGCGCAGCCGAGGCGCAGCAGCTTTTCCGCTTGCTCCTCCGTCTCCACGCCCTCGGCTACGGTGACCGCGCCAAGGCTGCGACCGAGCCCCACAATGGCGGCAACGATCTTGCGGCTCGAACGCGAGGAAGCCATGTTACGAATGAAGCTCAGGTCCACCTTCAGCTCATCCAGGTCCAGAGACTGCACATGGCTCAGGCTGGAGTATCCGGTTCCGAAGTCGTCGAGGGCGACCCGGCACCCCATCGATTGCAGGTCGCGGACCACGGTGCCGGCCATCTCGATATTGTCGAGGATCGCGCTCTCGGTGATTTCAACCGTAATCCGGTTCAGGGCAAAGCCGCTCTTCTGCGCCGTATCTGCGATCAAATTGGGCAGGCGCCGATCCTTCAGCTGGATGGGCGAAACATTCAACGACAGAGACAGTTGAGCCGGCAACCTGGCGGCAGCGAGGAACGCCTTCCTGAAGATCTGGCGGGTCAGAGTGTCGATAAGACCATCCTGGGTTGCCAGATCGATCAGGTTTGGCGGCAGCGTCAGGCCGCCCTCCGGGTGATCCCAGCGTGCGAGAACTTCAAAGCCGATGATCCGGCCGGAGCGTAGCTCCACGATAGGCTGGAAGCAGGCGGTCAGCGCATCATTGGCGATGGCGCTGCGAACCTGGGAGAGGGTTACCAGCATGGGGGGATGGTAACACCCGGCAAGGATGACTGACATATCCCTGCCTGAGCGACCTTTCGCTGACTACTAATCAGTCAATGACTTAGCGAGATAGCCAACTATGGGCGGAGCTTTCTGTGCGGTCTTTCTTCTCGATGGAAGAAAGGGGCAATTCAGGGCTGATGCGTGCCGACAGCTGTTTCCTGGTAAACACTGGTCGTGTCCACGCTCTGGGAGGGCCGGGGCGAAGGACGGTTGCCGCCGAAAGAGCCGAGCAGCGTCTGCAGCATCACGTAAAGGACAGGAATGAAAAATAGATTCAGGACGGTCGAGACGAGCATGCCGCCGATGATCGTTGTGCCGACTGAACGGCGTCCGGCCTCGCCCGCGCCGGTCGCGATGGCCAGCGGAATCACGCCAAGGATAAAGGCGAAAGACGTCATCAGGATGGGACGAAGGCGGAGCTCGGCGGCTTCGATGGCGGCATCGACGAGCGAACGGCCCTTGCGGCGAAGCTGCTCGGCGAACTCGACGATCAGGATCGAATTTTTGGCCGCGAGTCCGATGAGCATCACAAGCCCGATCTGGCAGTAGATATCGTCGGCGTAGCCGCGCAGGGACTGCGCGAGCAGAGCGCCGAGGACGGCCATCGGCACAGCCAGGAGAATGATGAAGGGGAGCGCAAAGCTTTCATAGAGCGCGGCAAGGGTAAGGTAGACGACCAGAATGCCCAGGCCGAAAATAATGATCGCCTTGCCGGCGGATTCGACCTCTTCGAGGGCGAGGCCGGTCCACTGATAGGCCATGCCCTGCATCATGTTCTGCTGCGCGACCTGTTGCATGGCCTGCAGGCCTTCGCTGGTGCTGAAGCCGGGCGCGGCGGAACCGTCGATTTCGGCGGAACGGAAGAGGTTGTAGTGGCTGATGACCTGCGGGCCTGAGCTGTTCTCGATCGTCACCAGGTTATCGAGCGGGATCATCTGATTGGTCGAGGAGCGGACATAGTACTGGCGAATGGCTGCGGCGTTCTCCCGGAACTGCTGATCGGCCTGGACGTAGACGCGATAGCTGCGGTTGTTGAAGTCGAAGTTATTGACATACTCCGAGCCCATAAACACCTGCAGCGCGTCGGAGATCTGGCTGAATGGGACGCCGAGGGCCTTCGCCTTTTCGCGGTCGATGCGGACCAGGACCTGAGGATCGTTGGAGGTGAAGCTCGTAAAGAGGCCAGTCAGGTCCTTGCGCTGACCCGCGCGGGCGACGATGATGTGCGCGGTGCGATCGAGGTCGGGGAGAGTATTGCGGCCGAGGTCCTGGAGCTCAAACTGAAAGCCACCGAAGCTCCCGATACCGCTGATGGCGGGCGGTTCCAGAGGAACGATCAGCGCACCTGGGATCATGAACAGCTTCATGCGCAGTCCGTTGACGATGTCCGAAGCGGAATGGCCTGGGCCGCGCCGCTTGTCATAGTCGTTGAGCGCCGAAAAGATGAGGCCGTAGTTGGGCGCGTTGCCGGAGAAGCTGAAGCCGCCGACGGCGAAGGAGCCAAGAATGTCTTTGTTCTGGAGAAGGACGGCGCTGACCTCCTCCTCAATATGGGTGGTGTAGGTGAGCGATGCGCCCTGCGGTGCCTGCACCAGAATCATGATGTAGCCCTGGTCTTCCTGAGGAACGAAAGCGGTGGGAACGTGCTGGTACTCCCAGGCCGCGGCGCCAAGGCCCACAATGAACAGGAGCAGCATGACCCAACGCAGCTTCAGCACGCGGTGGATGGCGCGGGCGTAGCCGGAGCCGAGGGCTTTGATGCCGCGCTCGGCGGCGTGCAGGATGCCGTGCTTTTCCTCTTCCCGGCGTAGAAGCAGCGCCGCCAGCGCGGGGGAAAGAGTGAGCGCGTTGAACGCAGAAATGGCGATGGAAAAGGCGATGGTGAGCGAGAACTGCCGGTAGAGAATGCCGGTGGTGCCGGGGAAAAAGGAGACGGGGACGAAGACAGCGATGAGCACCAGCGACGTAGCGACGACCGCGCTGGTGACTTCTCCCATGGCTGCGGAAGTGGCATGGTGCGGCTCGTTGTCGCCTTCCTGAATGTGGCGCTGGACGTTTTCAATGACCACGATGGCGTCGTCGACGACGAGGCCGGTAGCCAGAGTAATGCCGAAGAGGGTGAGGGTGTTGATGGAGAAGCCGAACATGCTGATGAAAGCGAAGGTTCCGATCAGGGAGACGGGAATCGTCACGGCGGGAATGAGAGTCGCGCGCCAGTCCTGGAGGAAGAAGAAGATGACCAGGATGACGATGACGATAGCTTCCAGCAGGGTCTTGATCACTTCGCGGATGGAGGCGCCCACGACGGTGGTGGAGTCGAAGGCGACGACATACTTCATGCCGGGCGGGAAGGATTTGGAGAGCGTCTCCAGTTCAGCCTTGGCATCGCGATCCACCTGCAGGGCATTGGCGTTGCTGAGCTGCTGCACGCCGAATCCGACGGCGGGTATGCCGTTGAAGTGCAGAGAGCTGGCGTAGGTTTCGTCTCCGAGTTCGGTGCGGCCCACGTCTTTGATCTGCACGATGCCGGCCGGCGTGTTCTTGACGACGATATTGGCGAACTGCTCGGGCGTGGAGAGGCGGCCCACGACGTTGACCGTGATCTGGAAGGCCTGCTTTTCATCGGAGGGCGGCGCGCCCAGCTGGCCCGACGGCACTTCGACGTTCTGCTCCTGGAGGGCGCTGACGACATCGCTGGCGGTGAGCTGGCGGGCTGCGAGCTTCACAGGATCGAGCCAGATGCGCATCGCGTATTTGCCCGTGCCGAAGATGACGACATCGCCGACGCCTTTGACCCGCTTCAGGGCGTCCTTGATGTAGACGTCAAGGTAGTTGCTCATGAAGAGATTGGTGTATTCGCCATGCTCGGCGTAGATGCCGGCGCCAAAGACGAAATTGCTGTTGGCCTTGCTGACGGTGATTCCGGTTTGGTTGACCTCGGCGGGCAGAAGTCCGGTGGCGGAGGAGACGCGATTCTGGACGTCCACCGCGGCGATATCGAGGCTGTAGCCGGTGTTGAACGTGGTAGTGATGGCGCTGGAGCCATCGTTGGCGCTGGTGGACTGGATATAGCGCATGCCCGGGACACCGTTGATGGCTTCCTCGAGAGGAATGGTGACAGCGGATTCGACCTGGCTGGAGTTGGCGCCGATGTACGCCGTGCCCACCGTGACCTGTGGCGGAGCGAGTTGTGGATAGAGAGAGATAGGCAGCGTGGGGACGACCACGGCTCCGGCGAGGATGATCAGCAGCGCGCAGACTGTGGCGAAAACCGGGCGGTGGATGAAGAAATCAACCAAGGAGAGCCTCGCAGTTGAATCGCTGATGTTGCATGACGCTCAAAAGCCCGCGGCGGGCGGAGCTGCTCCCGGAGCCGCCCCCGGAGGACGAGGTGGCAGTGGCATCACCGGCATGCCATCCATGAGGAATTGAGTGCCGGAGACGATGAGTTTATCGCCATTCGTTAATCCGCTGAGGACCGCGTAGTTATTGCCTATCGTGTCGCCCAGGGAGATGGCCTGCTGATGGGCGACGAATTTTCCGGAGCCCGCGTCCTTCGCGACGAAAACAAAGGCCTGGCCGCCAAGACGGGTAACGGCGAGAACGGGGACGATGGGATGAGGCGTCATGCCCCACACCACGCGCGCTTTCACCAGCTGGTCATTGCGCAATAAGGAGGAGCGAATCGGGGCTTTCACGAGAATGCCCTGCAGCTGATCATCCACCTGAGGAGAGACGAAGTCGATGGAGGTGTTCTCGACCGGCTGCGCGTTGTTGTCGAGGATCTGAACGCCGAGGCCCTTGCGCACTTCGGCTGCGCGTTCGGTAGGGATATAAATGTAGGCTTCGAGATCCTTGTTTTCATCGACGGTGGTGAGCAGGGTGCTGGAAGAAACGTAATCGCCTACATGAACGGGAATGTCGCCGACGACACCATCGAAGGGGGCCGCAATGCGGTAATAACCCAGTTCCTTCTCCTGTTCCTGGCGGGTGGCCGTCGAGGAGCCGTAATCGGCTTTGGAGTTTGCGTAGGCCTGCTCGGCCTGATCCAGGGCGTCTTTGCTGATGATGCCGGCGGCAAAGAGCTTGCGCTGGCGCTCGACCTGCAGCTCGTTGTACTGGTAGACGGCGAGCTTCTGCTGCTCCGTCGCCGCCTGCGAGGCGACCGTGGCCTCCTGCTTGGCGGGATCGATCTGCATCAGGAGCTGGCCCTGCATGACATGGTCGCCGGATTGAACGAGGATGCGTGTGATGGTGCCCCCAACCTGGGGATTGATGGTGGCGGAGCGGCGCGACTTGATGGTCGCGACGTATTCATCGGACTGCGCGATGGGCATCGCTGCGACGGTCAGCGTCTGGACGGGCAGGGCCTGCATGCCGCCCCCGGGCGGCTGCTGCGGCTGCGCCTTATTGCAGCCGGTGGCTGCGGCGAGAAGGAGCGGCAACGCGATAAGAGAAAGGGGAAGCTGGATTTCTTGGACGATCTTCACGACGGGACCTCGAACGTTTGTCAGCCGAGCCGACAAAAGCAATCGGTTAAAAGGAAAACCCAGAATACAGGAACGATCCGTGGATGCTGCCAAAGCGGTTCAAGCTTCCCTGGCTGACAGGTTGATTGGATTCGAGAGCAGGGGTCGGAGCTTCAGGAAAATGCGCCGATTGCTGAGGCGATGAGCTTCAGGTAACGCTGTTCACCGGCGAGTGAAAATGGGCTGTCCGTTTCTGAACAGCGGTCGGCGTTTCCGCCTTGTGCCTGGTTCGATAGCGCGAGCGGGCGAGACGTTGCCACTTTTTGGGCGAATCGCTGGAAAAATGAAGATTATTTTCGCGCGGGGGCTTCGTTGCGAGCACGCACCTTGAACCAGATCGGCGAGCCTTCAAACCCGAACGCCTCGCGAATCTGATTCTCGAGAAAACGTTCGAAGGAAAAGTGCAGCTTCACATCGCGGTCGGTAAAAAGAACGAAGGTCGGAGGTGCGACTGCGGCCTGGGTCATGTAGAAAA
>Ga0302319_10011858_pt1 | contig 16507 bp, 14 predicted proteins | sample Bog_T0_2_FD_203319 | JGI IMG/M metagenome (GOLD analysis project Ga0302319, IMG submission 203319) | Peat permafrost microbial communities from Stordalen Mire near Abisko, Sweden - Bog_T0_2 | ecosystem: Environmental > Terrestrial > Soil > Wetlands > Peat | place: Sweden: Abisko, Stordalen Mire...
ATGGCTGAGAAGTGGACGAAGACATCCTCGCCGTTCTCACGGGAGATGAAGCCATATCCCTTGCCGGCATTAAACCATTTCACTGTTCCAGTTTCTTTCATAATTCTCTTTCCAGCGATTAGAACTTCCGGGTGGCGATCAGGCGGGAACAAACGAGCGGCATTGACAGTCGAGTGAATTTCGGATGATGCAACTGCGGGTTCAAAAGCTACAGCGAGTGTACCACTTTCCATGTCGTCCCCGCAGAAATTTACATAACGTGAACCGGTTCGCGTTCCATCACCTTCGGAGTTTCCGTCTTTTCCAGCGCCTGGCAGTCCCGTTCGAGTTCCGCGGCCACCTGCCGGGCATAAATAAGGAAATGGTGCGCCGAGAGTAGAACCATAATCCCCATCCAGATCTTGGAATCGTCCCGCCAGAAAGTCTTGATCAGCTTTCCGAGGAACGCCCAATAATCGGCGCGATATTCCGATTTCACGCCCTGCGTCCACATGGAAGCGGCCATCAGACGCAGGTTGTACGACATCGGCAGGGCGGGCGGCTTCTGCGTCGGCCGCGTTTTCCAGCGTTCCAGCGAAAGAAACGCACGCGCGAAGAAAGCTTTCGGCTCATATAATCCGAAGAGCAATGAACTGAGGCCGCGCAGCAGCACCGGCAGCGGCAGGGTGGTGCGGAAATTGGGCGCGCTGAAGTTGCTGATGGCTTCGCTGTCTTCAATCAGCCGGCCTTCCGCTTTCATGCGGTCGAAAAGTGCGGTGGTAGGGGGCGCCTGCAGAATCCCGGCCATGGCCCAGGTGATCGCGGTGCGCTCGATGAACTCGCGCTGCCGCTCGAAAATCGTCTCATCGTCGGAATCGAAACCAACGATAAAGCCCGCCAGCACCCACAAACCCGCCTCCTGAATCACTCGCACCTGCTGGAGGTTGTCCTTGCGCAAATTCTGGAACTTTTTCGATCCCTTGAGCGCTTCGGCGGACGGTGTTTCGATGCCGATGAACACGTACATGAAGTTGGCCGCCACCATGGCGGAAAGCAGTTCGGGCCGATCCGCCAGATCGATGGAAGCTTCGGTGTAGAAGGAAAACGGCCGGTTATATTTCTCGCCCCAGGTCGTCAAATCGCGCGCCAACTGCAAAGCGTGCTTCGAATTCCCTATGAAATTGTCGTCAACGATAAAGACTTCGTTCTTCCATCCCAACCCGCGCAGAACATCGAGCTCCGCGATCAGTTGTTCGGACGATTTCATCCGCGGCTTGCGGCCATAGATCGTAATGATGTCGCAGAATTCGCACTGGAACGGGCAGCCCCGCGAGAACTGGACGGGCATGGACGTATACATATCGCGCCGCAGCAGATCGAAGCGAGGAATGGGGCTGCGCGACATGTCGGGCTTATCGGAAACGCGGTAAAGCGCCTTCGCCGTGCCTTCTTCCAGCTGCCGCGCGATATCGGCAAAGACTTCTTCGGCCTCACCCACCATGACGTGGTCGGCTTCGAGCAGGCTCGCTTCAGGATCGCTGCTGGCCCAGGGACCGCCAATAAACGTTCGCACTCCCAGGCGTCGCGCCTGCCTCAGAATCGCGATCGCGTCGGCTCGCTGCGCGTGCATCGCGCTCACCATCACCAGATCGCAGGCGCTGATATCCGCGTCTGAAACCTCGTCGAAAGCGTGGTCGAGCAGGCGCAGGCTCCATGTCGGCGGGCAGAGCGCGGCTACCGTCACCAGACCCAGCGGCGGAGTCATGGCGGCTTCCGGAAGCATTTGCAGCACACCCTCGAAGCCCCAGAACGACGGCGGGAACTTCGGCCAGACCAGAAGCACCTTGAGATTCCGGCCCAGGGGAGGGAAAAACATCGACGGCGCGTTATTCGCGAGGATGGAGAATACCCCGTTTTCGGGGACGGAGGCCATTACGTTATTCTCTACCACCCCGCACGGCGGCGCGCATTTTTATTTTTCCCTGGCGGGCGGCGACAAAGGACTAAGGTTTTTGCGATGGAACGCCGATCAATAGTCTGGAGGGCGTAAAACGCTCGTGAAATGCTGTCGCTGAAGCGGAATATCAGTCGGTTGGACAAGGAAGACCAGCTTTTTCAGTCCGCGCTGGGCGCCTATGTCAACGCGATCTCGGTAATACGTAATTTGCCGATAGCCGCCGATCCGGAGGCGATTCGGGATTATCGGGAATCTCTCCGCGAAATCGAACTTCACATCAGCCAGGCGCGCGACGCCGAAGTGCTGGATCGCAGCCGGGAAACCTTGCGCGAACTGGTCAGGGAGTACCAGACGAAGGCTGAGGCGGCCGCGACGAAAAAGGAAGAAGACCTGCGCGAGGTGATGGAGGCGCTGGGCGAAGCGACACGCGTGCTCGGCCTGCAGCATAGCGGCCATGCAGACCGTCTTCAGACCTTCACCAACAACCTTTCCGAGAGCGAGAAAATTACCGATCTGGGACTGATGCGCCGAAGGATCGTCAGCCATGTCAGGGACCTTCGCGCCATCGCGGAGCAATCGAAGTGCGAAAACGAGACCGCGCTGTCCGGAGTGCAGTCGCAACTGGCGGAATTCAGTGTCCGTCTGGACAGTGCGGAGCGCCGAGCCAGCCTCGATGGGCTTACCGGTCTGCTGAACCGCGGCGAGGGCGAGGCGCGCCTGAATGCCCTGATCGGTGCCGGCCACCAGCTCTCGGCGATTCTGATCGATCTCAACGGCTTTAAGAAGATTAACGATACCTGGGGGCACGCAGCGGGCGACCAGGTGCTGAAAACGTATGCGCGTACTCTGGCGAGCTTTATCCGTTGCGGCGATCTTGTTTGCCGCTGGGGAGGCGATGAGTTTCTGGCGGTACTGCGCTGCGACGAGGAAACAGCCGCACAAAGAGCCGCGGCGCTGGGGCCTTCGCTGCGCGCTACTCAGAAAATCGTGGTGCTGGGGAAACTGTTCGAAGTAGCGGCCAGCGCGGCCATCGGTGTAACCGGACACCGCGCCGGAGAATCCGCTCAGGATTTTGTGGCGAGGGTGGATGCGGAGATGTATCGGGACAAAAAAGAACGGGCTCACGGCACCGGCAATTGCGTCCAAAGCGCCTTCTGACGCCCCCTACTCAACCCAGGCTCGCACGGTAAGCGCCCGAAAATCCAGAACCCGCCGCATACCCTGGTACTTAACGATTAACTGTTGCGAGTCGCGGGCGGCTTCCAGAAACGGCCCCCCGAACAGCGGCCAGTGCTCATAATCCAGCGGCTGTCCGTTGACCTTCGGAGTCTCTCCAAAAACGAAATCGATATCCGCCCCGCGCAGCGAACGGAAGCGAACATGCGGAGTCGGATCGAGGCTGACCTCCAGAGGCAACGCGGCTATCGCCCGCCCAAATGCCTCAAGATTAGGAAACTCGGACTGAGCGGCCACCTGAACCACCACGCCATTCTTCAGCTCCGGACTAAACAAACGCCGCCCTCCGCCTTCAATCGGCTTCCACACATAAGGCTGCAGAGGCCGGCACGCGATATAAGCGCTGTCGCCCGCGCTCATGAAGATCCAGCCGGAGGCGTCTTCGCGAACCTCGCCCAAATCCTTCGAGAAAAAGCCATTAATGTGCGGGAATCGTGTATCGGGCGGAATATCGTAAAGCGCGATCAGCGCGTCTTTGTCCTGCGCGATCTTCTCGTAAGGCGACCCGCCCAGCAATTTATCGGGCGAATCGTAAGTCTTCTTCGACCGCACGACGCCCTCGGTTCCGCTGTCCGGCCCGAATACGAAGTAAGTCTGCAGTTCATGAATTGAAGAATAGGGGTGCAGCGTGAAAAATGTATTCTGCACCCCGCGCGGGTCGGGCACATGCCACGTAACATCCCAGGAATGTTCCTGGATCGGCTGCAAAATGCCGCCCTGGTCCGACCCAACCGCATACTCTTCCCGCACATAGGTCGTCTTGTAAACCGGGCCGTTGAGATCGTCGTTATAGCGCCACCGGTTGCGCGTCCGCTTCAGTTCGTAATGCGTGTAAGGCACGCTCCGATCCGTCGCGATCCGCTTCAGAATCTCCGGCGGCTCATAAGCGCTGGCCACGAGGTAATAGAGAATGTAGTTGTCCGGAAACGGCAGCGGGCGGGCCAGCGCGAACCACAGATAGCCGAAATCGCTCGAAACGCCTTTCCATTTTTCCACCAGCTGATCTTCATAGACGCGGGCATGCGCACCGACATAGAGGCCGTCGAGATTCTCCGGCGCATAATCGGCAATCAGGTAATCGAGCATCATGGTGGCGCGCTTCTTCATCGCCGGATCTTTGGCCCATGCCGCGAGATACGACATGGGGAGCAGATAAACGCCCATGTAATGCGGCGAATCGTATTCACCCTGGCCGCGCGTGGTGGTGAGAAGCACCCAGGATTCAATCCATTGCCGCGCCTCGGCCATGTTCGCGGCCGACGATTTTCCCGTGAACCAGGTCTGGTCCGGCCAGAGTTGCGACATCAGATAGAGCGTCGTGTAATACAGCAGAAAATGATTCTCGGTATCGCCGCGATAGGGCATGTAGGTCTGCCATGCCTTATGCAGTGCCTCGCGCGCAGAAGGGGAAAGCTGGCCTTGATCCAGATAAGCGATGGCCGTGACCGGGAACATCCAGAACATGTCGCCCGTGGGTCCGGCGTTGAGGATTTGCTCAAGTTTTTCTGAACACCAGGCCGAGTTTTCATGCTTCCACAAGCGTGCGGCGATCTCCGCATAGCCCTGATCGCCAGGGCCGGCGAAGTGCGCATAGGCATCGATCATGGCGAGTTTGCGGGCTTCGAAAGTTTGAGCCGAAGCCGCAGCCGCAAGAAGCGCGATAAGGGCGAGGTATTTCATTTGTAGGGGATGAATTTCATGCGCGGGGCCACGCTTCCTTCAAGCCCGGCGCGCGACCAGGTCAGGCCGTTGTCATCTGAACCATAAATCGCCTCTTCGTGAATGCTGATGAAGACGCGCGAAGGATGTGAAGGATCGAGAGCGACGCTCCAGACGTCCGAGCGGGGAAGACCGGCATTGCGCTGTTGCCAGGTTTTTCCGCCGTCGAGAGAGATCGCGAAGCCGACGCCCCATCCGGCAACGGCGATGCGGTCGCGCGATGCCATGTCGAACTGGACATCGTAGAGATTGCGGCCGGCGCCGATGTTGCCGCTGGCTTCGAAAGTGCGCGCGCAGTCGTGTGAGGCGAAGAGCCCACCACCCTGCGTCACAGCCAGCCAGAAGCAGGGGTCGTGCGGCGATTGCTCGATGTGGAGGATCTGGAAGCCGGCGGCTCCCGCGAGGTGCCAGGTTTTGCCCGAATCGTCCGTTCGGAATATGCCTTCTTCGCCGCCGGCGACGAGCGTATTCTGCTTCTGCCGGTCCGCTCGAATCGATTCCGTGAATTTGCGGTGCAGGCCCGTCCCAATCTCCCGCCATGTCTCGCCTCTATCCTCGCTCACCCGAATCCCGTGGCTGTGCGCGATGTAAATCGAGCCGCGAGTAATCGCTACGTCGCGGATCTCGGTGATGTCGCTGCCCGTGAGGATCGTCCAGGCGCGCCCATTGTCGGCGGCGCGTATCAGCCCGTTGCCTGCGGCCAGGTAGAGCGTCGATGGGTCGGCGGGGTCGTAATCGATTGCGGAAATAAAAGGGTGATTGAAGCCGAAGTGCTGCCACTCGCCCTCGCCGTTCATCGCAAACAGCCCGCTCGGGGGGAGAGGTGCGCCCACCACATAGCCCTTTGATATCGATGCACAGGTGTAAAGAGAGTATTGAGCGCCGAGCGTGAGAGGCAATGCCGCGAGCAGAAAAAGCCGGCGCATCTGGTCAATATCTCATGTGCGTCGTTTTGTCATTCGACTGCAACATGATAATGCGACGATCACGAAATGTCGCGAGTTTTCCTTCTTATCCTGATGGTGGCTGCGAGTCTCGCCCAGCAGACCTACACCGCCGCCACGCTGCCGACCAGCGATCTACTGAGTGAAGGCGGCCCGGCATTTCGCATCAGCGAAGGCGAAATGTCGGTGCAACCCAGCTTTATCGCCTATGGCGACCAGCGTTTCACCGACCCTGCCAACAAGACTGCAACCGACCCTCGCGTTCGCAAATATTTAGTGGGGCGGATTGCTGCCGAAAAACCCGCCGCCCTGGTGCTCAACGGCGATGTCCCGCTGGCGGGCGACGTGAAGAACGATTACGCGGTCTTTCAGTCCGAAACGAAGCCCTGGCGAGATGCCGGCCTGCATGTGTTCCCCGCTCTGGGCAATCACGAATTTCACGGCGAGCCTCGCCAGGCGCTGGAGAACTGGTGGAACTGCTTCCCTGAAATGCGCAACAGGCGCTGGTACTCCGCCCAACTGGGCTCGCGCGTGTATGTTTTGGCGCTCGACAGCGATACCTCGCTCCTGCCGGGTAGCGATCAGGCTCGCTGGATCGAAAAGCAGATTACCGGTCTGCCGGCCAGCATAGATTTCGTGCTGATCACCATGCACCATCCGCCGGTCGCCGATATCCAGACGCATATCGAGGTGGATCATAATCCGCGTCCCAATGAAATCGCGCTGCGGGATTATCTTTCTGCGGCCGCGAAGACTTCGCATGCGCGATTCCTCGTCAGCGCCGGTCACATCCATAACTACGAGCGCAACGTGGTGGACGATGTGGCCTATCTGGTATCGGGCGGCGGTGGCGCCAAGCCCTATTACGTGGAACGGACCGGGCCGGATCTTTATCAGAGCGTGCTCTTCCCCAATTTCCACTACGTGAGGCTGACGCTCATGAAAGACCACCTCCACGGCGCCATGTACCGCGTGGCGGACCCGGAGGCCGACAAGCTGTCGCTGGAACTCAAAGACAGTTTCGACATACCTGTGAAAGCTCGTTAGTATAGATAGCGTATGCGCGTTCTTTCGATTGCCCTCCTGTTGGCGGCTGCGGTCTCAGCACAGCAGCCCGCCGTTCCCGACATGAAGCTGTTCGCCTCCTCGGCCGACGTCCAGGCCCTGATCGCCCACGCAAAGAAGATTCGGACGGAAGGCCAGGCACTGGTCTCGCAGCCCATCGTCGCGCTTGCGCCTTACCGCGCGGCTCTGGAATACCGGGCCTCGATCGGTACCGCGGCGATTCACGAAAAGGAAGCCGAGCTCTTTTACGTGATCGATGGCGCCGCCACGCTGGTGACCGGCGGCAAACTGGTTGGCGAAAAACGCACCAACGCCGAAAATCTGAACGGTTCGGCCATCGAGGGGGGCAAATCCCAGGCCGTCGCCAAAGGCGATTTCTTCTTCGTCCCCGAAGGCACCGCGCACTGGTTCAGCGAAATCCAGGGCGTCCTGGTACTTATGTCGCTGCACCTGCCGCGCACCGCTGGCGGAAAGTAAACCTTGCGTGTAATGTTTTACCGTGCGCGAGCTAGCGCGAGACTTTCTGATCGATCAATTCTTCCGGAGATATCTTCGCCCGCGGTTGTTAGCTATTACTCCTGAGCTATGACGCCCAAGGGACCGCAACGAAAATCGTTGACCGAAGGGGGCACATTACCTGTTAACTTCCCGAAGCCACTTTAAAGCCGGCCGCAAACTCTTCAAAGGATCATCCGGATCCTGATTCTGCCCCACAAAACAAAACTCCACACCCGCCGCCGCAGCCGCTTTCAACACGGCCCCCACGTCAATCGCACCCTCACCCAAGGCCGTATAAGCCCCCTGCACAATCTGCTCGGAAAACTGCCGAGGGGCGTCCTTAGCCTTATCGTTCAACCGCAGCAAAGGCACATGCCCCTTCCACTCCCTCAACAACCGAATCGGATCCTGCCCCGCCACGCTTGCCCAAAATACATCCAGCTCCAAGGCCACCAGTTTCAAATCCAGCCGCTCTTTATAAAGATCGATCGGCCGCATCCCTGGGCGCCCTTCAAACTCAAACGCATGGCTCTGCCAGGCGAACTTCACCCCGGCCTTCTTACATAACTCCCCCGCCACATTCATCCGATCCGCCGTACGCCGGTAAAAATCGTCCCCATCGCCGCGCGCCCCCGGACCGATATAGCCCATCGTGAAATACTCAATTCCCGCGGCCGCAACCCCATCGATGGCCTCGGCCAACGACAACGGCTTGTACTCCGGATAAGGGTCCCAGTTCTGCGTGATCAAAGGAACCTCGACAACACACGACCGAGCCGTTAGCCCATTCTGCTTCAGCTTCTGAACCAAAGCCAGCGTCTCCGCCCGGCTGTAACCCTCCGCCTCCCTGAATCCCATCTCCGCCAAAGCCTTCAAAGTCGCATCCGGCTGCCGCTTCAGTAATGAACGCACGCACTCCAGCTGCACCCCGGCAACAGACATGCCACCGCCCTTCGCAGCCCACAAAGGCGAACTTAACGCCGCGCAGAACAGCCTTCGGGTAACCGATACGCTACTCTGGCAATAATGAGTCCCGGAGCTCCCCCATCGGCCCCGCCCATGAGCATGAAGGAAGTCTTCGCGCTGGTGCCCTTTCGCCGCCTGGCGATGGCGCAACTGGTCAGCACCTTTGGCGATTTCCTCGCCCTTTTTGCGATCTTCAGTATCGTCTCGTTCCGTCTGCATGGTTCCCCCGCCGAAGTCGCCGGCATCATGATCGCCTACATGCTGCCCTCGGGCTTCGTCAGCCCCGCCGCCGGCGTTTTCGTCGACCGCTGGAATGTTAAGCGCACCATGATCGGGAGCGATCTGATTCGCTCGGTTCTCATCTTAATACTGATCTGGTCCACCTCTCTGTGGACCATCTACGGTGTCCTGATTGCGCTCGCCACCGTCTCCAGCTTTTTCATCCCGGCCCAGACCATCGGCATTCGGTCGATCGTGCCGCCCTCCGGCCTGATGGGCTCCAACGCGCTCAACATGCAGATCATGCAACTGACGCAGATCGTCACCCCCGGCCTTGCCGCCCTGATGGTTAAATTCCTCGGTGAGAGGTCCTGTTTCTGGTTCGACGCGGCCAGCTTCGTCTTCTCTGCCGCCATGGTTTCCACCATCGCGATCGGCCGCGCTATCCCGACCGTCAAAAAGGCGCTGGCCACCGTATTCGCGGACATGCACGAAGGCCTTCGCTACATCTTCACTCACGCCACGCTCGGCTTCATCATCCTCTCGATGGGCGCGGGGCTCTTCGCTATCCGCTGTTTCAGCGCGCTCATCGCCGTCTACGTCCGCGACATTCTGCACGCCTCCACAGGCCTGTTCGGCAGTGTTTCCGTACTGGTCGGTGTCGGCATGATCCTGGGAACCCAGTTCGTCACCCGCATGGCGAAGACTTACTCTAAGGAACGCCTCATGATGAGCGGCCTCTTCGTCGTCGCCATCGGCATTCTCATGCTGGCCGTCTTTGGCAACGTGCCGGTCACCGTGGTCGCCACCCTCGTGATGGGAATCGGCGTTGCCCTCATCGTGATCTCCGCCCAAACCCTGATGCAGGGACAAACGCCGCTCGACATGCTGGGGCGCGTCACCAGCACTCTCATGTCGGTTCTCTCATTCGCGCAGGTCGGCGGGCTCGCGCTCTCCGGCTCTATCGCCCAGGTGGTCGGCATACGCAACTCTTACTTCGCCACTTCAGCCCTGCTGATCGTCATCGCCGCCGCCGGATGGCGCGTGGTAAGCCGCCGCACCGCGATTGCGGCAGGCGCTTAGCAAGCCTGAATGCCTACACGGTTGGTTCTTCGCCGCCGAGCAGGCGCCTGTTGAGCGCCCTCCCGCGAACAGCATTTCTTCCAGCGCCGCGTCCACCGCCGACTGCGCAAGGATTTTCCCCTTCGAGAATTCGATCTGAAACTGCGCACACCGGCGCATCAGTTCTTTGATGAATGCCGCGCTCACGCCTTTGGTACGGCTGACAATCGGCTCCAGCAAATCCTCTGATTTTCGTCTGTCCGCGGATCACTGCCTTCTCCTCGATGGGATTGGCGGCCATGGAGTCCGCACAGAGAACCACTAATTTTTTTGAGAGCCCACACGAATAAAACGAAGTGCCGCCTGCCAAACCCGCCGTGGAACCCTCGACGCCCGATAGCGTCGAAGGCCAGGTGGTCAGTGCCCCAGGCGCGGGTTATAGTGGTTCTCACAGGGAATATACTTTCGCGCTCTAATGGCATGACTGGCACTCACAGATTTCAACTTCGCACCACTCTGGTCGCCCTTCTGATGGCGGCGCCCCCGCTCCTGTTCTCGCAGACCGACGAGATCCAGGTCTACGATGCAGAGATTGCCGAGCAGGGCGTCTTCAATCTGATGGTGCATACCAACTTCACGCCGATCGGACGGAAGAACGGCGATTTTACTGGCGCCATCATCGCCAACCACTCGGTCAATGGCGCCGCCGAATGGGCTTACGGTGTCACCCCCTGGTTCGAGCAGGGGCTTTACCTGCCGGTATACAGCTTCTATTCGGACGGCCGGGGCGCCACCATCAATGGGTTCAAGATACGCGAACTCTTTGTGCGGCCGCATGCTGCCGAGCACAAGTTCTTCTTCGGCCTGAATTTCGAGTTCAGCGTCAACGCCAAATATTGGGAATCGAGGCGAATTACGTCGGAGGTCAGACCCATCGTCGGACTCCATCTCAACAGCGTCGACCTGATCTTCAACCCGATCATGGATACCAACTACACTGGCGGTCCGGGCAATCTGGAGTTTGTGCCGGCGACCAGAATCGCCTACAACCTCAATAAGACGTGGGCGGTTGCGGCCGAAGAGTACGCAGACCTGGGGCCGCTACGCAATTTCGTGCCGATACACAACCAGTTCCACGAGGTCTGGGCCGCCATGGATTACAAAGGCAAGGTCTTCAACATCGAAACGGGCATTGGAGTTGGCGTGACCTCCGGAGCCGACCGGCTAACCCTGAAGCTGATGATTTCGCGCGATCTGAACCATCGCGGTACGCCGTGAGCCCGACCCGGTTTTGTCTGCCGAACTGCCCCGCGTTAATATCGTTCCTTGTTACTTAGATACTTCCTCGTTCTCTGCGGAGGCGGAATTGGTTCGCTGGCCCGTTTCCTCGTCACCCGAGGCGTAAACGAACACACCGGCTATACCGGACGCTTCCCGCTGGCCACTTTCCTCATCAACGTCACCGGCTCTTTCTTCATCGGCCTTATTATGATCCTGCTCGACCGCGAAGATCTGCTTCACCCCAACATGCGGCCGTTGCTCGTCACCGGCGTCCTCGGCGGCTTTACCACCTTCTCCGCCTTCGAATGGGAAATGTTCGCACTCGGCCGCACCACCGCGCCCATCGCATTGCTTTATTGCCTTGCCAGCGTCGCCGTCGGCTTCATTGCCTGCTGGTTGGGTGTAAACATCGCCCGCAGGGTCTGAACCAGGGCCATCCGATATATTGGAGTTAATCCATGAGCCAGAACAGTTTTGGTACCGAGTCCACTCTGCGTGTGGGTGGGGTCGACTACCGTTATTATCGCCTTGCCACGCTTGAAGAGAAAGGCATCGCAAACGTTTCGCGTATGCCGGTTTCGCATCGGATTCTGCTCGAAAATCTGCTGCGCCAGGAAGACGGCCGCAAGGTCAAAGCCTCGGACGTAACTGCCGTCGTGGTAGATGCGGCTGGCGCTATTGAAATCTCCTTCATGCCGGCCCGTGTTCTCCTGCAGGACTTCACCGGAGTTCCCTGCGTGGTCGATCTCGCCGCCATGCGCGACGCCCTTGCGGCCATGGGCGCCGACCCGGCCAAAGCCAACCCCCTCATGCCCGCCGATCTGGTGATCGACCACTCCGTACAGGTGGATGAATACGGCACCAACGATTCCTTTAATATCAACGCGCTCCTTGAATTCCAGCGCAATCGTGAGCGCTACGTTCTGCTCAAGTGGGCGCAGAAGGCCTTTCGGAATTTCAGAGCTGTCCCGCCCGATACCGGTATCGTCCATCAGGTGAACCTCGAATATCTGGCATCGGTAGTCTTCCGCATGCAGGAAGCAGACGGCTCATGGACGGCCTATCCCGATTCCCTGGTCGGCACCGACTCCCACACCACTATGATCAATGGCCTCGGAGTCGTCGGCTGGGGTGTGGGCGGAATCGAAGCGGAAGCCTGCATGCTGGGCCAGCCGATCTCGATGCTGCTGCCGCCCGTCGTCGGCTTCAAACTCTTCGGCAAACTGCCCGAAGGCTGCACCGCAACCGATCTGGTTCTCACTGCCACGCAAATGCTTCGCAAGAAGGGCGTGGTCGGTAAGTTTGTCGAGTTCTATGGCGCTGGGCTTTCCCAGCTCAGCGTCGCCGACCGCGCCACCATCGCCAACATGGCCCCCGAGTATGGCGCCACCATCGGTTTCTTCCCGGTCGACGATGGAACCCTCGCATACCTGAAGACCTCCAATCGGGACCCGCACCTGATTGAACTCGTCGAAGCCTATTCAAAAGCTCAGACACTATTCCGCACTGACGCCACGCCCGATCCCGTCTTCTCCGATACCCTCGAACTTGATCTATCAACTGTTGTCCCGTCCATGGCGGGCCCCAAACGCCCGCAAGACCGCCTCACGCTTCCCGACGTGAAAAAGAACTTCGCCGAAGCCTTCAAAGACGCGCCCGCGATGAGGAACAAATCCAAGGCCGCCTACGAAATGTATGGCGAAACGGGCGAAATCGAAAGTGGCGCGGTCGTAATCGCCGCCATTACCAGTTGCACCAACACATCGAACCCATCGGTAATGATGGGCGCGGGTCTGTTGGCCCAAAAAGCCGTCGCGAAAGGACTCACCTCGAAACCCTGGGTCAAGACGAGCCTCGCGCCCGGCTCGAAAGTGGTCTTCGAATACCTCACCAAAGCCGGCCTCATGCCCGCGCTTGAAGCGCTCAAATTCAATCTCGTCGGCTATGGCTGCACCACCTGTATCGGCAATAGTGGACCGCTGCCGGAATCCGTCTCGAACGCCGTTAAGCAGGAAGATCTCGTAGTCGCCGCCGTCCTCAGCGGCAATCGCAACTTCGAAGGCCGCATCAACCCGCAAGTGAAAGCCAATTACCTCGCCTCACCGCCGCTGGTAGTCGCTTACGCGATCGCCGGACGCGTCGATATCGATATGAGCTCCGAACCGCTCGGGACCGGCTCCGACGGCGCGCCTGTATACCTCAAAGACATCTGGCCGACACCCCAGGAGGTGGATGCCGCCATCCGCTCCACCATTGACGCCGAGATGTTCCGCTCTCAATACGAGCACGCTTTCGAAGGCGACGCCAACTGGCAGAACCTCGCCGCGCCCGTCGGCGACATCTACATCTGGGACGAAGAATCCACCTACATCAAGAAGCCGCCTTACTTCGACAACATGGTGGACCCCAATCAGCGTATTGCCGATCTCACCGGTCTGCGCACTCTGGCTATGCTTGGCGATTCCGTTACCACCGATCACATCTCGCCGGCCGGCTCGATTGCCGTCAACAGTCCCGCCGGCAAATATCTCATTGGGCTAGGGGTCAAGCCTGCCGATTTCAACTCCTACGGAGCCCGCCGCGGCAATCACGAAGTAATGGTGCGAGGCACGCTCGCCAACGTTCGCCTGCGCAATCAACTCGCGCCCGGAACCGAAGGACCCTGGACCGTCCATCTGCCCGATGGCGAGCAGATGTTCATCTACGACGCCTCGCTTAGATACAAAGAGGAAGGCACAGGCCTGATGATCCTGGCCGGTAAGGAATACGGCTCCGGCTCTTCCCGCGACTGGGCTGCCAAAGGCGTGGCGCTGCTCGGCGTGAAGGCCGTCATCGCGGAAAGCTTCGAACGTATCCACCGAACAAACCTTGTCGGCATGGGAGTGCTGCCGCTGCAGTTCTTACCCGGCCAGAGCGCCGCATCGCTGGAACTGAGCGGCAAAGAGGTCTTCAATATTTTCGGAGTGGCAAGCGCGGTCGAATCGGGCTCGAAGGTCGAAGTGACCGCCCAGGCACACGACGGGACGGCGAAGAAATTCTACGCCATACCAAGAGTCGATACCCCGCAGGAAGCCGAATACTTCCGCAACGGAGGAATTCTGCCCTTCGTCCTGCGCCAACTAGCCTCCGAATCTGCATGAAACTGGGAGTCGATTTCGGCACTACCCGTATTGTGGCGGCAGCGGCCGATCGTGGGAATTATCCGCTGGTGGGGTTTGAATCGCCGGACGGGCAGACGCGCGAGTGGTTTCCGCCGCTGGTCGCCATCCGCAACGATGAAAGGCGATTTGGCTGGGACGCGTGGGCGGTGCAGGGCCATCGCGACTGGACGGTTCTGCGCTCGTTCAAGCGGTGGCTGAAAATTGCCGGCCCGGGAACTGAGCTGGACGTCGCCGGACGCGCGCTGCCGCTGATGGATCTCGCTGTCGAACTGCTTTCGGTCTTCCGCAAACAGCTGCGCCAGGGTTCCACGCTGTCGCTCGACCGCGCCGAGCCGCTCGAAGTCATGATCGGCGTCCCGGCAAATGCCAACAACAACCAGCGATTCCTTACGGCGGAGGCCTTCCGCGCGGCCGGCTTCCACGTCCTGGGAATGCTGAATGAGCCTTCAGCCGCGAGTGTTGAGTTCGGCCATCGCGAGCGCGCGGAACGCACAGGCGGTCCACGGCGGTCGCTGCTGGTTTACGATCTCGGGGGCGGCACCTTCGATGCATCGCTGGTTGAAATGGGCGACGCAGGAAGCGACGTTGACACCCATTCCGTAGCCGCCAGTATCGGCCTTTCGGATCTGGGCGGGGACAATTTCGATGAGATACTTGCCGAACTGGCGCTCGAAACCGCGGGCCGCTCGGGTGAGCGCGATTCGCTCTCCGATGCCGAGTCGTTTCGCCTGCTGGAGGAGTGCCGTGAGCGCAAGGAGGCGCTTAATCCGAATACACGCCGGATTGTGGTGGATCTTGAGGCCGTGCGCGAAGGCTGGGGCGAGGTTTCAATTGCAGTCGCTCCTTATTACGAGCTGTGCCGCCCCCTGGTGGAGCGAACAGCCGAGGTTGTCCATGAGTTGCTGGCCGCCCACATGGATCGGACAGTCGACACGCTTTATGTAACCGGTGGCGGCTCTGAACTCCCGGCGGTGGCGCGCGTGCTCAAAGAGAGTTTTGGTAAGGCCGTGCGCCGTGCCGCTTACATGCGCTCGGCTACGGCGATTGGTCTGGCGATCAGCGCCGATGCGCGTTCGGGGTATGCCCTGCGCGACCGGTTTGCCCGGCATTTCGGCGTCTGGCGCGAAGCCGATAACGGCCGCGACGTCGCCTTCGATCTGCTCTTCCCGCGCGGCCTGGAGTTGCCGCGTCACGGCGCGCCTCCGCTGCGGGTAGTACGGTCTTACCGGCCGGTCCATAATGTCGGGCACTTTCGGTATGTGGAAGCGGCGCGGATTGGCGAAAATGGTCAGCCCTCGGGCGATCTGACTTTATGGGACGATATCCGGTTTCCCTTCGATTCGGCTTTACGCGGGGCGAGTGACCTGGCGCTGATCGATATCAGCCGCGTGGGCGAGGACAGATGCGCAGAAGTGGAGGAAGAGTATCTGTGCGATGCGAGCGGGATTGTGAAGGTGACGATTTCTAATCCGTCGGCAAATTATCGCCGCGAATATACCCTGGGACATTGGTCGATTTCGGCGCCGCGCGTTGTTGAGGTGGTTCCGGGGAAGCACCGCAAGGCGCAACGGCATCGGTAACGCTATCGCTGTTTGGGAAGAAGCATGGCGAGAAGATAGTTACCGGCCATCGGGTGCGTTCGAATGTATGCCCACGCGCCGAACGCGTTTGTCACGTTCATCAGCATCACCATCACTTCCTTCCAAGCCCATTCCTCGTGATTATTGTAATCAGCGGTGTGCCGTTCATCCTGAAGGTCCGCAAAGGTCGCTGCAACCGTTTGAAGCTCTTCCGGGATCGGCTGAGTGATTCCGTGCCAGTCCTCCCAGGTTGGATGGCTGAATTTCAGTGAAACGTTTTTCATCGACCCGTGCTGAAATCCCCGGGCCACACCTGTACCTGCTTCGGGCGAACCCTGCCACAGCATCGACGCATCTTCGGTCAACAGATGAAATAAGGCGTAGTAAGCAGTCGAGACGGCTCGACGCAGACTTGCCTGCGTAGGCGCACCGCCTTCGTCGCCTTCATAGGTTGCGAGGTGGTAAGCCTGGTGAAGCAGATCTTCGGCTATTCCCAGGACTTCTCCCTGAGCTTAGCCTGCTCGCTGACCGTCCGAAACTTAAAATAGGGGATTCTTTCGAGGTCATCAAGCCGCAACTCATTGCGGATCACCTTCCGTGCGTGCTCCGTAACCTCGCGAAGCCGGTCATTCTGCGGTACAGACTCATCCGACAGAAGGACGCGAATATAGAGCGCGGGATCGCCCGTCCAGTCCTCCGTATCGCGCAAAACGATTCGCACCACATCGGGAGCGAGTTTGCGGACAACCGCCTCGACTTGCTCGGGTCCGGGAATCGGGACAAGGACAGGCATACCTGTTTGTAGGATACCCGAATCCACCTACTGCAGATTCAAATTCT